>PVMS01001543.1_pt1 | contig 10734 bp, 8 predicted proteins | sample 1853461 | NCBI WGS metagenome assembly PVMS01 (sample SAMN08582032, study PRJNA380276) | Marine sediment metagenome, whole genome shotgun sequencing project. | isolation source: ocean sediment barecode stripped | collected 2017
CATATCGGATATCTCCTTGCGGGGGAAGTTTTCCTATCAGGATAAAGGTGATATAAACCCAGGGATCTGTTACCTGGAGATTGACCTGATAAATATCCAAGTAAGACCGGTATTGCATGCGATTGGGGGTATAGGGACGTTCCAGACGGGACCAGGCATAACTATCGCCAATGGCAGTTTTGTTCTTTGCCAGATCAACAGTAACAATATCTGATATATAGGTATGCAGCGTGGATGGTGAACCTGGCAGGATCAAATGATCAGGTTCTGGTGTTGGAGATACGGTGGGAGTCGGAATCTCAGTTTCTGTCGGAGTGACGGGCTGGTTCTGAGTTGGCTGATTATCAGCTGCCGCTGTTTCACGAGCATATTCAATACTATCAAGGAAGGCTTCTTTTGTCAGTGTGGCAGCCACCACAGCCTCAACTTGTTCTTCTATTATGGCGGATTGATCTGCGCTCCCCAAACAAGAACTAAGGAAAAACAGCAGGATAATGAGCACCAAGGATGGAGGGATTTTACGAAGCATCATTTTCCAGCTCAACTCGGTTAATATCTAATAAATGAATATGCCATTGAGTGTATGCGATTGAAGAAAGGCTGTCAATCAATTACCTTCCCTCTGGCTGGAGATGGTACACTTTTCAAGTATGCTCGAGAAAGGAACAAACCCGAGATTTGCCAACCTGCTCCTGGCGTGGTACAGGGAAAACGCCCGGAACCTACCCTGGCGCAGGACTACAGATCCTTATCAGATCTGGGTCTCTGAAATTATGCTCCAGCAGACCCGGGTTGAGACAGTTATTCCTTATTACCAGCGGTGGATGGATAGATTTCCTACCCTGGAGGATCTGGCTCAAGCTGAGCAGGATGAGATTTTAAAATGCTGGGAAGGTTTGGGATATTATCACCGGGCAACTAATTTACATCAGGCGGTAAAAGAGGTTGTTTCCAATTACGGAGGTAATCTCCCTGATGATCCAGATATTCTCCAGCAACTGCCAGGTATAGGCCGCTACACTGCCGGAGCAATCAGTTCCATTGCATTTAATCAGGTTGCTCCTATTCTGGATGGCAACGTCCGCCGGGTCTTTACTCGTTATTTTAATATCAGCACTCCCCTGGGTACAACCGAAACTGAGAGTGAGCTCTGGAAAATCGCTGAGGAGCTGATACACACCGAAGATCCCGGAACATTTAATCAAGCCCTGATGGAATTAGGTGCCCTGGTATGTCTGCCGCGAAATCCCCTTTGTCAAGGATGTCCTCTTGAGGCTGATTGTGCTGCCAGGCAGCTGGGAATCCAGGATCTACGGCCAGTCAGAAAAGCGAAGTCTCCCCTGCCTCATTATCAGGTAACTGCAGCTGTATGCCTCTCCAATGACCGGGTACTGCTGACAAAGAGGCCATTGAAAGGACTCCTGGGCGGAATGTGGGAATATCCCGGCGGCAAACAGGAATTAGGAGAAACTCTTGAGGAAACACTTCAGCGGGAAATCCTGGAGGAGCTCAACGCAGAAATCGATATAGGTGATTTGTTGGGGGTTTATGTGCATGCCTATACGCATTATAAGGTAACCCTGCATGCCTTTCAGTGCCGTTTGAATACAAAAAATCTGGTTCTCAATTACCACACTGACTCTGCCTGGGTTAAGATCTCATCACTTGGAAATTACCCCATGGGTAAAATCGATCGCCAAATATCCCAACAGCTGGAAAATACTTATCTAAAACAAAGCTAAGGCCTTCAGCTGACACCTATTTAACTTTCGCCATAATTCATTTCAATCTCCTCGGACCCTTTTGACACTTCTTTTATAGGGATCATCCCCTTGAGACATTTAAAATTTCCCAAAAATGTACTCAATATTGGACGTAACCTATTGAAACCCCGGTGTTATATCTTGCATGTAATAAGTAGTCAAACTAGAGGTTATAGGCGTGTATGAGTGTATTTAATGGTTCTCTTGATGAATTAAGAAAAAATGCCCTGCTCGGCGGCGGTGATGTTCGTATCAAAAAACAGCATCAAAAAGGAAAACAAACCGCCCGTGAAAGGATAAATGACCTGCTTGATCCCGGTTCATTCCAGGAAATCGGTCTATTCGCATCCCAGGAAGCAGATCCATCCGCTAATGGAAAACCAATCAATTTTGGTGACGGCGTTATTACCGGCAAGGGGAAAATCGAAGGTAGGCCTGTTTACCTTTTTGCCCAGGATTTTACAGTGATGGGCGGTTCTGTCGGCAAAATTCACGGCAAGAAAATAGCCAAAATTATGGATCTAGCCATTCAGAACGGCGCGCCCTTAATTGGTTTAAATGATTCCGGGGGCGCGAGAATTCAGGAAGGAGTCAATTCACTGGCAGCTTACGGTGACATTTTCTTCCGCAATGTAAAGGCTTCTGGAGTTATTCCCCAAATATCTATCATACTTGGTCCCTGCGCTGGTGGTGCTGTATACTCACCAGCCATTACGGATTTTGTTTTTATGGTAGAAGGCACATCACAGATGTTTATCACAGGTCCCGAAATAATTAAGGAAGTCACCCAGGAAGAAATTGATCTCGAATCCCTCGGCGGGGCAGATGTACATCACAGGGAAAGCGGTGTCGTACATTTTAAAGCGGCCGATGAAAGAGAAGTCTTTGAACAGGTCCGAACCTTATTGAGCTATCTGCCCCCAAATAATTTAACACCCCCTCCCCTCACTCAACCTGTGGACGATTCCGCCAGACTAACTCCGGAGCTCTCCGAGATAGTCCCCGAACAGCCTGACGAACCCTACGATATTCATCGAGTTCTGGAAACTCTCGTTGATGATGGTGATTTCTTTGGGGTCCAGGATGATTATGCGATGAATATAGTGGTAGGTTTTGCCAGAATGGATGGTCAAACCGTAGGCATCGTAGCCAATCAGCCTGATCACCTGGCAGGAGTAATAGATATCAATGCCTCGGATAAAGCTGCCCGGTTTATTCGGTTTTGTGACATGTTCCATATCCCGATCATCACTCTGGTGGATACACCGGGATTTTTACCGGGAATAGAGCAGGAGCACGAGGGCATAATTCGGCACGGCGCAAAGCTGATCTTTGCATACGCAGAGGCCACGGTTCCAAAAATAACCCTGATATTAAGGAAGGCTTATGGCGGCGCGTACATAGTGATGGGCTCCAAACATCTCGCTGGCGATCAGAATTTCGCCTGGCCAAAATCCGAGATAGCCGTGATGGGCCCAAATGGCGCCGTGAAGATTCTACATCAAAAGGAATTAGCCGATGCGGAAAATCCCTCAGAACTTGAAGACCAGCTTTCCCGGTCCTACCGGGAAAAATTAGCCTCTCCCTTTCTGGCCGCTAGAGAAGGCCACCTGGACGATATCATTCTGCCCACCGAAACACGGATCAGGATCATCCAGGCCCTGGAAACATTCAAAGATAAGCGGGTAGCAACTCCCAACCGGAAACACGGGAATATACCTTTATAGCAGGTTGTTATATATATGAAAGTACTTGTAGCCAATCGGGGCGAAATTGCCATAAGAATAATGCGCACATGCCGGGAACTGGGTATTCCCACTGTGGCTGTATATTCTGAAGCCGATCAGAATGCCCTGCACGCCCGTTACGCTGATGAGGCCATTTTTATTGGACCCACCAAAGCATCAGAAAGCTACTTGAATATCGATGTCCTTATTAAGACTGCTGAGGAAATAGGCGCGGATGCGATCCACCCTGGATATGGATTTTTATCAGAAAACCCAGAATTTGGCCGGGCTGTTGAGGAATCAGGCAGGATTTTTATTGGTCCCCGGCCTGAGACCATGGCAATATTTGGTGATAAATTATCCGCCAGACGGGCAGCCCGAGAAGCCGGCCTTTTGGTACTGCCGGGACCGGATCGGCCACTCCTGGAAAATCAGCTCGGGAAGGGATTGGATGAAGACCTCTCCTTCCCTGTACTGGTCAAAGCAGCTGCTGGAGGTGGAGGAAAGGGAATCCGCCTGGCACGTTCTGAAAAAGAACTTAAAGATGTAGTTGGTCTAGCCCGTGAGGAAGCCAAAGCAGCCTTTGGGGATGGAACCATTTACCTGGAACCCCTGGTACAAAAAGCCCGGCACATTGAAGTTCAGATCCTGGGTGATGGCAAAGGAAAAGTGCTGAGTTTTGGCGAGAGGGAATGCTCGATCCAACGACGTCACCAAAAATTGATCGAGGAAGCACCGGCTCCAAGATTATCGCCCTCAGAAATAAGGTACATCAATAGAGCCGCCCGGGTATTGGGTCGGGATTTAAATTACCGCAGCCTTGGCACAGTTGAATTCCTGATGGATGAGAATAAGAAATTCTATTTTATTGAAGTGAATCCCCGGATCCAGGTTGAGCACCCGGTTACAGAGATGGTTACTGGTTTTGATCTGGTAAGGGAACAAATTCTGCTGGCTATTACCGGGGAGCTTAATATTAGACAATCCGATATCCAGTTCCGCGGTGCAGCAATTGAAGCCAGGATTCTGGCTGAAGATCCCGAGGAAAACTTCCTGCCGACCTCCGGCAATATTTCATACCTGAAGGAACCGGGCGGACCTGGCATTCGGGTTGACAGTGCTCTCTATCAGGGGATGCAAATCTCAGCTGATTATGATTCGCTGGTTTCCAAGGTGATAGCCTGGGGCAGCGATAGAAGATCAGCAATTGATAGATTAAAGAGAGGATTGAGGGAATATCAGATCGGTGGACTCAAGACGGATCTGGCCTTTCTGAACCAAATTCTGGAATCCCATCCATATCAGGCTGGAAAGATCACCACTTCCTTCCTGGATGATTTTCACCCCGAAAATGAAATTCTTGAAGAATCACTTACCAGGAATGCAGCCATTGCTGCTGCCCTTCACATTCACCAGAAAAGATTTCAACCCGGTGATAGCAAAACCCAGGGTGAAAATCTCTGGCGCCAAACTGCCTGGAGAGAGCAAATCTTACCAGGAAAATAAACTGGAAAGGATATTTATTTATCAGAGGTCATTATGTCAAATTATAGAGTTAGAGTAGCCAATCGAACATATGATGTCAGCATTCAGGACGATGTACTCGTGGTGAATGGTGATCAAATTTCCTACAACATGGATTCCCTGAACAGCAGCGGACTGCATATCCTCAGGCAGTCTAACCGGAACGTTGAAGCTTATGTTGAACCCAACAGAGGCGGTCTTTACGATATCCAAATAGATGGCAAATATCTCAGCGCAGAAGTTGCTGTTGGTTTTCAAACTCCCAAAAGGGGTCTTAAGCAAATTGCCGGTAAGATCATTTCTCCAATGCCAGGATTAATTGTCGATATTATGGTCAAGATTGGCGATAAGGTGAAAAAAGGTGAAACGCTGTTAATCCAGGAAGCCATGAAAATGCAGATGAAGCTCAGAGCTCCTTCTTCCGGAAAGGTCATTGGTATATCTATTGCCCGCGGATCCCAGGTTGAAAAGGGTGTCTTGCTGGTTTCCCTTGATCCGGCTGGATAATATATAAGAACCTATTTGAAATTATTTATTATGAGGTCCACTATGAACTATACAGATATACTCCTAAATCAGAAATCAGTCTCAAACCGGGTCATCAACGGGATCCTGATCCTGGGAACATCCTGGCTGATTGCCATCAGCGCTCAAATTTCGATATATTTACCCTTCAGTCCTGTTCCCATCACAGGCCAGACCCTGATAATTTTATTGGCGGGGCTGGTCCTGGGTAAAAACAGGGGCACAGCGGCTGTCGCGATTTATTTGCTGCAGGGCGCTTCTGGCTTGCCCTTTTTTGCAGGTGGCAAATCGGGGCTGGCCACTTTGTTTGGACCAACAGGAGGATACTTGTTCGGTTTCCTGGCCGCGGTATATATCGTGGGTATGTTATCCGAGCTCAGATTTAAACGGTCCCTTTTCCAGGCAGCAACTGCACTGGTGATCGGCAATACCGTCATCTATATCTTCGGACTGGTCTGGTTGGCTCGGTTTATAGGAGAGTCCCAGGCGCTGCAGTTGGGCCTATATCCCTTCCTTGCCGGTGACCTGTTAAAAATCTCCTTAGGAGTCGTCCTGGTAGGAGGAAGCAGCGTAATTTTATCCCGTTTCAAAACCAATGGAGACCTGGTCTAACATATCTGGGCCATGCCCAGAGATGTCATTCAGGATCAGATAATCTTATGAGAAATAATTTATTACAAAAAACACCCATCGCAATCATTGGCCAGGCAGCCGTGTTTGCCAAAGCAGCCACACTTAGCGAATATTGGGACAATATCCTTAATAAAATTGATGGGATCACTGAGGTTCCACCATCCCGCTGGAATCCGGATGACTATTATGATCCGGACCCGACTGCGGAAGATAAGACCTACTGTAAAATGGGTGGTTTTATTCCAGATATTGACTTTGATCCCCTTGAGTTTGGTTTACCACCCAATCTTCTGGAAGTGACAGATTCAAGCCAGCTGCTTGGACTGGTTGTTGCCAGGGATGCCATGGAGGATGCTGGATATGGATTAGACCGCGAATTTAATCGTGAAAACACCGGAGTTGTCCTTGGTGTTGCCGGCGGTCAAAAATTGATCACTGATCTAACTTCCCGTCTGCAATATCCCATCTGGCAGAGAGTCCTGGAAAGCAGCGGAGTATCCCCTGAGGACACTAAAATCATTATTGAGAAGATCAAGCTGGCATATGCACCCTGGAACGAAAACTCATTTCCTGGCTTATTGGGAAATGTGATTGCCGGGCGAATTGCCAACCGCCTTGATCTGGGCGGCATGAACAGTGTTGTTGATGCTGCATGTGCAAGCAGCCTGGCAGCAGTTAAAACCTCGGTAAGTGAGCTTATTGAAGGCCGGGCAGATATGATGATCACAGGCGGCGTGGACGCAGACAACTCCCCCTTCACATTCCTTTGTTTTAGTAAAACTCCTGCTTTTTCACCATCGCAGAAGATCCGGCCTTTTGATCAGGAATCGGATGGTATGTTGATCGGTGAAGGTCTGGGAATGGTAATTCTAAAACGACTTGAAGATGCTGAACGCGACAACGACCGCATCTATGCAATTATCAGAGGTATTGGTAGTTCAAGCGATGGAAGGTACAAAAGCATTTATGCTCCTCGTCCATCTGGCCAATCACTGGCTATTGAACGGGCCTATCAGGAAGCAGGTTTTGCTCCCCAGTCCATCAGCTTGATTGAAGCTCATGGCACAGGAACAAAAGCAGGTGATCCGGCAGAGTTTAATGGACTCAAGGCAGTTTTTGGAACACCAAACGGAAATAAACAAAGCATCGCGATTGGTTCTGTGAAATCCCAGATTGGACATACCAAAGCAGCTGCCGGTGCTGCCGGATTGATAAAAACCGCGCTTTCCCTGCACCACAAAGTTCTTCCCCCGACACTAAATGTCAAACAACCTGCCAAGATCCTGGGCATTGAAGAGACCCATTTCTATATCAACACTGAAACCCGTCCCTGGTTCACCGGAGGTAATGGAAATACACGCAAAGCAGCCGTTAGCGCCTTTGGCTTCGGTGGCACGAATTTCCACCTCGTTTTGGAGGAATATCAATCTGAAACCCAACCCTTCAACAGGCTGCAATCTGTTTCTCAACCTATCTTGATCAGCGCAGATACTGTGGATAAACTGATTGAAAAACTTCAGGGTGCGGTATCAGATCTGGATGGTAATGATGGTCTGAATGCCTACCGGGATCTGATAAGAAGTTCCAAATCAAACCTCCCGTCTCGAGAGCATCCCCGACTGGGATTTGTGGTTGACAACAAAGATGAAGCTCAAAAATTCCTGTTGACCGCTTTGAAGCTGCTTGAAAATCAACCTGAAGCAGAAGCCTGGGATCATCCCAGGGGCATTACCTACCGTGCCAAAGGTATCGGGGAGGATGATAAGGTTGTTGCCTTATTCCCTGGGCAGGGTTCACAATACTTAAATATGGTCAAAGAGCTTACTATTAACTTCCCGCCAGTACTGGATGCCTTTGAAAAAATGGATGAATTGTTCTTGAGTGAAGGCCAGGAAACCCTTTCCAGCGTGGTATACCCACGGCCGGTTTTTTCAGATGACATCCTGGAAGAACAAGACCTCTCTCTGAGAGAGACTGACTATGCCCAGGCAGGTATCGGTGTTGTAAGTTATGGCATTTATAAGATCCTTCAGCAGGCCGGTTTCAAGCCTGATATGGCTGGCGGACACAGTTTTGGTGAACTCACCGCACTTTGGGCTGGTGGAGCACTATCTGATGAAGCGTTCTTGCGGCTGGTTAAAGCTCGTGGAAAAGCAATGAGACCTCCCGCCGGAAAGGATTTTGACGCTGGAACAATGGCAGCCGTGAAGGGACCATTGCCAGAAATAGAAAAAATCATAGAATCCTTGGATGATGTGATTATCGCCAATGAAAATTCACCTACTCAAATTGTTCTGGCTGGGCCCAAAGAGTCTATTAATAATGCTGAAGATTTGTTAACGAAAGCAGGATATAAAGTTACCCAACTTCCTGTATCGGCAGCATTTCATACACCTCTTGTAGAGCATGCTTCAAAACCTTTTGCAAATGCAGTCAGCCAGGAAAAATTCAAAAAATCCAGTATCCCTGTTTATTCCAATACAACGGGGAAAGCTTATCCTGCTGATGTTAAAAAAGGCCAGGAAATTCTCTCCAGTCACATCCTTCACCCGGTCATTTTCAAGACTCAAATCGAGGAAATATACAAAAAAGGTGGAAGGGTATTTGTGGAGATCGGGCCCAGGCAAATCCTTGGGAATCTTGTAAAAGATATCCTAGATGGAAAACCGCACTCCACGGTCTCACTCAACCCCAGCAGAGAAAAATCAAGTGATAGACAGCTGCGGGAAGCCGCAGTCACATTACAGGTTATAGGTTTGCCAATTAAGGATTTTGATCCTTATCAGTTGTCTCAGGAAATGGAATAATCTGGAATAAATCGGAAATAGAGGAAAATTAAATGGCTAAATTTCAAATATCACTCAATGGAAGCAACATTGTCAGTAAAAACCGCCAGCAGGCGTTTCAAGATGCCCTGGTTGATGATCACCAGGTTGATTGCGGAGATGGGCCTCAGCTCAAAGTTGCTGAGAATGGAAATTCCAGGCAATCCCTGTCAGCTAAAGAACAAGGTCAAATTCAACGGTCAGCCCCTTCCCAGGTCGACCTGACCAGTTTGGGAAATGCCCTCGATCACACCTATGCTCATCAATCCAGAACAATGGATATTCACCAGCAGTATCTTGCCCAGCAGGGAGAGTATATCCAGCTGATCACAGCAGTTCTTGATCAGCAGGGGAAAGTACTGGATAGCGGAAACGGAAATACCAGCGCTGATATTATCGAGACCTTTCAAAGAACGCTGGACAACTTCCATTCCATCCGGGAGCAGGGTCTAAAAGTTCATCAGGATTTTCTTGCCCGCCAGGCAGAATTTTCTGATCGTTATCTCTCAGCTCTCGGAAGTGGAAACCATTTACCTCAAAAGGCAATTGATCCAGCAATGCAGGAATCCCAGCTTTCAGGACCTTCAGAATGGGTTGTTCAAGAACCACCCATTGTCCTGGATGAGCAGATCCAGGAACCTGAAAAAACCGTTGTTGAAGTCCCTCAACCTGGAGAACAACCAGCATCAGGCAAATCAACGATCACAATCGAGCAATTATCGAGTGCATTACTGCAAATCGTTGCCGAGAAGACCGGTTATCCCTCCGAAATGCTGGAACTTGATATGGATATGGAAGCGGATCTGGGTATAGATTCCATTAAACGGGTCGAAATACTCGGTTCCCTGGAAGAAAAGTACCCTTCCCTTCCAACGGCGGATACCGAAGTTTTGGCTCAAACCCGAACACTTCAGGAGATTGTTGACTACATGAACAGCGAAGCTGGAGATTCCAACCCCGCTGCCAAGCCGGTAGAGAATTCAGCATCAGAAGAGATCCAGGACCCACCAAGCCCTGCAAACCAGATCAATAGCAGTGGATCGGCGCCTAATGTATCTGATCTGACATCCATCCTGCTTGATATAGTTGCTGAAAAAACTGGTTATCCTGCAGAAATGCTGGAAACAGATATGGATATGGAAGCGGAGTTAGAATCTCCAGCTTCGCTGTTCATGTAGTTGACAATTTCCTGAAGGGTTCGTGTTTGAGCCAAAACTTCAGTATCCGCTGCTGGAAGGGAAGGGTACTTTTCTTCCAGGGAACCGAGTATTTCGACCCGTTTAATGGAATCTATGCCCAGATCCGCTTCCAGATCCATATCAAGTTCCAACATCTCAGAAGGATAACCGGTCTTTTCAGCTACAATTTCCAGTAAAGCTCTGGATAATTGCTCGGGTGTGATTGTTGATTTGCCCGATGCTGGTTGTTCTTTAGGTTCAGGGACTTCATCGACGGGTTTTTCGGGTTCTGAGATCTGCTCATCCAGGACAATAGGTGGTTCTTGAACAACCCACTCAGAAGGATTAGATACCATGGGTTCCTGCATTGCAGGTGCAATTTCATTTTGAGCCAAATGGCTTCCGCCTTCGAGAGCTGTGAGATAACGGTCAGAAAATTCCGCCTGTCGGGCAAGCAATTCCTGATGGACTTTTAAACCCTAGATACCATGGGTTCCTGCATTGCAGGCAATACTACGAACAAAGCCTCGGAAGAGCGCCGTATTGGATCCCAATACGA
>PVMS01043412.1_pt1 | contig 10734 bp, 9 predicted proteins | sample 1853461 | NCBI WGS metagenome assembly PVMS01 (sample SAMN08582032, study PRJNA380276) | Marine sediment metagenome, whole genome shotgun sequencing project. | isolation source: ocean sediment barecode stripped | collected 2017
ACCAGTTCTAATACCACTGAACTTAATTAAGCATTTTTGCAAAGTTTGATTTATTATTTGAAATTTGGTGAACCAGGCACTTTTTTTGATAAATCACACATTTTGAGGTGCTGATAGTTGAATTGAACGATTGGAATAAGACAGTAGACCGTTTTCCTTTGTTCAAGAGTCAATTGATTCCTTGAATTATTTAAATCTGCTAATGATAATATTATTTGAACGAGTAATATAATAGGTCAACTCCATTTAAACTTACTCTAATGTTTACTTTCAAGCTTTTAAGGTGTAACAGACAGAACATTAGGTCCAATAATTAGATAAATGAAAAATAGTTTTTCAAATATCTGGGGATTGATGCTTTTTATGGTATTGCATACAAATATGTATGCTCAGGAGGATGTGGAAGTAATTTGCCAAGTAATTGATAGGTCCTCAGATAGTCCCGTAGTATATGCCACAATTTATTTAAAGAACAATAGAATAGGCACAATATCTGATGAGAAAGGAAATTTTAGGATTCCTTATGAGTTTAAATATCAGTTAGACACACTTAGAGTTTCCAGCATAGGTTATGAAACAGAGGAGTTTCCGTTGACTAATTTAAAGATTGATGAAATAAACATTATTTTTATTACACCCAAGATTGAATCACTGGAGGAGGTAATATTGGTCTCTAAAAAAAACAATAGAACCAGTTTATCGGCAAGAAAAATAATAAAAAATGCAATTGAAAGAATTCCTATAAATTATCCACAGGAGTCCTTTTCATATATAGCATATTATAGAGATTATCAGCAATTACCTGACAGCACAGTTCAGAGATCAAGGAAAAATAATTTTGACACGAACTACATCAACCTCAATGAAGGTATTATCAAAGTATTTGATGGTGGTTTTGACACAAATAAACTAATAGACGAGGTGAATCAAACCGCACTTTACGAATTTCAAATCAATAAAGATTTCCCCATTGACTCTTCTTTAGCCGTGCCTTATGATAATAGAGATGAAAAATATTTAAATGGAATTATTATTTCTCCACTGGGTGGAAATGAATTAAATATTTTAAACTTAACCAATGCGATCAGAAATTTTGACACAATGTCCTTTTCATTTGTTCATGTTTTAAATAAGAACTTTTTAGTTAACCATAATTTTAGATTAGTCCGAATAACTTATTTTGATGATATTCCGATCTATGAAATCCAATTTAACTTAAGTGCTAATAATTCAGCAATTTACAGGGCGGAAGGGTCAATATTCATCGCTAAAAGTTCCTTTGCAATACACAAACTAACGTATAATCTATATGAAAAGAAGAAGAACAATCATTTGTATGGGGTTAACATGGAATACCTTCCCCTAGGCGAAGAGTACTTTTTGAATTATATCACTTTTAATAATTCATTCGAACTTAAATTAAAAGATTATTTTAAACTTATTGACATCTCCTATAATTTTTCAAACTCCTATTTTAGGCTTAGTTTTAACCATGCCATCGACGAGAATTCTATAAAACCTTGGAACAAAAATTTCAAAATTGATTATAAAAACCAAAGATTGAAAATTATAAATATACAATCTGTCAGTAGCAAAGAGCTAAAAATTACCGTTCCTAATATCTATATTGACGATCGCGAATCTTTTGGTGAAAATGTACGAATAAAACTAAAAAACATTCGAGATTTTAATGGAGGTATAATAGATGATATACCTCATCTGAAAGTAAATCAGTTTAGGGAAATATTTGTGCAAGAGGTATTCCCGAATAGTAAACTTAGTGAAGATTTATTTTTAGTAAAAAAAAATGCGCCATTGGCAGATTCAAAAATCAATTCTTTCAAAGGACGATCTCATTATTGGGTTAACACACCTTTAAAGTCAAATAAAAAAAATTAATTTCACTGACCTAATAATGTTGTTTGATATCAATTTAGATTAAACCCTATTTATTTTTTCTAAGCACACTTAAAATTTCTGATGAGATTTCTTCAATGGGTTTATGCGCTACATTAATTACCTTCCACTTGGGATGCATTCTAAAAATTTTCCGTGCATAATCCAACTCTTTATGGACATAAGATTGACTGGCATAATCACCTGTAAATCCACCTAAATGTTTATCTCTGCTTTCTCTTAGGGTAGCCAGGCGTTTAGAATAGGTTGTCAAACAAAATATTCTTGCTGGGTCCAAGCTATATACAGCATTAGGTAAGGGAATTCCTAAGATGATTGGAATATTCGCAACAAACCATCCCTTATGTGCCATATAAACACTCAAAGGTGTTTTAAAGGTTCTTGACACACCCAATAATACTATATCCGCCTTATCCAGTTCGTGAACTCGCTGCCCATCATCATGTCTGAGTGTATATTCTACGGCTTCTATACGTTGAAAATAAGCCTTATTCAGCTTGCTGAAAATTCCGGGATTCTCTTCTGGTAAGTACTCAAATTGTAAAGCTAATTGTGATAACATAGGACCCATTAAATCAATGGTTACCAAATCGTAAAGTTGACCCATATCAAGTATAAAATGTCGTAATTCTTTGCTAACTAAAGTATGGATTACGATACCCTTAATGTTATAGGCCTCAATTATTATGTCTCTAATCTGTTCCTCACTTCTAACTTTAGGCCGGACATGTTTTACAACATCAACTGAAGTAAACTGAACCAAGGCCGCATCTAATAATTGTGTTGCTGTCCTCCCAGTTCCATCTGATAATATATATACCGGCTGTAGCATATACTAAGATAAGAAAAAGCTTAACAAAATTCGCTAAAAAAGAGATAAACTAATCTAAAAAATCCACAGCTCCGGAATCTAAATGATAATAAGCTGAAACAATTGTCAGTTTATCATTTTCTACCGCATCACTAATGGTAGTAGAACGGCTTATTAATTCCATTACCGATAACTGCGCATTTTTTCTAACGATATCAGAAATAGTTGCATTTTTTTCACTTGCAATCACGGCCGGATATATCTGACCCAATAAATGGTTTAAATTATAGCCATTATCTCCACCTTTTATAGCTGCCGATACAGCACCACAACTTTCGTGACCCATTACAACGATTATCGGACTTCCAATGTTAGCCACAGCATATTCTATACTCGCTATGGAAGACGTGTTGGCAATGTTTCCCGCAACGCGAACAACAAATAATTCTCCCAAACCGGTATCAAATGCCAATTCAGGTACTACACGGCTATCTGCGCAGCTGAGAATGATAGCATAAGGATCTTGACCGCTTGTTAGATTCTCACGCCGTGAACTATTTTGTAATTTTCCGTCCAGTCGGTCGGATACAAATCTTTTATTTCCTTCTTTAAGTCTTTGTAAAATTTCAGTTGGTGTCATATTTATGGGTTTAATTGGTTTTACATCTGTACATTGTATTCTTCCGGGAATTGTTTTGGAATAGTTTCTTGATCTTCATTCATCATCTGGCGTATATCTATTTCAATTCCTCTGGCAATAGTTGATATCGGCACGTCATTGGAAGTGCCTTCAAATGGATTTTCTCCCACGCGCCCAATTCGTTCCATCGTTTGAAATACCCAGGCTACCGCAGTACAAAACGGGATGCCTATCCATATAAAATAGGTGCCAACAGTTGGGTATAATTCAATCATGCTTTTACCAATAGTGTCGAATGCCGGAATTAATCCAAAAGGTAAGAGGACCATGAAAATATTAACAAATAAAAAACTTAATGTGGCATATTGTCTTGGGTATGGAAAATTCTTAATTCGTTCTGATTTCCCTTGTAGGGTAAATAATTCTTGTAATAAATTCTCCAGTTCCAGAAAAGAAAACTCCCAGATAAGACCCTTTTCTTTCAATTGTCTTATATTTTTTGATTGCAGAAATAAAATAGAGGTACTTTTATTCCCTTTAGTCATTACGATTCCTTTTTCTTTTTCGCTTAAATAATCATTCAGATCATCCTTGAGGGAGATTATTTTTTCGGGTATATGCACTTTGGAAGACCATTCACGATTTGTTCTGTGCTCATCAAAAACTTCCCATGATTTTGTTTGTCGCATAGCGTGTCTTAATGCGGTGATCCAGGCGATATGCCTAAAGATTAATATTCTTTTTAACTCCGTCAATTGCTCTTCAGAAATCGGTTTAGCAGCATGTTCGTTAGTCACCATATCCGTAACCATCATCGCCCAGGTACGAGAGGAATTTACAATTCCTCCCCATATTTTTCTTGCTTCCCATATCCGTCCATATGCCGCACTATTTTGAAACCCTATAATAAATGCCACTGCCGTACCGATCAATGCCACCGGAGTCCAGGGAACATGTAAAAAAGTGAGATCGAATACGTCGTATAGCGTAGTGATAACGAACATAAAAATTAGATACAGGAGGGTCTCTCTACGAGTCCACAACAACATATCTTTTACAGAATATCGCTTTTTTGTAAGCATGGCTTGGTTTTAACGATTAATAAGATGCCGGAATATTGTTTTTAAGCATACCTTATACAAAGAAACTAATAAATATTCATATTATCAACTGGCATTGGCCAGTGTTGTTTAGCCTATAAAATCTTGAAATCTGCCCTGATCATAATTTTATTATTACGAATGCTTATATTTGATTTGAAAATTAGGATGAAAAATGTGTGTAAAATAGCATTAAATTGAGAGATATGTCAAAAAAGAAAGATAGAACGGGATTTAGATTCAGACCCTATGAAGAGGTACAAAAAAGTCCGTTCGATAGACTCTTTGATATCTTTAGCGAATTAATTACACATACCTCAGGTGATTTGGATGAAGCAATTTCTTGGATGGAAGAACTGGATAAAGAATACAGAATAACGGATGAGAACTATAATCTGGACGATTTTGTAGAGGAATTGAAGGAAAAAGGGTTTATTCGTGAAGAAATAAAACCGGATGGAAAGCCTGGAACGACAATAACGGCAAAAACAGAAAGAGCTATTCGCAAAAATGCCCTGAACCAAATATTTGGAAAATTAAAAAGAAAAGGAGCAGGGAGTCATAAAACAAAAAGTAGCGGACTAGGAGATGAACATACCGGTGATCTAAGAGAATTTCGGTTTGGTGATGCCTTGGAAAATATATCAGTAACAGAAAGTTTGAAAAATGCTCAGATCAACCATGGTTTTGACAATTTTAAACTGACAGAAGAGGATTTGATGGTGGAGGATACCCATCATAAATCACAAATGAGCACGGTTTTGATGATTGACATTAGCCATAGCATGATCTTGTATGGCGAAGATCGAATTACCCCTGCAAAGAAAGTAGCCATGGCTCTGGTGGAACTCATTATGACAAGATACCCCAAAGACACTTTGGATATTTTGGTTTTTGGGAATGATGCCTGGCCGATTAAAATTAAAGATTTACCCTATTTGCAGGTTGGACCATTTCACACCAATACGGTAGCAGGATTAGAATTGGCGATGGATCTTTTGAGAAGAAAGAGAAACACGAACAAACAAATATTCATGATTACGGACGGTAAACCAAGTTGTTTGAGGATGCCCGATGGTACTTACTATAAGAATAGTAATGGCCTTGATAAGTATATCGTGGAAAAATGCTATAATAAAGCGGCTCAAGCGAGGAAACTACATATTCCAATAACGACCTTTATGATAGCACAAGATCCTTATCTACAGTCTTTTGTGGAAGAATTCACACAGTCTAACAGAGGAAAAGCTATCTATACCGGCTTGACGGGGTTGGGAGAAATGATTTTTCATGATTACGAAAATAATAGAAAAAAACGCATAAGATAATGAACATCTCTAAAATAAAAACGATCGGTGACCTAAGAAAATCTGCTTATGTTTCGAGAAGAATAAAGGAAGAGCTTAGGGCCAATTTAATTAATAATATTAAAAACGGGATACCTTCATTTACAGGAATTCACGGTTACGATACTACGGTAATTCCTCAATTAGAGCGCGCAATACTTTCTCAACATAATATAAATTTATTAGGATTGAGAGGTCAGGCTAAGACACGCTTAGCGCGGTTAATGATCCAATTGCTTGATGAATATATTCCTGCAATAAAGGGTTCTGAAATTAGTGACGACCCATATGACCCAATTAGTAATTTTGGAAAAGAACAAATTGCGAAACATGGTGATAGTACTCCGGTAAAATGGATCCATCGTGAAGATCGATTTTATGAAAAACTGGCCACACCGGATGTTACCATTTCTGATTTAATAGGTGATATTGACCCAATAAAAGCAGCCAACCTCAAATTAAGCTATGCTGATGAGAGGGTCATCCATTTCGGGATGATCCCCAGAGCCAATCGAAGTATTTTTGTGATTAACGAATTGCCTGATCTTCAATCAAGAATACAGGTAGCATTGTTTAATATACTGGAAGAGGGCGACATACAAATTAGAGGTTTCCAGGTTAGAATGCCATTGGATCTGCAATTTGTCTTCACTGCTAACCCGGAGGATTATACGAACAGAGGTAGTATTGTTACCCCGCTAAAAGACAGAATTGGTTCACAAATTTTAACACATTATCCAAGTAGTTTGGAAATTGCAAAAGCCATAACAGCACAGGAGGCCAAATTACAGCACAATCGAACCTGTCAGATCCACATTCCGGATCTCGCGAAAGATCTGGTGGAACAAATTGGTTTTGAGGCACGGAACAATGAATACGTAGACAACAAAAGCGGTATTAGTGCCAGAATGAGCATTACCGCATATGAGAACCTTTTGAGTACGGCTGAACATCGCTGTATCGGATCGGGTTCAACAAGAACCACGATAAGGTTTATAGATGTTTTGGGAATGATACCTTCCATAACCGGAAAAGTAGAATTGGTTTATGAGGGTGAGCAGGAGGGAGCTGCTTTCGTTGCGGAAAATTTGATAGGTGCGGCAGCGAAAACATTGTTTGTCAATTACTTCCCTGAGATTAAAAAATTAAAACACGAAAATGAAAAGGATCCCTATGAGGAAGTACTGCAATGGTTTTTTGACGCGAGTTCCTTTGAATTGTTTGATGATGGAAGCGAGCAGGAATATAGTGATGCCTTGAACAAGATAGCACCTCTTAATGCCCTTATTACATCATATGCTCCCGAAATTAGTTCGCAGGATATATTGTTTTGGAAAGAATTTATTCTATGGGCACTGGTGGAATATAAAAAATTAACCAAGCAAAGAATAACAAAAGGCTTCGCTTTTAAGGATACTTATGGAGCTTATTTATCTAATTTATAATGTTATAAATTAGAGATTTAAATAGTTTTGGCTTATGATATTGGAGCTTAGAACTATTCATTCAGGATTCAGTAAAAACTCATCTGAAATTGTTTTATTCAATAAAAATGCCATGTACAGAGCAATTAAATGAAATGGAAGTTTATATTTGTAGTAGTTTTGAGAGATCAACATTGACCATGAGTTATAATTATTTGATACTTAATTTAGAAAAATTGTATTGTTAAAAGCATTTACTCAATTATAAAATATTTTAATCTCCTCTTAAACAATATATTAAACTTAAATTAGAACAGACGAATGGCAAAATCTCAACAAACATTTAACAAGAGCGAAAAAGAAAAAAAGCGCCTGAAAAAGCGAGAAGATAAGCGAAAAAAAATGGAAGCCCGCAAATTGGACTCCAAAGAAAAAGGTAAAAAAGGTATTCAATTTGCCTATGTAGACCATTTGGGAAATTTATCCGATACTCCGCCGGATCCTTCAATGAAGGTGGAAGTGGATGCCGAAAGTATTGTATTGGGTATTCCCAAAAAAGAGGAGAGTGATGAAGTATATGATCCCATTAGAAATGGTAAAGTTTCATTTTTCGATTCTTCCAAAGGCTTTGGATTCATTATAGACACCGAAGATCAGGAAAAATATTTTTGTCATGTTAGTGGTTTGATTGATGAGATCATGGAAAATGACAAAGTGTCCTTCGAATTGGAAAAGGGGATGAAAGGCCTGAATGCCGTCCGCGTCAAGAAAATTTAAACAGTTGAGCTTATCTGGAGAATAGTTGTCTTCATTAATAGTATATTTCCAATAATTTTTGAGTGTAATAAGTAAAGATTATTCTTTTATAAATTTTCAAGCTGAGATCTGTAGTTGGAAGGGGAATAGTCAAAAAGCTCCTGGAAGGAAGAACTAAAATAAGTTTGACTGCTAAAACCAACCTGATAAGCTATTTCAGTAATATTTCCGGTGTCCTGTTTGATTAATTCTGCTGCTCTGTGCAATCTGTAATTTCTTATGAACTTACTGGCAGATTGATCTGTTCTGACTTTTAGTTATCGATCCAGCTGGTCTTGATTTATTGAGCTTCTAGTCAATATATTTCGGTTCAGGTTTTATAAAAGCTCCGTTTATCGTTATTGGCACTCCAAATGGATGAGCTACCTGATCTATTAAAACGGATAACTCTTTTCTGGTAATCAGCCTTTCCCCTTCAAAAGCTCCCAAATTAAATTTAATCCATAATTGTTTTATATTTTCGCCCCTTATATCGTTAGTTGTTTCGGAGTTTGAGTAAAACGTCTTGAGCTGATTTCTAATTTTTTGCACTATTGCAATACTCTCATTAATGGTTATAAATTCATTTTTAAATTCCCATGTTGTATTTGGTAATATTTCTTTCAATCCATTTGAAAATGATTTCTTGCTAACCAGAGAGTCGGGATAGAATAAGGTCATGTTCTCCCAGCCTATATTTTTCCCTTCGCCTTTTAATATGCCGGTGGAACCAATTCTTTGAATTGATCCAAATGCTGGATCCTCATTTGAAATATCAACATATGGTAAGATATAACATGCGTGCTCCAATAAAATATTTTGAACATCCCTAACCGGAACTTTGGAGGGAGTTAAGTTCTTATCAACCGACAAAGCAGCAAGCGCTCCTGCGGCTTGACCTATTAAAAGACAGACTGGTTGCAATCTCGTGGTACCATTGACCAAATTGGTGACCGAAATAGATTTTTCAGCGACAATGAAATCATCGACATTTTTAGGAATAAGTGTTCCCAAGGGGAGTGAGTAGGAGGGAATGGGATAAAAGTGTAGATCTGGAAGTTGTTTGTAATTTGGATATGCGGCGTGGTGATGATCAATTGGGTAATCACCCACTGCGATCCCTGTTCGATAAAGTGCAGTTTCTTGTTGAAATGGTTTTGACAGATCATTGATTGTAAATTGGACGACCCCTTTTATTCTTCTAGATTCTCTATGATATGGAATCATCGGAAACCCATCTTCTGTTGGAAACATGTCTTCTGCAATGCCTAAATATTTGTAGCCCAATTCGGTTTGTAGATAATACACATAACATTTAGTAAACCACTTTGCCAATTCGAATTGTTCCTTTCTTTTATCCGGTGATAATTCCAAAGTATTAAGGTAGAAATCGTTACCATAAATAGGCCAGTTGATCATGATTTTATTATTAGGCAAACGACCGTATTTTAACATTTGATCACAATTCCATAGTTTTTTATCCATTAAATCCTGATCGCAAATACCCGCACATGTACATTCAAAAATTATTGGGTCGTAATCTTTTGGGCGTTCGATTGTTTTATCCTGATCTTTTGAGAATTCTTGTAATATAACCACGTAAGTCAAATCCTGTATGATGTTATTTGCTTTTTCTGGAGCAATTTTTTCGTTGGTCTCATATCTGGAGTCCATACCGATATCATAAGGTATTCCTGCGAGTTTTGCTATATCACCCAGTTCTGTTGCATCAATAATTACTTTGGCATGAATATTAAAAGAATGGTCAATACCTTTCAAACCTATAGTCCATCCTTCTTTATTTTTAATAATCGTGCTCAGTTTGGATTGGAACAACACCTTTAGGTTTTTTTCATTGACCGCCATTTTTTTTAATATTTCTGCAGCCACATCAGGTTCAAATAACACATTGCTTACCCATCCGGTTTTTACACTATCTTTCCCTCCATAATGTTGATATATTTGCTGCCTAAACTCTTCCCACAAGCCGGAAGGTAAATTATAATTACCATCTATAGCACTAACTCCTGCCGAACTAAGCATACCACCAAGCCAGGAAGTTTCTTCAACAATCAATGTTTTTTTACCCAGCCTAGCAGCCTGTATGCCGGCCATTATTCCACTTGCTCCACCTCCAGCGATCAAAATATCATAACTTAATTCTTGTTTATTAATATGATTATTGCAAGAAGATATGATTGAAAATATAGCAAGGAGTGTAACAATTTTCAGAAGAATTCCTTTTGAATAGTTTATAAAATTCATTTTAATAAGATTTGTCTTTTATTTTTTAGTAACTCTAACTTCTTTTCCGTTTTTTTATGGCATGCAATAATATTTTTGGAACAAGAAAGCAATCTATCCAAATAACAGTTTAAAGTTGAAGTAAATTTTCTTCTTCTATGTTGAGATAACCTAACCATTCAATTGTATCTTTTGTGTACGGAAAATGTTTACTGATATATAAATGTAATTTTTCAAACGGGAGAAAGTAGTGCTTATCTCCCATAACGATTTACGCTTTGGTTTATAGGATCTTACCATGCTTCTATTTTACACATGTGTTAATTTTCAAACCGAGATCTGTAGTTGGTGGGAGAACATTTAAAAAGCTCCTGGAAGCATCGACTACTACAAGTTTGACCGCTACGACGATCCTGATATGTTCTTACAGGTGTAGAACAGGTGTCCTCTCTGGTTA
>PVMS01109193.1_pt1 | contig 10733 bp, 17 predicted proteins | sample 1853461 | NCBI WGS metagenome assembly PVMS01 (sample SAMN08582032, study PRJNA380276) | Marine sediment metagenome, whole genome shotgun sequencing project. | isolation source: ocean sediment barecode stripped | collected 2017
ATAAAACAACTGACAAACGGGAGCGTAAAATGTTTGATAATCCGTCACTTATTACACGTATTGTCATTGGCAAAACCATTGGCCTTGTGATTGGTTTAATTGGGTTTTTCTCTTTACCCTATTTCTGGCCTGATGCCGGTATGATGTTTCGCTGGGGAATTTTGTTCTGGTACACTACGCTTGGGGTGATTATTGGCGTTTTCGGTGTTTTTACATGGCATCCAATACTGCATTTACCTATGCCGTGGTGGTTCCGCGCGCCTTTGATGGGTGGCTGGATGAACCTCACGCTGACGCTTTTCACTTATGACGAAATGGAAGCGATCATGCTTTACAACTTTGGTACTGATGGCTTCTTGACATCACCTTTCTGGTTCGTATCTGAAGGCGCACTCGTTGGCTTGATTATTGGTTATGTGGCCACCCGCTATGGCGGAGAAGGCAAAGAAGCGGTCGATGGACGCGGCGCGGCCGATAAAGCACTGTTTGAATAGGAGAAGCATATGTCCAATCTCAAATATTTAGTGGGTGTTGACGGCAGTGAATGGTCCGAACGCGCGGCTGAGCAAGCTGTGTCCATTGCGGTTGACACCGGCGCGTCAGTGTTGTTCATGTGCGTGACGAACTGGTCTGATTATACGATGATGACGGTTGAAGCCGCGATGAATCGCCCCGTTGACAAAGCCGAAGAAGAAAAGCATGCGCTTGTTGACGTGCTTAACCCCCTGGTTGAAAAGTACAGGGGCAGCGGCGTTGCCATTGAGACCGCCCATACCTGGGGCGACCCCCGATATGTGCTGCGTGAAAAGGCCAGGGACATCCATGCCGATATAATTTTCATGGGACGGCGTGGGCGATCCAAACTTACTGATCTTGTTATGGGCAGCGTATCAAACGCGCTGGTGCATTCTGCACATGTTCCCGTGTTACTTGTGCCCTGAAGATTCCGGATAAAAGCTGCGCCACAGTGTTTTGGTTTTAAATGACCCTGATGGCGTGGCGCCAGCGATCAAAAAGATTTACCAGCAGGTATTCCCGGCAGAGGCAGTGTACCCATTGAGTGTTACCCGCCCTGGATGCGACTGGCTGTTGTCTATGATTACGCTACACACTGAAAATGTGATATGCAGGCACTGACTCAACTCGCAATTATCTGGACGGCTGTATTTGTGGCGGTAGTCGCGGCTCGTGCCACGCGCCTTACTTCGGTTCTGTTTTTCCTTTTCCTTGGCTTTGTCCTGGTCAATTTGGGCTGGCTGCCGCATAAGGCTCATCCCTTTATCCAGGAGTTCGCCGAATTGGGGCTTATCGTCATTATGTTCGCTCTCGGATTCGAGGAAAGCACTTCAAACTTTTTACACAGCATCCGGAAATCCTGGGGTATCGCGTTGTTTGGTGCTTTGTCGCCGTTTCTGGCCGCCTATTTGATTGCTGACTTTTTTTGGCAGGATACTCAAGTATCGTTAATGTGTGGACTGGCGATGACCGCAACTGCTGTCTCTTTGACCATGGTGTCACTGCGCAGTGAAGGATTGCAGAACAGCGCAGCTGCCACCCGTATCATGACGTCTGCGGTTCTGGATGATATTGGATCCCTGACAATGGTTGCGATCGTGGTGTCGATTGTCACTGGTGACGGTAATGCTAATCCGGCTGCTATTGCCTGGATTCTTATCAAGGTGGTGATCTTTTTCACCCTGGTCTGGATTACAGCCGCCTGGCTGTTACCCCATGATCCCAGGGGTTGGGCGAAGAAGGTGCCCTTGTTGAAAACCTACGGTTTGCGCCACTTGTTCGTTTTCGGCGGCCGCCAATACACGACATTGACCGTGTTGTTGCTGGCAGTCGGCGCCGGGCTTTTATCACAGGTATTTGGCTTTCATCAGGCGGTTGGTGCGTACATGGCCGGACTGATAATGCACGAGAGCTACTTTGAGCGTGGGTTGGAATTCGACTCGTTCGAAGAGACAAAAACAATCATCGAAAGTGTCGCTTTTTCCTGGATCGGACCGGTCTTTTTTGTGCATCTGGGCACTTTTATTGTTCTGGACTGGGAACTCATGATATCTATTATTCCGGAAACGCTTGTATTGCTCACCGCGCTGTTTGCCACACAGATTTTGTCGGCCGCATTGGCTGCAAAATATACCTCCGGCATGGATTGGTCCAACAGCTGGTTAATCGGATTTGGTATGCTCGGCCGTGCGGAGCTTGCTTTTGTGGTGATGAATATCGCCTATATCGAGACTTCGATATTTTCCATTGAAGTATTTTATACGCTGATGTTCACCGCCTTTTGGCTAAACGTATCGGTTCCGGTAACCATTCGCTTGTGGAAACGGCACATGATGAAACCTCAAATTAACTGACCGTAATCAACGCCCAAGCTGGACTTGGCCCACTTGTTGGGGCAGCCTCCACACTGGTCCTGAAGCAAGAAATGACACAAAGTGCTAATTCAAAGAATGATTCTCGTCGGATGTTGGTCGCAAAGGCATCTGGCAAGGTGGAACCTTTCTCCAAAGAAAAACTCGAAAGATCGCTTCGTGCCTCGGGGGCGCCGAAAGATGTCATTCAGCGAATACTGAGCGAGCTTCGGCCAAAGCTGTATTCTGGAATCTCTACCAAAAAACTCTACCGCTCCGCCTTTCAACTTCTACGGCAGGACAGCCATCATTTCGCCGCTTCTTACAGTTTGAAAAAGGCCCTGTATCAACTGGGTCCAGGGGGATATCCATTCGAAAAGTTCGTAGGCGCCATCTATGCCGCTGAAGGTTACAAAACGAAATTCAATATCGCGGCTCAAGGAACATTTGTTTCCCATGAAATTGACGTTGTGGCTAGTAAAAACGAGGTGCAAACCTATATTGAATGCAAGTTTCATAAGAAGGAAGGACTTAAATGTGACGTCAAAATTACGATGTATATTTTCGGCCGTTGGACGGACTTGCGCACTTCTCCCGCTCACAAAAATCTCCGCGGATTTCATTTGGTGACCAATACAAAGTTTACGTCGGAAGCCATCAAATTTGGAACAGGTGTTGGCCTTGGGCTTATGAGTTGGAATTACCCTCCCAACAAAAGTCTCAAGGATCGGATTGAACAACATCATCTTCATCCTGTTACCTGCCTGACAAATCTTACTTTAAAGCAAAAACGGGAACTCATGGAACGAAACATTGTTCTGTGTCAAGATCTTTTGAAAAACAATTCCGTTCTTCGGACACTAAGGTTAAAAAGGGGAGTAATGGGTCGAGTTCTACGAGAACTTCGCGATCTACTGGGCTCTTCCACTGATGTGGGCGACGCATAAAACCCTGCTTACGCTACAACTACCAATAAGCTAAAGCTGGCTTGAGGTACCGACAAAAATGAGGAGCGAATCATGGCCTATTATTTTGCCAAGACATTAAACATCCCGTTCGACGAAGCCGTGGAAGAAGTCATCACCGCACTAAAAAGCGAAGAATTTGGGGTGCTGACAACGATTGACATTCGGGAAACGCTGAAGAAAAAGCTGGGCGTTGAATTACCCCGTTACGTCATTTTGGGTGCCTGCAATCCGACACTGGCGCTCGAGGCGCTACGGATCGAGAACAAAATCGGCACGATGCTGCCTTGCAACGTCATCGTGCGCGACAACGGCGATGGTTATACAGAGGTTGCCGCCGTGGATCCGGTGAGCTCCATGCAAGCTGTCGACAATCCAAAACTCGCGAAACTAGCTGCAACTGTCCAGGCAAAACTCGCGGCCGTTATCGATTCGTTGAGAAAGAAATGAGGTTCCGATTATTAGAATCCCGATCAAGCGGACTTCGTCGTGTCTTATACGGTTGGCGCCCGTGAAAGGATCGATGCGGTGTCCTACCCGGGTGACTACCACGGTGTATGGGGCTGGCACATCTATGGTCGCTATTATTACCAGACCGATGTGGTGCACCGCACCTGCACCGAAGGCGCCTTTGGCAGCGACCCTGCTTGGGTTGCCAAACTGAGAATATTCCACCCTGAGGCCGGACGGACTGATTCAGGTCACAACCAGATCCTTCGGGCCAGTTTAAAGTCAATGCCTGAATGGGCGTTATCGATTTGAGGTGAAAAGCAATGAACGTTGGTGAAATCATGGCGAATGTCGTACAGAAATTGACCCTGGCCCCTGGTGGAAACTGCCTGAGTTTTCGAGGTTGACTGGCCCAGGAGGTCCCGCTGATGAACACCAGGCAAGGTCGGCTCTGGTTGCTCGTGGCTGACGGTGGACAGGCCAGAATTCTGCGGCTGGGGAAAAAGCCTGGTGAGATCGAGGAACTGCAAAATCTGCAATCTTCCGCAATGAGCACGCCCAGCCGTGATCTCGTTTCCGATGCCAGCGGGCGGACGTTCCATGTCCTGGGTCCTGCCGGGCACTCCAAGATAGCGCGCAGCGATGCGCATGACCAGGAGAAGCGGTGTTTCGCGAAGAACCTCGTGCAGCGGCTTGAAAAGGCCGCCGTTTTGGATGCCTTTGACCGGTTGGTAATTGTGGCCGATCCCCGCACACTTGGCCTGTTGAGAAAGTACATGACCAGCGCTTTGTCAGGTCGGGTTACGATGGAGCTGAATCTGGACCTGACAGACCTGCCCGCCAGGGAACTCGATCAGAAAATTCGCCTGAAGCTCGGAAAACCAGATACATGAAGTGTTACCCTGGCCGGGTAAGTCAGGATCCTGTTCGCGAGCGATCCCGCGAGGCGATGTTGCATTGTTGGTATCGAAAAATGGATCCAGCGGCGCTCCGAGAGACGCCGATTGATCAGAGAAGACGCATTGCCAGGTTGGAGGCCGTAATTATGGAATGGAAAATATTTTTAACCGTCTTTGCAACAATCTTTGTTGCCGAACTCGGCGACAAAACGCAACTGGCAACACTATTGTTTGCTGCAGATAAAGCTTCCAACAAGTAGTTGGTATTTGCCGCAGCATCGCTCGCGTTAGTTGCAGCGTCTGCTTTGGGCGTACTCGCCGGTGCCAGTATTTCTTACTACGTCAGCCAACGGATGATTCATTCCGTGGCCGGCGTCGGATTCATTGCCATTGGCATCTGGGTCTTGTTCCGATAGTTCATGAGACGAACAGCAAAATCACATGCCCCGGGTAGCGATGACATGGGTTGCGCGCGCTATTTTGTATGGCATTGCGACGTGCCAGAATAGAGCGTACGGGGACCGAGCGACGGATGAGCACTATTCTGGTAATTATTGGGTTTTCCGGCTTTCTTGCAGTGGGATTTTCGGTCTGGCGGGTCACTGACCGGCGAATTGATCACAGTGTCTGGCGTGAGCTTTCCGAGAGCGCCGACCTTGACCCCAGGGTATTTGATATTTCGATGGTCGAGGACTTACCTGAACCTGCGCAGCGTTACTGCCAGATGAGTATGTACGGTGGGAAGAAGTCAATGCAGATACCGCTCGGGCGGTCGTTCGGTTTGGGGAATTTGAACAGGCGGTCGACGTTACAATCGCTGCGAACGGTCAGCCGTCGAGCGTTGCCATACAACGTTGGAGCAATGCGAACACCGACAAAACATATCGGCTGCAATCATTCGGTGGGTACTTATCAGAATTTCGGGACTTCGACGGATTTAATTTGCCTACACGTGTTGAGGGCGGCAATCTGATCGACACGGATGACTATTTTCCATTCTTCAAAGCCAGGGTCACATCAATACCAGGTGGGCACGGACGATACTCCGAACAGCCTCAAATGTGTAAACATGAATAAAATGAAGAATCCAATGCCCGCCAACAGCAACCTGAAATCTGCCAGTGCACTCACGGGTTTAGGTTTTTGCCAAGGACCATCCCTGCGGTTGATTAATAGCATTTCCACAAAGGCCCAGACACCCAGGCCTCCAAACAGCACCAGTGACCTCACCTGGCCGGTAGCCAGGACATGCCCTGCGCCCCACAGCACGAAACCGATCAACTGGGGATGGCGAATGATGCGTTTGAAGTTGTTCTCGAGATACGGCGCAAGGAGTAGCACCGAGGTGGCGAGCATGAACACCAGATTGACGGTCACACCCCATGCAGGTGGCTGGAAGGCGAATACGCGTGGCGTGGCTTTCCATCCCATCACCATCAGCAGGACCGAAAGCACGATCACAAGGGCAAACACCCCCTTGTAAACCACCACGTCAGTGCGTTTGATTAGTTTCGATCGGATACCGGCCGGTATGGCGGGCATGAAGTGTAGAGCGCTCCACAAAATCACACCGGTAATCAGGTAAAACATTGCGCCCTCCTTTCATAGTCCGTCGGCCATCCGGTAACAGAGGCCGGAAGACATTTGTGGTGCTGCATTGTCTCGGCCATGAGCAATATGTGCCCCGTAAATTTGTTGTGTTGCAGAACACAAAGCACGATCAAGTATTTGTCCCGCTCCGGAATCTTGTTCACGACCCGCTGTGCATCAGCGAACGGTAAGGCATGGAAAATCACCCACATCGTTATACTCTTCTTATGGCGTAATTGCCACTTTCAGAACGCCATCGCGCTGGTTTGCGAAAAGATCATACGCCTCCTCAATCTGATCCAGCTTAAAGCGGTGTGTGACCAAGGGCTGGAGATCCACGCGGCCGGATGCAACGACGTTCATGAGCCGGCGCATGCGCTCCTTGCCACCGGGGCAAAGTGTGGTTACAAGCTTGTGATCACCTTGACCCCAAGCGCGGTGGTCTGCCGGTGAAACACTTCTCCGTAAATGGCGTCTCGATCTCGCAGCAGATATCGAGGCTCCTCATTCAATCCGCAGGCCTCTAAAAGCTGCCGCGCAGTCCAAGCCGCTGTCGGATGTTCTGTGACGTTGAAATGCAATATCCGCCGCCGATCGTGGCTCAGAATGATCAGGACAAAAAGAATCCGGTAGGTTGCAGTTGGTACTGCGAAGAAATCAAGCGCGATTATTTCTTGGCCATGGTTCTCGAGAAACGTCCGCCACGTCTGAGATGGCGGCCCACGGCGTTTGATCATGTACTTAGAGACCGTTGCCTCGGAGACCTCGATCCCGAGTTTCTGCAATTCCCCGTGAATTCGCGGGGCACCCCAGAGCGGGTTGGCCCGGCACATACGCCGAATCAGGTGCCGGATCTCCGGATCAATCCTTGGCCGTCCGCGGCGACGACTCTTCCAGCGCCAGTAGTATCGGAAGCCTTGCCGGTGCCAGCGGACAACCGTACCAGGTTGAACGATATGCAAGGACCCCTGCCATCCAGACCATATTTGCGACAGTACTACCCAAAATATTCGATCTGCATCCGTAAGCCTCGGTCGAGGGTGACGATGTTTCAAAATCGCCAATTGTTGCCGCAGGGGGAAATGCTCAATCGCCAAATCCCGTTGAGTGTTCAGCGCTGACCATAGCGTTCGACCAATGATTCCAAGCCACTTGAGCATAGCCTTAAGGTTACCGCCGTCGTTAGGAATAAGGCAACTAAATTAGTGCGGACGAATATTCAGGATGGACACGTATCGATTTTTCAGATTGCGAGCTTTTGCGTCTTGAAAAATTGCAGTGGATCTTTAGAAGACAATTGGTTAGATTTTACTGGTGCAAAAAGTTAATTTGTCAGTACCCACGCAGGAGAAGATATATGGACAAAGCAAAAATAGTTGTAGGTATAGACGGAAGTGACAATGGTAATAGAGCACTTGAGTATGCGAAACACCTCGCCAGCACCAATAATTCGAATTTGATGCTTTTGCATGTGATTCGATCGCATATTTTGCGAGCTGGTGCGAATGTTGATCCTGATATGCAAACTCAGGTGAGAGACACCGCACTCAATGAATATGATGAGAAATTCCTGGAGCCAAAGAGACTTAAACTTGAAGAAGAGGGCTTTGATGTGGATACCGAGGTTGTTTTCGGTAGCCCCGGTCACATGCTCGCACTGGAGGCTGATCGCATGCAGGCCGAAGCCTTGATAATCGGGAAAATTGGAAACTCCAAAGCCAAAGATATTCTGTTTGGCAGCGTTGCAAGCAGGTTGGTGCAGCACTGTCCTTGTCCACTAATAATTGTACCTTAGCGGGGTTTTGGACCGTTCTTCGTCAGAAATCTCGAATATTATTAGTGGGAATCTATGTCCGTCGTATTACGATTTCTTGATCTTTATGCCCTCAGTTTTCCGAATCTTGGGTATTGACAAGTTAACTACTCAGCCCAAGCAATTTTTAGTAGATATCGCCTATCATTCTGCAGCGTAATTCCAAGACGCAAAAGCACGCAATTGGAAAAACCGATAGTTCTTGGCTGAAACAAGGTGACGGCCAAGATTTAACAAATTGTAAGTAGCCGCATGAACGCACAAGAAGCGTTGAGCTTGTTGCTCTGATTTAAATCGACGCATCACCTGTTCTCGAACTCGCGTTGGCTGATGGGAAAGTTCGGCGCGGTTATTGGCATATTGCGATGTGTCATGAATCGTACCGGGAATCAGTTCTCGATACGCGACGCCGTAGCTTCTCAACGTGCACGTCACTATCTTCCTGGGTTCATTACGATGGGTCTTCAATAATTGTTTGAAAAAGCGCTTAGCGGTCCACTCCAGCATATCGTATCGGTCATACGGTGCTCCAATCTCAGCCATTACGCCAATGCCTACGTGCAGTTCTTGCGCTATGCATGCGAGCCGGCAGAGGGCGGCTCCTGATCTGAGTATACCAGTCGGTAAGCCCCGGCTGATTCGCATTTGCGGCAAACACGAATGTACACTGGCCTTCGCTTCAGCTATACCTAGGTAACCGCTGGGATCGAGCCCCTGACTTGCTGGAACAGACGTCCGATCTGTTAGAATAAGAGGATATGTATGGAGCAACCGGCGTCACAACTTGATCAACTGCGTTTCGGACGGGTAAGCGCAATCCGTAGCAATGTTGTGGATGTACGATTTTCCCCACCTCTGCCTTTGCGGCACCATCAGCTGTGTACTGGTAAAAATGGCGGAGTGATCCTGGAGGTTCAAACGCATCTGGATACAGGCACCGTACGGTGCATTGCACTCACCCGCACACTCGGGCTGGAACGCGGCATGCCGGTGGAACAGACTGGGCACGGATTGAATTATCCAGTGGGTGAGGCATTGCTGGGACGCATGCTCAATGTTTTCGGCGAGCCCATCGACGGTGGGAAGGCCATCGCCACAACGGAATACTGGCCCGTTCACCGTGCGCCGCTGCCGTTGGCTCAGAGAATCACAACCAGCGAAATCTTCGAGACCGGCATTAAGGCCATCGACTTGTTGGCCCCGCTCGAACTCGGCGGTAAAGGGGGTATGTTCGGCGGTGCCGGGGTGGGTAAAACGGTGCTGATCAATGAAATGATTCACAATATGGGAGAACGCTATGATGGCATAGGCCTGTTCTGCGGAATTGGCGAGCGCGTCCGCGAGGCCGAGGAGATGTATCGCAGCATGGAGGAATCGGGGGTGTTACGGAAGGCCGTGCTCATCTTCGGTCAAATGGATGAGCCGCCGGGAGTGCGCTTTCGGGTAGGCCATGCAGCCTTGTCAGTGGCGGAGTACTTTCGTGACGTCGTAAAAAGGGATGTGCTGCTGCTCATCGACAATATTTTTCGTTTCGTGCAGTCCGGCACCGAAGTGTCAGGTCTGATGGGCCGCATACCTTCCCGGGTAGGCTATCAACCAACGCTCGCAACCGAACTGGCAGAACTGGAAGAGCGGATCGCCAGCTCTGCCAGCGGGGCTATCACTTCTGTACAGGCCGTATATGTGCCCGCTGACGACCTGACCGACCCTGCGGCGGTACATATATTCGGCCACCTTTCAGCATCGGTGGTACTGACGCGAAAACGAGCCAGCCAGGGTTTTTATCCCGCAGTGGATTCCTTGCAATCCGACTCCAAGATGCTTAACCCAGCGATAGTGGGAAAACGCCATTACCGGGTGGCACAGCAAGTACGCGGCGCCCTGGCTGAGTATGAAGAGCTCAAAGACATCATCTCAATGCTGGGCATCGAAGAACTATCACGCAGGGACCGTGACACCGTGAGCAAAGCCCGCCGGCTGGAGCGCTTCCTGACCCAGCCCTTTTTTACTACGGAGCAGTTTACCGGCCTGCCAGGCAAACTGGTCTCGCGTGATCAAACCGTAGCGGGCTGTGAGCGCATCCTGGCTGGAGAATTCGCAGATGTGAGTGAGCAAGCCTTGTACATGATTGGAGATATCGACGAGGTCGGGACACCATGAACCCCACCGAAATGCGCCTCAAGGTATTGCTGCCAACTGAAATATTGGTTGACGAGCCAGTGATCAAGGTCATCGCCGAAGCAGAAAACGGCTCCTTCTGCCTGCTACCGCGTCATATCGACTTCGTTGCCGCCCTTGCTCCGGGTATCCTGTGTTTCTGCACCACAGACGGAACTGAGCACTTCGCGGCTATCGATGAGGGAACGCTGGTGAAGTGTGATGACCAGGTCTTAGTCTCGGTTCCGAATGCTGTGCGCGGCACAGAACTGGATCGATTGCGAGCGACGATTGCAGAACGATTGTTGAAACTGGATGAGCACGAACGCTTAGCGCGCACCGCGCTCGCGCGGCTTGAAGCTGGCACCATCCGCCGCTTCATCGAGCTGGAAGAGCAGGGCCATGGCTGAGCAGCCAGACAGAAAGGAGAGCAGCACGCCCAGCCAGCATCTGGAGGATGAGGTACAACGAAAGGCCGAGCGTAAGTTGCGTG
>PVMS01016880.1_pt1 | contig 10731 bp, 14 predicted proteins | sample 1853461 | NCBI WGS metagenome assembly PVMS01 (sample SAMN08582032, study PRJNA380276) | Marine sediment metagenome, whole genome shotgun sequencing project. | isolation source: ocean sediment barecode stripped | collected 2017
ATTTATGGCTGAAGGAGCATGGCATCTCAGGGGTGGCGATATGCGGTATACAAACGAACATGTGTTGCGAAACAACCGCACGCATGGCTTCCGACCTCGGCTACGAGATGCTGTTTGTGGCTGACGCGACGCACACGTTCGACATTGTTACCGATACCCACAAGGTGTATCGGGCGCGAGAGGTCGCCAAGTACGCGCAACTCACAATCGAGGCGGACTTCGGGAAGGTCGTCCGTACTTCAGACCTCGTCGGCTGATACGACGATTACTCGGTCGACGTCGATATCGAGAGAGATCTTTGAACCGACCGGCGTGGTTCGGGTCGTTCTCACATCAAGCCGTGACATGCCATCCATCAGCTCGACGGTGGCAATGTGAGCTCCATCCTGGAACTTCGAGGCAACGACGGTGCCTTTGAAGCGCCCAGCCTGGTGTACCTTGCACGCCTCGACCGGGACGAACACGAGTCCGCTGGCATCTGGGATGATGACGCGCATCGGTACGAGGGTTGACTGGCCGATCGCTTTCGCGACGAATTCGGATCCTGGCGCGTGCCAAATATCGGTGGGCGTACCGACTCTGAGGATTGCTCCGTTGTGCATGACCGCCATTCGGTCAGAGAAAGCGAACGCTTCAGCGCGGTCGTGCGTGACGTATATGGAGGTGGCGCCGACCGTGTCGAGGATCGACCGCATCTCGGTGAGTAGTGACTCCCTCAGGGAGACGTCGAGAGATCCGAGTGGTTCGTCGAAGAGAATGACCGAAGGCTCCGGGGCGAGCGTCCGTGCAAGAGCGACTCGCTGCTGTTCACCCCCACTGAGTGTCAATGGCCGCCGGTCGTCGAATCCGGTGAGTCCGACGAGGTTGAGTAGCCACTTGCTGCGATCGCGTCGATCCGCAGACGGCATGCCCGCCATTCTGAGGCCGTATGCAACGTTCTCGGCGACGGTCATGTGCGGAAACAGGGCGTAGTCCTGGAACATCAAACCGACCGTTCGGCGATGTGCCGGGATCTCTGCCATGTCCTCGCCATCGATGATGAGCGTGCCCGACTGTGCCGCCGTCAGTCCCGCGATGAAGCGGAGAAGCGTGCTCTTGCCTGACCCTGATGGCCCCATCACAGCGAATTGTTCGCCTGATGCAATGTCGAGCGCGAGCCCAGACACCGCCGGGGCGCCGTTGTAGAGCACGGTGAGATTGTCGATTCGAAGGCTCACAGCTCACCAACCCTCTCTGTGCGCAGCGAGTCGATCGCGAAGACAGCTATTCCCGTGATGAGCATGAGGACGACGCTCATTGCCACGGCCGCACCGAACGGCGTTGTCCCTGGTCGGCCGAGGAGACGGAATATGGCGATCGGAATCGTGGGTGTGTTCGGTCTGGTTATGAACGATGTCGCGCCGAACTCGCCCATCGAGATCGCGAAGGCGAACGCCGCTCCAACCAGCATTGACTGTGAGACGAGACGGAAATCGATCGTCCACCATGCCTTGGATGGTGTGGCACCGAGGGTTGCCGCGGCCTCCCGTAGATGATGCTGGACGCTACCCATGGAGGGACTCGTTGTACGCACTACGAAGGGAATGGCGACCAGCGCATGGGCAATCGGAATGAGGATGATCGAGGTTCGCAGATCGACGGGCCATCCCAGGGCGACCAGGAATCCAAAGCCGATGGTTACGGCCGACGTGCCGAGGGGCAGCATTACGAAGAGGTCGAACGGCCGTGCGATGCCTTTGCGCGAGTAGGACAGGGCGGCGCTTGCGAGGACCCCGATGAAGGCACCGATCGCGGTTGCCACCAGTGCGAAGCCGAGCGAGTTCAGTATCGCTTCCGATGGCGCGACGAACGCCCCACTCTGGCTGGGGAGTGCGAACAGGTTGGCGTAGTTTGCCAGGCCGATGCCGCCTTGTGGATTGATGAGCGACCTGCCAATGAGGATCAGCAAGGGGAGTCCCAGAAGCACCATTGTGAAAGACAGGACGAGAACCACGGCGATGCGGTCTGATCTGGTTGAAGGGCGAGGCGGGGGAGTGCCAGTGTGTGCGAACTGTACGGCGGTGCGCTTCTGGTAGTGGCCGTACAGCGCCAGGATCGCGCCAACACCAGCGAGTTGTAGCACTGCAAGTGTTGATGCGATGTCGAGGCGCAGGAACGCGGTCGTCTGACGCCAGATCTCGACTTCGATTGTGGAGTGGCTGATATCACCCAGGAGGAGCACGACTCCGAAGGAAGTGAAGGAGAACAGAAAGACGAGCGCACTCGTTGAGGCAATTGCTGGTCGCAGGAGCGGAAGTGTCACGGTTCGGAAGGTCTGGAATTTCGATGCGCCAAGGCTTCTGGCGGCTTCTTCGAGCGAAGGGTCGATTCGCTCCCAGTACGCCCCCACGCCTCGGACGACAATCGCGTAGTTGTAGAAGACATGCGCGAGCAGAATGATCCAGAGCGTGCCAGTGAGGTCGATGCCAGACACTCCCTTCGGACCAACGAGAGCGAGAAACGCCGTTCCGACCACCAGAGTCGGAAGGACGAATGGGACCAACGTTGCTGCCCGCATCAGCGACTTGCCCGGAAAGTCAAACCTCGCAAACACCCACGCCGCTGGTAGGCCGGCAATCACCGTAAGAAGCGTCGACAACACCGCCTGCCAGAGTGTGAACAACGCAACACCCTGGAGGGTTGGGTCCGAGAGAACCTCATTGAATATTCCGAGGCTGAATCCGCCATCTGGCGTGAGCCCACGCACCGTGATCGCGACCACGGGATAGGCAAAGAAGTATCCGAGGAAGAGCGTCGGTACGGCGACCATTGCCGCCGTACCGAGACGCCCGAAAGGGCTGCGCGCTATGAGCGAGCGATTGCTGTCCATTCCTTGATCCACCGTTCGCGGTTCTGTTCAATCGTTCCTGGTTCCATGACAACGGATGTCTCGGGGAGCGTGGTGTAGTCGGCGAAGACCTGGGGCAGTTCGGCTTCCTCGTTTGCGGGATATACGAACATATTCAGAGGGATGTCCTCCTGCACAGCGACCGACAACAGGAAGTCAATCAGCAATTGCGCGGTCGTTTCGTGCTCAGTACCGGCCAGGATGCCTGCGAATTCGATCTGCTTGAAGCACCCCTCAGTCATCACACCCGTGGGTGCCTCGGAGAGTCCGCCAAAGAACACCTCAACAGGGGGAGACGAGGCGTACGAAACCACGAGCGGCTGCGCGCCGCCTGATCGTGTGAACCGCGTGTAATACGCCTCTGACCAATCGGATGCCACGACGACACCGTTGCCGAAGAGGTCTGTCCAGTAGGCCTTCCAGTCATAATCGGCCCCATCGGGGTACGCGGCAATGGTCGCGATCAGGAACGCCAGTCCTGGGGATGAGGTCGCGGGGTCCTCGACGACCAACATGTCTGTGTACGCGGGATCGAGCAGATCGTCGAGGTTCTCCGGTGGAGCGGTGCCTGTAGCAGCAAGGGCTTCGATGTCGTAGTTGATACAGACGTCGCCGAAATCGATGGGTGTCACAACACCATCACCCATGACCAATAGTGGGTTCACTGTCTCGATCCCCCGCGCTGTGTACGGGATGAAGATCTCCGAGTCCACCGCTCGTGACAGGAACGTGTTGTCGATTCCGTAGAGGACGTCCGCAATCGGATTGTCCTTTGTCAGGATCGCCTGATTGACCATTGTTCCCGCATCGCCCGCGAACTGGACGATGATTTTCACCCCTGTCTGTTCCGTGAAGGCCTCCAACGTGCCTTCGCTCAGCGCAAAGGATTCGTGCGTGAGCAGCACGATCTCATCCGGCTTCGACTCGGAAGAGCAGCCGGTGATGATGGCGATTGTGGCAGCCACCGCCGCGGTCAGCCGAATGATGCGGTGATTCATGTGGGAATCGTTCCTTCCTGGATGACGAGCACGGCGCCTTCGCCGACCTCGATGTGTATCTGATCTTTCATGGCTACGTTGCTGACGCCGCGTGTCGCGCCCCGATCGAGCGTTGCACCTGCGAGTGGCCAGCGAAGTCCGGATGTGGTGACACCGTGCGCGTCTCCGACGGGGAGGAGGGTGATCGTCTCGCCGACGTCGGCCGACAACGTGACGGAGCGTTGAGGTGTGGCGGCTCTCACGATGCCGGTGTCGGTGTGCCAGGCGACATCAACTTCTGCCAAACCCTGATGTGATGTCGAGAGCGCGATGCCCAGAAGGTGTGCGAGCCTGCCGCCCTCACCACCGTGTATGGCTACTGAGCTTGCTCCGCTCGCAACAGCCGCGCGCATGGCTAGTTCGAGGTCTGTGTCATCCTTGTCTGACGGGTACTCATCGATTTCCACGCCGAGCTTTAGCGCGTGGGCGAGGCCTGAGTGAGAGATGGAGTCAAGATCGCCAACCAGAAGATCCACGGTGATGTCGAATGCGACGGCGTGGTCGTAGCCGGAGTCTGCGGCGATCACGTAGTCGGATGGTCCAACATGCGGGATCGTGCGCATCTCGCCGCCCGCGATGACGATTGCTCGGATCGGTGATGTGCTCATGCCACCCCTCCCTCCGCTGGCATTATCCAGCTCAGGTTCAGCGGGTCGGTGGCAGTGCGGCGCAGCGCCACCCTCTCAGCCCGGTCGTTCCGAGCTCCCCGGTGTGGTTGTGCATCCATGGTACTCCGAACACGGAGCAAAAGAAGTGTTGACAGAGTGCATCAAGTATGACAGTATGATGACATCACTACGGCACCACGAGTACGGAGGAACCAATGTTGTGGTACAACAACCCAGAATTCATCACAGCGATACGGGATGCCAGGGGCGTCTCGACCGTTGACGAAGGCGATCGACTGATGCGGCTGGTGCGAACCGGCAGCGACGAGCACTAGGACGAACAGCAGGGGAGATCGTATGGATGTTCAAAGCGTGATAGAACAAGTTCGAGGTGTCGTGCAGGGGCAGCTGCGCATCGCGGCAGACGACCCTGCCATTTCGGCCGCTGGGGAAGCCATTCTTCTGGCGTTGGATCCAGCGCTCCGGCAGGCCGCATCGAGTTTCGCAGAACAGGCAGCCGCCGAGGTCGCCGCCCAGCTCCCTGGCCGCTCGGTGGACGTTGTGTTGTCCGATGGTCAACCGACCTTGATCGTCCGCCAGAATGAGGAGCAGGTGACTGTCAACACCGAGGATCTCGACGCACGGATGACTGTGCGGTTGCCCGAGGATCTCAAGGATGACCTCGAGGATGCAGCTTCCGAGCTGGGAGACTCCGTCAACACGTTCGTTGTCAAGGCGCTCGCGGGTTCTGCCGAGAGGTTGAAGCGATCGTCGCGGTCGACGTTCGAAGGAACGATCAAGACATGAGCGATCGTGAACACACCTTTGAGGTCACAGGAGCACCACACATCGACGTCTCGACGCGCTCGGGCAATGTCGTCATCCGACGGTCGAACGACGATTCGGTCACCGTCTTGCTGTCGGGAAACACCGAGGCTGTCGAGTCGGCTTCGGTCAACGCGACGCCAAGCTCGATCTCTGTTCGTTCCAACTCAAAGCGCCAAAACTGGTTCTCGCGATCCATGGATGTCGTGATCTCGACGCCTCCGGGAGGCGTTCTACGTGTCGGCCTCGGTGCTGGCGATGTCATGGTCCGCGTCCCGATGGAATCTGTCGATGTCTCGACGGGAAGCGGCGATGTCCGGATCGAGGAACCTGTGCACGAACTGCGCGTGAAAGTCGCGTCGGGTGATGTGATCGTTGATGCCGCAGTCGACGAGGCCTCGATTTCGTCGGCGAGCGGTGACATCCGGGTCGGTGCTGTCAACGACATCGTCATCAACACGGCATCCGGATCGGTCAACCTCGGGACGGTTGAGAACAGTGCACGCATCAAGTCTGCCTCTGGTGACATCAAGCTGCGCGAATTCAGTGGCAGCGACATCGATATCAAGACGATGAGCGGTAGTGCCACGATAGGTCTTGTGCCCGGTATGACCGTTTCGGCCAGTGTCAAAGCCATGTCTGGCGAGTTCACGAACCGTATCAAGCCGTCGGGAGTCGACACTGTCGGCCAGATGACGCTCACTGCCAAGTCGTTCAGCGGTGACCTCACGCTGCGCTCACCTTGGTAGGTGCGATGGCGCGCCTAGCGTTGTGATCCATGACGCTCGACATCAGCAAAATCATCGCGGAGCATCAGTTCGGCCCCCTCAAGGGCGAGGTGCGGCCCCTGTTCATCGCCATTGCGGGAGGCTCGGGGTCAGGCAAGACAACGATTGCTCGATCGGTCGTTGACATCGTTGGCCGCGACAAGGTCGTCTACCTCCAACAAGACGCCTACTACAGGGACCAGGCACATCTCAGCTTCGAGGAACGAGCGAAGATCAACTATGACCATCCGGACTCATTGGAGCTGGAACTCATGGTCGAGCACCTCCAAGCGCTACGTAACGGTCAGCCCGTCGAGCGTCCGATCTACGACTTTGGGAAGCACGTCCGCACGGATGACACCTATACGCTCGTTCCAGAACCCGCCGTGATCGTCGAAGGCATACTCCTGCTTGCCGACGCCCGTTTGCGCGAGCAATTCGACGTACGCGTCTACATCGACACCGAGGCGGACCTACGCCTCATGCGACGTATCCAGCGCGACATCGTCGAACGCGGTCGGTCAGTCGAATCCGTACTCGACCAGTACCAGAAGACCGTTCGCCCCATGCACTACCAGTTCGTCGAGCCCTCAAAGCGTTATGCGGACATCATCATCCCCGAAGGCATCAACACGGGCGCGATCGGAACGGTGAGTTCCATGATCCGCCACTTCCTCGACCAACGGGAGTGACTCCCTGGCGCTTGCCGTGGTATCAAGCCTGCATCACAGACCGCGACTATCTGGCGAGTCTTCGTACATCTCGAGGAGGCGGTCTGCCATGGGTGTGCCCACGCGGGCGAAGGCGAGGTGGCCCTTGGCCGACGCGTGGAACAGATCGTCCCCGTACATCTCGGGGTCCGCTGCAAAGGTGGACATGACGTCCCATGCGTTGGACTTGACGGCGTTGTCGTGTCGATCAGCTACACGCGCAATGGCGCTGTCGATGGCCCGAGCGCGCACCCGAGCAACGCCTTGAGCGAGGATCGGAAGGCGAGGAATCGTTCCGAGATCGCCTATTCCAGATAGACCGACCACGGGGGCAGCCTCGCACAACCGATCCACCGCCTCGCCGAACTCGCGCTCGAATCGGGCAACCGGTGTACCCCGCAGCGCGTCGTTTGAGCCAACCGCTACGTAGACGATGTCAGGGTCCGCCCCGAGGGCAGCATCCACCTGTACTTCGAGCACGTCGCGAGCCTTCGAACCCCCTTCGGCGACGCTCACGGCCTCGACGTGGTAGTTCCTTGCCAGGTACATGGCCATCTGTCTCGGCCAGGAGTGGTCGAGGGGATCAACTCCCGGAGCAGTCACCGAGCTGTCGCCCAGAAGGACGAGACGCAGGAGAGGTGCGTCCGGGTCGCCGAAGGAGCCAGAGGGGTCCTGGTTCTCGAGGCTCGGGAGATCGTCGCGAATGATCGCCCGAGCCATCTGGCCGGCAAGGAACGCACTGGCTGCAAGCGGGGGCCGGAGGATCTTCCATGCACGCATGAAGCCATTGTGCTCTCTCGGGATCGTGGCGTCGAGCATCCAGTGGCTACAGGGTTTCGAGCGTGAGCATCTGGGAGTGCATGTCGGGTGCTCCCTCGGACACATCACTCGCATCGAATGCGACGAAGCGGAAACCGGGTGTGTCGAGGGCCAGCAGACCCTCATCTGTGTAGGTACGGAAGAAACGAGGAGGATCGAGCCACTCGTCATTGATCGGTCCCTGTTGGTCCGTGCCGCCCCAAACGACGATAACGAGCGGGCTTCCGGGTTGGAGGACTCTCGCGATCTCTGTGAGGACCGTGGGGAACTCATCGGACGGAACGTGCAACAGCGAGTTCATCGCAAAACCTGCGTCGAACGTGTCGGCGGGGAAGGGGAGTGAGGCGAAGTCGGCGACGAGTGCATTGACGCCGCGTTCTCTTGTCACTGCGACGTTGGCCGGGGACAGGTCGATTGCCGTTACGTCAAGTCCGTGGCCGGCGAGTCGTGATGCGAGTTGACCTGTTCCGCATCCGAGTTCGAGGACGGCGCGAATCCCATCGGCTCTGGCGCTCGCTGCGAACGTGTCGGTGACATCGATACGCCACTTCGCTGGAGTCATCGCTCCCCTGCGGTCGGCGTCAGCGTCATACGCCCGCGCCAAGTCGTCTTTGTAGGAGTTCACGATCCGACGGTACTCGATATCGCGCTCAGGGTCCTTTGGAGATCCCAATCAAACCAGTAGAATCCCGTGTCATACCCGACAACGGAGGAACACTCGATGGGCGACATGCTAAAAGGATTTGTTGTATTTGTTGTGGCGTTTGCGGTGTTCACGCTGCCAGCCACATGGCTGCTGATGCTGTTCTTCGGCAACCTTGGGATGGAGTTGTCATACATGGCCACTCTCCCGCTCGGCACCCTCGCCTCGGTCCTGCTCGGTGGAGTAACCAGCCGAACTTGGTGAGCCAGCCCTACGGACGGACCTACATAGGCATCGCTTCGTAGACGAACATATCCATCGGACTGTCGGCGAGTAGTGAGATGGCCTCGTCCATCGACTCGGCCTCAATGATCGAATACCCGAGCGCAGGTGACATTTCCGGCGTGATCTCGGTCGCTGTGCCGTCTTTGGCCACATTGCGACCGTTGAACAAGGGATTCCCCGAGTCCACGATGTGGCCGTCGAGTGACGACCACCACTCTGCGTGGGCTTTCTGGAATTCAGGGGAATGCTCCATTTCGCCGTGTGCGAGGAAGACGAATTTCTTCATGTTTGCTCCTTTGTCATGGTTGGTGTCTTGCTGAGATATGTGAGGTACGTCTCGAGAGACTCGGTCTCGGATCCCCAGTCGGGGTGGAACTGGTCCACCCACGATTGGATCAACGTCAGCGGTTTCCGTTCGAGCGCCAGATAGTTTGTCCGCCCGCTCTTGCGTCGCCGAATCATGGCTGCGACCTCAAGCACTCGGATGTGCTTATGAATCGCGGGCAGTGACAGGCCCCGCAGGTTCGCGAGTTGGCTGATCGACTTGGGCCCCAACGCAAGGGCGTAGATGATCGCTCGCCGGTGTTCGCTCGCCAGGGCATCGAACAATGCACTGAGTTCGTCCGTGTCTCTCGAAACCATACTTAACCTCAAAGTTAAGTATGGCGGATGGCTCGCGACCTGTCAATCCCGTCCCCATTGCAAACCCAGGGTTCTGCTGTACAAGACTGTGGAATGTAGCCCACAGAACGGCCGAGGAGACGAGCGTCAGACGTTGAATCGGAAGTGCATTACGTCACCTTCGGTGGTGATGTAGTCCTTGCCCTCGATCCTCCACCTGCCCGCGTCCTTTGCGCCAGCTTCGCCACCGAAGGCAACGTAGTCGTCATAGGCGACGACCTCGGCTTTGATGAAACCTTTCTCAAAATCGGTGTGGATCACACCCGCGGATTGCGGAGCAGTCGAGCCTTTCTTGACCGTCCATGCCCTGACCTCCGGCTCGCCAGCTGTGAAATAGGTGAGGAGATCGAGCATGTCATATGTCGCGTGGACCACCTTGTCAAGACCAGGTTCATCAAGCCCATATTCGGCGAGCAACTCGTTGCGGTCCGTAACGTCGAGGCCTGCGAGTTCGGCTTCCAGCGCTCCAGAGATGACCACGACTTCGGACCCTTCGGCGTCAGCAAGCCTGCGGACCGCATCGACCATCGGGTTGTCTGTCAACCCATTCTCGGACACATTGGCGATGTACATGGTCGGCTTGGACGTCAGAAGAAACAGGTTCCGTACGACATCACGCTCAGTGTCACTGAACGTCAACTGTCTGACGGGCAGACCTTCGGACAGCTGGTCATTGATTCGTCTGAGCACGTCGAGTGCAGCCTTCGCATCCTGGTCGCCGGAACGTGCCTTGCGCTCCTGTTTGTCCAATGATTTCGAAATCGTGTCGAGATCCGCAAGAGCGAGTTCAGTTGCGACGGTCGCTATGTCTTCCACGGGGTCGACTCTGCCATCAACGTGTACGACGTTGTCGTTCTCGAAACACCGTACGACGTGGGCGATCGCATCCGTCTCGCGGATGTGGCTGAGGAACTGGTTTCCGAGCCCCTCGCCTTCAGATGCTCCGGCTACGAGGCCGGCGATGTCGACGAACTCGACGACAGTGGGAAGGATCTTGTCTGGATGCACAATGGCAGCGAGGGCGTCGAGCCTTGGATCGGGCACGATAGCGATGCCGCCGTTGGGGTCGATAGTTGTGAACGGATAGTTCTCTGCAGCTATCTCACCACCGGTGAGTGCGTTGAATAACGTCGATTTTCCGACGTTGGGCAGCCCAACAATCCCGCATTTGATTCCCATGATGAAAAACTCCGATGCACTGGTCCCCACCGATGCTGTGGCGGGTACGAATCGAGCCGGAATGATACGACCGGTGCAGCGCAAGCACGCAGGCGACGCTCGCGCGATCCCCGCGAAAAGGTCCCTCTAGCTCGCGATTCGAAGCTCTGAGGTGCGAATCCTCCTCAGACACTCGTATTCATCGGTGTAAGTGAAGTCGGCGTCAGTGTGACGGGTTGCGCAGAGCCGAGAGCGGGATAGACCCGTACGCGCTCCCTACCATGCGGCCGGGCCGAAAGCCCCCCCCACCC
>PVMS01085586.1_pt1 | contig 10731 bp, 11 predicted proteins | sample 1853461 | NCBI WGS metagenome assembly PVMS01 (sample SAMN08582032, study PRJNA380276) | Marine sediment metagenome, whole genome shotgun sequencing project. | isolation source: ocean sediment barecode stripped | collected 2017
AACGATACGGCGCCACACGGCACTGTGGCTGGTGCTGCGCCGCACCGCTGGCACTGGACGAGAACGTCCTTGCCTATCGCCGGGCTTTACGGCCGTCTCACAGCGGCGGAACCTTCTTTCGAAGGGTCGGGCGAAGCTGTCGAAAACCTCCTGTCCCGCGCGACCAGCACGACCCAGGACGCCGGCCCTGTCCCCGATGGTTCGGTACGCGCACCGGACCTCTCATTGACAGGGCACGGGCAAAATAACCGCGGCTGAAAGGGCGGGGATAAGGTTTTTTGAATTTTTTTTCGCGCAGCGACAATCGATCCCAATCTCTCGCTGTCATGGTCCGACTTGATCGGACCATCGGGTGCCGCCGCACAAAGTTGAGAACGATCCTCCGGTCAAGCCGGAGGATGACAGTGGGGAGAGCCATCGCGGATGCAGCCCGGCATGAAACGATGCGCTGCCGGTCCGGGACCCGGCAACGGGAGCGCGGCTGGCGGCTGGCGCGCGCACGATTCGATGCCCGCATCGCCACAGTCCACGGGGTCTGGCGAAAAATCCTCGTAAAGCGGACTCGATAAATTTCGCCCAGCGGCAAAGCCGGCGCGATTTCCGTCCGGGTTCAAAGCACCAAAATTCATGTTGACATGACGAGCTATAGGTGTATATACACTTTCGAAGATTGCCCCAGCCAAAAAAGGTCCTTGGCCATGAACGTGGAAACGCCGGCGAACTGCACCTGCTTCAACCTGCGCAAGGCGGCGCGGGCAGTAACCCAGATGTACGACGAGGCCCTCAAGCCGAGCGGTCTGCGCGCAACCCAGTTTTCGCTGCTCTCCGTTGTCAGAAACAACGAGCCGATCGGGATCTCCGAATTGGGAAAAGCGCTGGTTACGGACCGCACAACCCTGACCCGGAACCTGAAACCGCTCTTGAGCCAGGGACTTCTGGAAGTGATCGAGGGCTCGGACCGCCGGCAGCGCCCCATCGCCCTGACCGCAAGGGGCCGCGACACGCTGGCCCGGGCCCTGCCCTTGTGGCGCAAGGTTCAGGTTCGTATGGCCGCGGGCCTTGGCCACGCGCGCTGGACGGGCCTGCTCGGCGATCTCGATGAGGCCGTGCGTCAGGCTCACGCCGCATAAATTTTTTGATCATTAACGTGTAGATACACTTTTCAACCCGGCAGCTTCGAGGAGACATGCCAATGGCGACCCTGAACAAGCCCACCTCCGTTGCGACCCCTGCGGCAGCCATTGCTGGCGCCGCAACCGATGAACGGCTGGTCGAAAAGAACATGGCCATGAACGGGATATCCAGCCTGACGGCCCGGGAATGGTTCGCGCTGGGAAAAAGAGTTCCCTATGATCGCCATGCGGGAAAGATCCTGCCGCCGGGCGGACCGGCGGACTCACCCGATGTCGTCCACGTGTTTCGGCGCATCGCCAAAGACGCGATGCCGGGCAAAGACGCGGTTTGGATGTCCTTCCTGCCCGGCTGGCCCGACGGTTCGTATGGATGGGCGAAAGTCGACCGGCATTTGACCGGCAGGAACATCGGGCCGAGGCTTTTCGTCGAATATGTCGGGCACGGCGATTCCGACAAGCCGGGCGACTATCCCTACGGCACGATGGAGCGTGCCGATCTGGTCGAGGCGTTATGGCAAGCGGAGGGGATCGGGTCGACCTTCCTCGTCTGTTTTGACTATTCCTCGATTGTCGCGCTCGAACTCCTCAGCCGCCAACTGGACCGGCGCGAAAAGGGCGTTGGCCAGACCACCACGATAGAAGGCGTTCTGCTGATCAATGGCGGCCTGTTCGCTGACGCCCACACCCACCCCTGGTTCACCACGCCGGTGCTCAAGTCGCCGCTCGGCGGGATGGTGACATCGATGGCGCAGCGCTCGAAGTTCGTATTTCGCGAGCTCATGGCATCGCTATGGTCAAAGGATTACGACGTGACGGCCGAGGAAATAAACCAGCTCCACGATGCCATCGGCCGGCGCAACGGCGTCGTCATCATGAGCAAATCCGCCGATTTCGTCGATCATCACAAGCGCAATGCGGAACGCCTGGACCTGGAACGCCTGTTCCATGCGTTCAAGGACGCCGTCTCGTTCCACGTCGTCGGCAGCGAAGAGGACCCGTTCGAGGGCCGGCAGCCCGTGGTGGCGCGGCAGCGCCTGGGCGCCCATGGCCTCGATGTGCGGATTGTGCCCGGCGGGCATCTCACGACCGCGGAACACCCTGAACTGCTGGCGCAAATCATTCAGGAGGTCGGACCCCACGGCGACCGCTTGCCCGCTGTTGCGCTCCCCGGCGCAACGAATTCCATCGACGCGGATATCGGCGCGGTCGTGTCGCCATGACCCGGGCTGCGCGCACCGGCGATATGCCGGCCGGAGCAATGGGCCAATTGCCGGGCGGCATCCCCCATTTCGGCTTTTTTGGGGGCGCCCTCCAGGCAGAATAGGAACCGCGCCGATATTGACCTACAGTCCGGCTCACAAAAATTATCCGGCTGGAGGGACGGGGCGCATGCTTATCGGCAAGGCAGGGACCGCAACCACATCGATCAGCACGGCCGATGCGGCGGGCGTGACCGTGCGGGGCAAGGATCTTTGTTCCGACCTGATGGGGCGTCTGGGCTTCACGGAATATTTTTACCTGCTGGTCACCGGACGTGAGCCAAGCCGCGAGCAGCGCTTCTTCCTCGATCTGCTGCTGGTTTCGATTGCCGAGCACGGACTTGTCCCCACCAACCAGGTCGCCCGCATGACCTACGGCGCCCATCACCAGGAACCGTTTATCTCGACCAACCCGAACCGGCTGGTGCCGGTACTTGAAGACGGCGATTTCCAGCTAACCGAAAGTTCGGCGATCCTGAAATATCCGGCCGACAAGAACGACATGCCAGAATATCCCAGGGACCTGCAAAAGCGGGCAAAGGTCAACGAGGCGATGGACTGGTTCAACACCAACTTCTATCGCGAGTGGGGCTACAATCTCTGCTATCCGCAGCTTTTCCCGCGCCACAAGCGTCCGACCGACGAGGGGCAGAAGGTGGTCGTCGAGTGGGGCCTGGACAAAAGTGCGTTCTGGCTTCAGGTGCTCAACGATCACTGGCTTGGCGACGGCCGCCCCTACCTGACCGGCGACGAGACCACCATCGCGGATTATCTCGCCTCCAGCCTTGTCGCGCTCGGCGAGTTGATCCGTTACGACCTTTCCAAATATCCAAATGTCAAAGGTTGGCTGGATAATGTGAAGGCTCTCGAAAACTGGGGACCCGTCAGCGCGGCGCTCGACGGATTTGCGGCCTCGATAAAGGAGCAGGAGTTCATCGCCGGGTGAAAACCCGGGTTATGCCAAAGGTTCTTTGGTATTACCCCGCGCAGCAGGACAGCTTGCTGACATCCTTGTCAAAGGTTTGCGCTGCCAGCTTCAAGCCTTCAACGGTCGTCAGATACGGGAAAATCATCGACCCAAGATCGTCCACCGTCATACCAGCTTTGATGGCAATGGCAGCCGTTTGAATGCTGTCGGCGCCCTCCGGCGCAAGAATGTGCGCGCCGAGCAGTTTCTTGTTGTCCTTGTCCGCGACCAGCTTGATCAGGCCCCTGGTATCCCTTGCGGCAAGCGCGCGCGGTACATTGTCGAGGCCGATTACCGATGTTTTGACCGAATGGCCGGATGCATTTGCAGCCGCTTCGGTGAGGCCGACGCTGGCCACTTGCGGATCGGTGAAGACAACGGCCGGCATAACCGAATTGTCGTAGGCGAAGCTGTTGCTGTTGAGAGCGTTTTTGGCTGCGATCTTGGCGCCGTACGCGGCCATGTAGACGAACTGATCGCGCCCCGTAACGTCGCCAGCGGCATAGATGCCTTCACGCGATGTGCGCATGCGTTCATCGACGACAATTGCGCTCCGGGCGTCGGTTGCGATCCCGTAGGTCTCCAGCGCGAGTGAGCTGGTGTTGGGCCGCCGTCCCGTTGCTAGAAGAAGCGTCTCGGCGGTCAGGGTCTCGGCACGACCGTCTTTCTCGATATCGAGCGTCGTAATGGAATCTTTTTGGCTTATGGATCGATAGGCAAGCCCGCCATGGATCGTCATCCCCTCATCGCGCAGATAGCCGGTCAGCGCTTCGCTGATTTCAGGCTCGGTTTCGGGAAGAAGCCGCGAACGGAAGACGAGCGTCACCGCGACGCCGGCGCGGCTGAACATCTGGGCGAGTTCCGCGCCGATATAGCCGCCACCCACAACGATCATCGATGCGGGGAGCGCGGCAAGCTCAAATGCCGTGGTGCTTGTGAGACAGGAGATGTTTTCGATCCCGGGAATATCGGGCAGCGCCGGTGTGGAACCCGTCGCAATGACGATCTTTTCCGCCGCCAGCGGATGACCGTCAACGCTCAGTCCCTCAGCCGTGAACCGAGCCTTCCCCTCGATATAATCGACGCCATCATAGGCCGGCAGGAGGTCCACATATTTTGCGTTTCGCAGCTCTTCGACGAGCCCATCTTTCTGATCGCGAACCGCGCGCCAATCGGTCAGGCTCGCTTGTGCGGCAATGCCCTCGAACCGGCTCGCAGCGCGGGCGTGATGGAGCGGCTCCACGGCCCGGATAAGAGTCTTTGAGGGGACGCAGCCGACGTTCACGCATGTCCCGCCGATGGTGCCATGGCCGATAAGCGCGACCCTGGCGCCTTCCTCGGCCGCGGTGATTGCGGCGGAAAAGCCCGCCGATCCCGCACCGATGACGGCAAGATCGTAACTGTCGTTATTTCCCGGCAAATATTCATTACTCATGGCGCTAGCTCTCTGTCTGCCGGCCCAAGGACCGGAGTGGCGATTTACGCAGAAAAAAGGCGTAGGCCGCCACCGCGACCGCCGCGGCGATGGAAATGCGCAGGGCGTATCTGAACTCGAGCCAGATGATCAACGCCGACAGCACGATGACCGCAGCAATAATGATCAGTTTGGGTTGCGGCCCGACATTGCCGGCGTTCAGATAGAGTGCGTAAGCGGTAACACCCAAAGAGGCAAACAGGATCGGGAAAAGGCCATAGTCCAAGTAACCGGTGATAGCCGACAATCCGACGCCGGCGACCAGGATAACGAGAAGCGGCGTAAAGCAGCACAGCGCGGCGATCGCAGATCCGATGAGACCTGTCCGCAGTAAGCTCTTATTCGCCATGGTCAGCTTGCGTGTTCGATAATCGTGGACGGGAAACCGTTGGCATCCGTCGCGTTCGAGATCGCCTGCGCGGATGCCATCGCGTCATCGAATGTCACGGTCGCGATATTCGTTTCAACAGACAGATCGACCGATTTCACGCCGCGAACCCGGGCAATCGAACGCTCCACGATAAAGTAGCAGCTCGGACAGCCCAGGCCTTCAACCGCCAGTTTGATCGTCCGCTCTCCTGCAATTGCGCCGGTTGCCGAAAGGCTCATTCCAGCGAACGCCAATGCTGCCAAAAAGTGTCTCATGTTAAAATCCTTGTTCATGCCAGAATGTATGGCGCCCAGTAGTTGAAGGAAAACGCAGTTATGACCAGCGCGGTCGCGCTCCACAACGCGGATTTCACCACGCGGTTTGGCGCCGGGTCCGCACAAGCGGCCTGTTCGGCGCAGGCGGCCTGCGGTTTGCGGTAGACGAGCCAATATCCGTAACCAAGGAAAGCCACGGTTACCGCAACGAAAATCGGATGATAGGGCGCCAGCGACGTGAGTTGCCCGATCCACGCGCCACTTGCCCCAAGGCTGAACAGGACACGCGGCAGAACACAGCACGAGGAGGCGGCGATCGCGCCCAGAACGCCGCCGGCGGCAACGGCCCCCTGCTTGCGTCTCTGATTATCCGCCGCGGGACCGGCGGCGACCGTCCCGCCTTCACTGATTGTCATCGCTTCGTCATTCCCAAATGATTGCCTTGCCGCAAGGATGGCATCTGTAGCCACTACAGGTTCAAGCGTTGATTTGATCGCTCCGGATCAAACAGTTTCGAGGGGGCTGTGGATTGCCTGCGCGTTTGCCCCGGTCTTTGCGAAGCCATTCCGGCAGAATCGGCATGACCGGCCTTTTCGATGCCGCCGGCGCGCTGGCGGCGGTGCCGGTGCGCCAGAAACACCAATGCGCCGGCCGCCGCGGCGACCATGGCGCCGAGAATAATGCTGCCGCCGGCCAGCCAACTCAACAGGCCAGCTGCCGATGAAACTAACAGGAACGGAGCCAGGCAACACAGAAGCATTAGTGGCGCGGCAATCACGAAAGTTACGATCCCGGCCATCGGTTTGTCATTCATGGACTTTCCTATGTGCATCTGGAGCGATCTCGATCTTGCCGCGCCAGCGTAAAGGCTGTAGCTACTACAGATTCAAGCGGATAATGCCATGCGTGAAAGCAGCAAGCCCAAAGACCTCTTTATCGGCGAAATGTCCCGGCGAACGGGCGTCAATATCGAAACGATCCGATATTACGAACGCATCGGCGTCATGCCGAGGCCGGCGCGAAGCGAAGGCGGCCATCGGGTATTCTCCGACGAACAGCTCAGGCGTCTTTCGTTCATCAAACGAAGCCGCGAACTTGGCTTCAGTCTGGACGAAATTCGCGCCATGCTCAGGCTGGTCGACGAGGGCACGCTGACCTGCGGCGATATCCACGCCATGACAAGCGCCCATCTCAAGGCGGTCCAGGCAAAGATTTCCGACCTGCGCCGGCTTGAGCGCGTTCTCAAGACGATGATCGCCGAATGCGGTGGCGGCGACGTTCCGGACTGTCCGATTATCGACGCGCTTTATGCAGACGTTTGATCGCCGCGCCGGCGGGCCGGAAATTCACCCGGATCGGCCGGGGCCGCGAACCGGCTGGCCTTGCCGGCCAATTATTGCGGCTGCAGCAGCCGTTCCAGATAATCCAGCTCGAAACGCGGGCGGAAGCGCTCGCCGAGCCGCCGGCGGATGGCGTTGAGGATGCGGCGCACCCGTTCCACGTCGATCTCGTCGGGAACCTGCACATTGTTGCCCAGATCGGGCCCTTGCGTGCGTTGTGGCCGGCCGAGCGGATCGCGCTGATTGCGGTTCGGGCCGCGCCCCGCCGTCTGCTGCTGGCCCTGCTGGCCGAACATCTGCTGCATCATTCCTTCAAGGCCCTCGCGCATCGCCTCCATCGCCTCGCCCTGCTGGCCGTAGGCACCGCGGGTCTGGCCCTGGCCCAGCGAGCGCGTGGCATTGCCCATGGCGCGGCCGGCCCGGCCGAGCGCCCGCATGCCTTCGCCCTGGCCCATCTGCTGGCCCGGCTGCTGGCCCTGCTGGCCCTGCTGACCCTGTTGCTGGCCGCCCTGCTGGCCTTGGCGCAATTGCTCCAGAAGCTGCTCCAGGCCACCGTGAAGGTCCGATTGGCCCTGCTGCAACTGACGCAGGATTTCGGCCAGTTCGGAGGGCGACAGCGGACCTTGCCGGCCTTGTTGCCGCCCGCCGCGCCGCCGCGGCCGCTGGCCCTGGTCGGCGCGGAACGTGTCGTCCATCAATTGCTGCTGCTCGCGCATCAGCCGGCCCAGTTCCTCCAGCTGTTCCATCCTCTGCCCGGCATCGCCGCTCCGCATCTGCCCGCGGCGCTGGGCCATCCGCAGATTGTCGAGCAGCGATTGCAACTCGGAGAGCAATTGCCGGGCGGCGTCGCGGTCGCCGAGCCGCGCCAGTTCCTCGATGCGGTCGAGCATCCGGTCAAGGTCGCGCTGGCTCAGCATCCGGCCGTCCAGATTCGGCATCATTTGCGGTAATTCGTTGCCCTGGCGGGCCATTTGTTCGGCGAGACCTTGCAGGAACTCCTGCATGGCCTGGCGCAGCTCGCGCGTCAGCCGGGCGATCTCTTCTTCCGAGGCGCCGTTGTCGAGCGCTTCCTGCAGCGCTTCGCGGGCGGCGTTCAGCCGTTCCTCGGCGTCCGACAAGGCGCCGTCCTCGATCTGCCGCGCCATCGTCCACAGATAGTCGAGCATGTCGCGCAGATCGTCGTCGGTGCCCGCCTTGAGAAGCCGGCGATAGCCGATCCTGAGGCCGAGATAGATGCTGGCGTCCTTCAAGAACTGCTCGGGCGCGATGGTCATGGAGTCGAGCGCCTGGGCGACATGATGGCGCCGGTTGGCGTCAAGCGCCAAGATCTGCCGCTGTTCCACGAGGGCGCGGGCGATCGGATTGAAAAAACGGCGGGCCGGCAGGGTCATGGCGCCGTCGTCAGCGGGACGGCCCTCCTGGCCGGCGGCATCGGTGACGAGGGTGTCGGCGGTCACTTCAAGGCCGGCAAAGGGATGATCGTCGAGCCGGACGAAGGTGCGCACGCTGTCTTGCCTGACGCCACGGCCGGGCCGGGTCATTCGCAGCTTGACGCCTGGCGCTTCGACCAGCGGCCGGGCACCGTCAGCTTGCGGCGTCTTCGGCGAAAAAATTACCGAACCGCCGGTCACGCCATAGTCATCGGCCACGTCGAATTCCATGGTGAAGGACCCGGTCCGGTTGACGGTGATCTCGCCGCGCGTGACGGTCGGCGGAAGGTCCTCGACGACATCGATGACATAGTGCGTTTCGGTGCCGCCATGGCGGATGGCGATTGTCGCCGCCGTTTTCAGCGCCGTGCGGTAGGTGCGGATCGTCTCTTCCCCGGGCCGGACGGCGGCGGGCCCGGATGCCGGCGTCGCGGCCGTGGGCTCGGCCGGCTCGAGGGCCTGGCTGCCGGATGCCGTTTCAACGATGATTTCGGCGGCGGCCTGCGACACGACGCGGACCGTCAGGGCGCTGTCCCGCGGAACGCTGACGCGGGTTGTCTCGCCGGCCTGGGAGCGGCGCGATAAAAACACCGGCGCCTGACGGGTATAGGCCGGCGGGTCGATCCACGCATCGATGCGGGCGTCGGCCGTGGCAAGGGGGGGCGCGGGCGCTGTGAACGCCTCGCCGAGCCGCACAAGATGCTCGCCGCTTGCCACGAAGGTGGCGATGGCCAGCAAGACCGGGACGGCGAAACGCAGGCCGTTGCCGTCCCTTCTGATGAGATCGGGTTTGGGCATGCCGGCGCGAAGGCCGGACATTTGCGCCAGAAGCCGTTTGCGATGCGCCGTCCACAGCGTCACCGCGTCCGCATCCCCGGCGACCGGCGACAAGGTATCGCGCAGGCCGCTGGCCGGCCGGTGTTGCAGCGCCGAGACCTGCTCGACCCGCCGCACCGCTTCGGTCTCGGCCGGCAGAGAAAGGCGGGCCAGAGGGATAAGCGCGGCGATCAGGGCAATGGCGAAAACGACCAGCAGGACAAGCCGGGCCGGATCGGCAACGAATCGCCAAAGGCCGAGCCAGGACAGGGCAACGAACAGCCCGATGACGGTCAGAACCGGTACCAGAAGCGGCCAGACCCGCTCCCAGGCAAGCGCCAGCCGCGCCCGGAGAATCGCCAGATCCAGCCGTTTCAGGCGTTTTTCGGGGGTCGCCTCCCGGTCGATATTCCGGTCAGGGGCAAGGATTGCCTCGTCACCCTGGTGAGTTGCAGCCATGATTGTCCCATTCAAAAGACCGTCGTGCCAAATCCCAAGCTAGCACAGGTGGCAAGTTTGGCCAGAGAATGGCGTTTCACATCTGCTTGTCCGGATTTTTGGCATGGATCCGGGTGTCGAGGTCGAGCCAGCCTAGGAAAGCCAACCGGGCAACTGGTCCAGCCCGATCAGATCGTCATAGGTCGGGCGTCGCCGGACAATGGCGAATTCAGCGCCGTTGACCAGCACTTCAGGCACCAGAAGCCGGGTATTGTAAGTGCCCGATTGCACCGCGCCGTAAGCGCCGGCGGAATAGATGGCGAGAAGTTCGCCCGGCTTCGACTCGGCGAGCGAGATGTCGCGGGCCAGAAAATCGCCGGCTTCGCAGACCGGCCCGACGACGTCGCAGGTGATCGCGGCACGGCCGGCGTCCTCGGCAACCGGTCCGATGCGGTGATAGGCATCGTAAAGGGTCGGCCGGACAAGGTCGTTCATCGCCGCATCGACGACGACGAAAACGCGTTCCTCGCCTTGCTTCACATAAATTACCCGTGTCACCAGAATGCCGGCATTGCCGGCAATCAGCCGTCCAGGTTCGAAAATCACCTCGCAGCCGATTGCGTTCATGTGTTTGGCGACGATTGCCGCATAGGCATCGGGCAGTGGCGGAGCGTCGATATCCTCGCGATAGGGAATGCCGAGACCGCCGCCAACATCGACATGGTCGATCTCATGACCGTCGGCGCGCAGGGTGCGGACCAGTTCGCCGAGCAGCGCGAAGGCGTCGTCGAAGGGCTGCAACTCGGTGATCTGGCTGCCGATATGAATATCGACCCCGGCAATGGCGATGCCGCCGAGCTGCGCGGCATCGGCGTAGACCTGCCGGGCGCGCGAGAACGGCACGCCGAACTTGTTCTCCTTGCGGCCGGTGGCGATCTTTTCGTGGGTGCGGGCATCGATATCGGGATTGACGCGCAGGCTGACCGGCGCGGTGACGCCGCGCGCCAGTGCCAGGCGGGACAGGACTTTCAACTCCGAGCCCGATTCCACGTTGAAACAGCGGATGCCGAGGACAAGCCCGTAATCGAGCTCGGCTTGGGTCTTGCCGACGCCGGAAAAGACGATCTTTTCCGGTGCGATGCCGGCGGCGATGGCGCGCCGCAATTCGCCTTCCGAGACGACATCGGCGCCGGCGCCCAGACGGGCGAGCGTCGCCAGTACCGCCTGAT
>PVMS01008284.1_pt1 | contig 10729 bp, 10 predicted proteins | sample 1853461 | NCBI WGS metagenome assembly PVMS01 (sample SAMN08582032, study PRJNA380276) | Marine sediment metagenome, whole genome shotgun sequencing project. | isolation source: ocean sediment barecode stripped | collected 2017
GGTGAGCGCCATTCCAGAAAACATGGAAGTTATCCACAACCCCGAACAACATTTCAGCCCTCACCAAACAAATGAGCTGATTCAAAAAATAAACCGGTGTATCGAGGATGAAAATTACTACAACGATTTGTTAAAACAAACCGAAGCGGATGGCAACCGGTATGTTTTTGATTGGGGAACAGGTTGGATGGAACACATTAAGCAGATGACACCACCTGCAAAATGCCTTGCTTGGTGAGCGCCATTCCAGAAAACATGGAAGTTATCCGCAATCCCGAACAACATTTCAACCCTTATCAAACACACGAGCTGTTCCAAAAAATAAACCGGTGTATCGAGGATGGCAGTTACTACGATGATTTATTAAAGCATACCGAAGCGGATGGCCGTCGATATGTTTTTGATTGGGGAAAAGGTTGGATAGAGCGAATTCAGCAGATGATAAGCCCTAAAGTCTAGATAATTTCAGCGGCATTGGCTTGTTGATCCGCACGGAAAGAACTGCGAACTAGTGGGCCGGACTCGACGTGGTCAAATCCCAGGTCTTCGCCGATTTGTTTGTATTCGGCAAACACATCGGGGTGGACATATTCCATGACCTCGAGGTGGGTTCGGGTGGGCTGAAGGTATTGACCGATGGATAACATCCGGCACCCGGTTTGCCTCAGGTCCGTCATGGTTTGAATCACTTCTTCCCGGGTTTCGCCATGACCCAGCATCATACTGCTTTTGGTGATCATCCCAAATTGCCGGGCCGCAACGGTCAGAGTTTTGAGAGACCACTCATAACGACATTGTGGACGAACACGTTTCTGCAAGGATTCCACCGTTTCGATATTGTGCGCAAACACAGCCGGTTGGGCGGCACATACTGTTTCTATCAAAGACACCTCAGCCTTGAAATCCGGCACAAGAACCTCTACTCCGAGATCAAAGCACAGCTCATGAATTTGCTGGAGAACTTTTGCCCAGTGGCTGGCTCCCCCATCCGGCAGATCATCCCGGTCCACCGAAGTGATAACTACATAATTCAGGCTCAAACGAGAGAGCATTTCCGCCACCTGTCGGGGCTCATTGTCATCGGGCGGCAACATCTGACCCGTGGGAACATCGCAAAACCGGCAGGCACGGGAACAATGATCACCTAAAATCATCAAGGTCAATGTTCCCTTCCCCCAACATTCGCCGATATTGGGACAAGAAGCCGATTCGCATACGGTATGCAGTTGGTACTTCCGGACTAAAGAGCGCAGATGAAAAAAGGCTTCACCGGAAGGCAAAGACGTTTTCAACCAGACGGGGAGCCGACTGCGTGAATTAGGAGAGATCGGAGCCTTCTTCAACACCATTTTCCCGAACAGAGCAGGTGAATAAATAGTATAATGTAATGATAAATTGATTCGAGGGACTTAAGACCCCACACCTTAATAGAAAGCGCGGGGGCTCCAGCCACCGGGAATTCTACCAATTTTCATGAAAATCATCCACCGCTATATTTTCACGCAAGCCCTTAAAGTTTTCGCCCTGAGCACCATGTTTCTGACCATGGTCATGTTTCTTGATAGAGCCATGTTCATGACAGACCTGATCCTCAACCGGGGTCTGACGATGCTTGAGGTAGGACGGATGGTGCTTTATATTTCGCCAATATTTTTATCGATCACTATTCCGATCAGCGTTCTGGTAGCATCGGTGGTTACTTTCAACCAGTTCTCATCGGATAACGAATTTGTCGTCATGAAATCTTGCGGTTGGAGTTTTATGTATCTTCTCCGTCCCATCCTTCTGTTTTCATTTCTTGCTTACATTGCAACCAATGCGATAATTTTCTACGCACTTCCTTTAGGCAATCAAGCCTTAAAACAGATGATTTTTGATATTGTAAAAACCCGAGCCGACATCAATATCAAGCCCAACGTATTCAATCGTGATTTTGACAATATGGTATTGATGGTCAAAGAAAAAAACGGCCCGAATGGTTTCAAAGGAGTTTTTATTGCGGACAGTTCCTATAAGGGATCCACCAAAATCATTCTCTCCGAGCAGGGTTTTATTCTGACCGATCCGGCCAACTTCAAAATCCAACTTCAATTGAGAAACGGGTCCATTCATGATCTGGCTAAGCAAGGCGAGGATTATCAAATCATGAAATTTGATAGGTACGACTTAACCCTGGATATCCCCGGAACTGACCAACTCAAAAAAAAGCAAATCCTAAAACCCAGGGAGATGTCTATTTCCGAACTGCAACAGCGGATCGAAGAGAATAAAAATAGATCATGGAAGGACGATTCGGAAAAGGTTGAATTGAGCAAGCGGTTTTCTATCCCTCTAACCTGCATTCTTTTTGGAATCATTGGAGTTCCATTGGGGATCACCTCTCACCGCTCCGGAAAATCCGGAGGATTTGTTTTTGCAATCCTGATTATCTTGATGTATTACGTCAGCTTGGTGCTCATGCAGAATTTAGGCCGAAGCGGAATGATCAACCCTTATTTTTCGGTGTGGATCCCCAACATCGTCTTATTGGTTGTTGCCATTTACGTGGGCTACAAAACCCAAAGGGAAATTCCTTTCAGAACCTTCAATAAAGTCAGCGAGCGAATTACCCTGCTATGGGAATATCTGTTGAAAAAAATCGGCTACACTCAAATCTATTCAGAAACAAGCAACCACTCCAGAAATCAAGATTGAGGTCTTAAATGATTACAGCCAAAGAGATTATGACCCAAGAGGTGATTACAGTCACTAAAAGCACCTCTATTAAAAACTTATCCGACTTGTTCATTAAACACAAAGTAAATGGTTTTCCGGTGTTGGACGAGGATGATCAACTGATCGGTATCGTTACTGAAAAAAACCTGATTGAGCAAAATAAAAACCTCCATATTCCTACCGTGATCGCCTTATTCGACGCCGTTATTTATTTGGAGAGCGGTAAAAAATTCGAGGAGGAAGTGAAGCGTTTCAACGCGACCCAGGTTAAAGATATTTACACTTCCAATGTGGTAACCGTTTCGCCCGATATCAGCATCCATGAAATAGCCTCACTGATGGCCGAAAAAAGTGTCCATTCGATTCCGGTGGTGGACGGTAAAAACGTACTGGGGATAATCGGTAAGCTGGACATCATAAAGGGCCTGGCCCAGAGCTAGTCCTTGCAGGAATCAATTTAGGCTTTCATTTAAAAAAAAACTCCGGTATAAGAAAACTATAGGGCATGTCAAAAATCTCCATAAAAGAAACTGAGGAGGTGCCTCCATGTTTAAGTTAAAGTTTTCTTTTGTTCGCCTTGATTTTCTATTCATTCTATTCCTTCTGCTCCCTCTGGCCGACTCTGGGGCCCAACCCCCTCTAAGACAAAAAGCAATACCCGCTCATCGCGCGGCCGATTATATTCATGCCGTCATTGATACTGACCGAACCATTTACTCGCAATACATTGTCGAGCGTCTGGGCGAAACGGTCTCACTGAAGGCTTCCGAACATTGGAAAAAAATGAATACCCTGCCCCTCCCCGCTCAATTTTTGATGATGTCATCAAAAATTGTGAATTCAAAAAACCTGGGAGTCAAGTATAGATTGATGAGTTTATGGCCCATCAATTCAAATAACTCATTCAAAACTAAAGAGGAAAAAAAAGGGCTGGAAAAAGTAGCGCGCAATCCAAAGCAACCTTATATATGGACCATCACGAAGGGCAGCCAGATACTTTTTAACGCGGTTTATCCGGATTTAGCAGTAACCAAAAGCTGTGTTCGGTGCCATAACAATCACCCTAAAAGCCCAAAAAGAGATTTCAAACGAAACGATGTTATGGGAGGTATCCATATATCTTTCCCTATTTCAAAAATGGGAAAGACATCCTCGCAGAAAAATCTCGTCGTGGCCCCCGAAGTCGTGGCAGATTATGTGCATGCGATTCTGGAGGCTGATCGAACCGTGTATGCCAGGCACATCGTGAATCGCCTGCAAAAAATGAATATTATCTACGCTTCTGAAAATTGGTGGGAGGAAAATACTCTTCTGCTTCCGGCACAGTTTTTGCTCAACGCGTCCGACTTAATCAAGAATATGCGATTGGGTCTGGATTACAAGTTGACCAGCCTTTGGCCAATCAACCCGCACAATGGCCCCGCCAATAAGTTTGAACGTATCGGATTGGAAGCGGTGGCATCTCATCCGTTCCGGCCTTATATCGGTACGCTTCAGGTTGGAAAACAGTCATATTTCCAGGCAATTTATCCCGACTTTGCCGTAACACCGGCCTGTGTAACCTGCCACAACTCCCATCCTAAAAGCCCGAAGCATGACTTTAAATTGCATGACGTGCTCGGTGGCATTGTGGTCACCATTCCGACAGAGTCTGATTAACGGGTTTTGCGGTGCCGGAGGGAGTGCGATACAAATTCGCGGAATAGGGGGTGGGGTTCCATCGGAGATGACTTGAACTCAGGATGAAATTGCCCGGCCAAGAACCAGGGGTGGTCGGCTAACTCGATGATTTCAACCAGATTGCCGCTGGGTGAGATTCCACTAATCCTCATTCCCGCTTCTTCCAATTGAAACCTGTATTTATTATTGAATTCGTAACGATGGCGGTGGCGTTCATTTATTTCCCGGTCACCATAAGCGGCAAAGGCGAGAGACTCTTTCCGCAATTGGCAGGGATACTGACCCAGCCGCATGGTTCCACCCTTGTTCCCATTCACCTCTTGATCGTGCATCAAGTCGATGATGGGATGCGGCGTGTTCGGTTTGAATTCGGCGCTATCCGCATCCTTGAGATTCGCCACGCTACGGGCAAAATCAACCACTGCCGAATGCATGCCCAGGCAAATGCCCAGATAGGGAACTTTGTTCTCACGGGCAAACCCCGCCGCTTTGACCTTTCCTTCAAATCCGCGATCGCCAAATCCTCCCGGAACAAGTATTCCGTCGCAGCCTCTTAATTGTTCGGTTCCGCCCTCCTTCTCCAAATCTTCAGCCGACACCCATTTCAGATTGACCTTGGCTTGATTACTTATCCCGCCATGCACCAGGGCTTCCATCAGGCTCTTATAAGATTCCTTAAGCTCAAGGTACTTTCCGACAATAGCGATTTCCACCTCGCCTTCCGGCTGATCCAGACATTTGTTGATCGCTTCCCATTGGCTCAGATCAGGCTGCACGCCGGACATATTCATTTTTTCAAGGATAATGCGGGTCAATCCCTCATGATGTAAATTCAGCGGTACCTGATAAATCGACTTGGCATCCATGGCCGTAATAACGGAATCCACATCCAGATTACAAAACAGCGCAATTTTATTTTTAATTTCTTTGGACACATGATATTCAGAGCGACAGAGAAGAACATCCGGCTGGATACCAATCTCTCTCAGTTTCTGTACGCTGTGCTGAGTCGGCTTGGTTTTCAGTTCATCCGCAGTTTTGATATAAAGCAGGGGGGTCAGGTGAACGTAAATCACATTCTTAGGATTGTTATCGAATCGAAATTGGCGGATCGCCTCCAGAAATGGTAAGCTTTCGATATCACCCACCGTGCCGCCGATTTCACAAATCACCACATCCACGCCTTCGCTCACAGCACGGATTCGCGATTTGATTTCATCCGTGATATGAGGGATCACCTGCACGGTCGCTCCCAGAAACTCACCTCGCCGCTCTTTTTCAATGACATCATAATAGATTCGACCGGCAGTTACATTATTGATCTTGCCCATACGCGCATGGGTGAACCGCTCATAGTGGCCGAGATCCAAGTCGGTTTCAGCCCCATCATCGGTCACATAAACTTCTCCGTGTTGAAACGGGTTCATCGTCCCGGGATCGACGTTAATATACGGATCCAGTTTGAGCAGGGTGATTTTCAACCCGGAACATTCCAGCAGAGTGCCCAGCGAAGCCGCGGCAATCCCCTTTCCCAGAGAAGATAAAACTCCTCCGGTAACAAAAATGTATTTTACTTTTTTATCGCTGTATTTTTTTGCCAAACTTGAACCTCATTTGTATCTATTGAAAAGATTGTTTAGAGTTTTATTTTTCAAGAAACCTTTCGATTTTTTCCAAGTCTTCAATTCGATCCACACCCATAGAGACCCTTTCAGTAATCTCTACTTGAATAGGATATCCATGCTCAAGAATTCGAAGTTGCTCCAGTTTTTCCAACTGTTCAATAGGGGTAGGATTCATTCGAGTAAACTCCAACAGGAATGACCGGGTATAGGCGTAAAGCCCAATATGTTTAAAAACCCGGTTCGTCTCGTTCGGCAACCCGTTCTTCCATTCATCACGATGAAAGGGAATCGCAGATCGGGAAAAATAGAGCGCTCTCCCCTTTTGATCCGTAACCACTTTGACTACATTGGGGTCGGTGATTTCATCCGATTCGTGAATAGCCATCATCAACGTCGCTACATTCAAAGTGGGATTCTTGTCGAGGCAGCCAACCACCTGATCAATATTTTCAGGAGGAATGAGGGGTTCATCTCCCTGAACATTGACTACAATATCACACTTCAGCCCGGATGCCACCTCCGCAATACGGTCTGACCCGGTGACATGATCTTGAGAGGTCATGACCGCTTTTCCTCCAAAGCCGACCACTGCATTCAAAATCCGGTCGTCATCCGTCGCCACAATAACTTCCGATATTCGGGAAGCTTTCTGGGCCTGCTCCACCACCCATTGAATCATGGGTTTCTTTTTGATTCGGGCAAGAGGTTTGCCGGGAAACCGGGTCGATCCCCAACGAGCGGGAATAATGGCGACCACCTTGGGTTCAGTAGGCATGCCGATTGATCAATCCATTCCAGAGGGTCTTGATTAAAATCTTGATATCAAAAAGCAAGGACCAGTGTTTAATGTAATACAAATCGTGTTCGATTCGTTTTTCCAGGCTGGTGTTCCCCCGCCAGCCATTAACCTGAGCCCAACCAGTAATGCCTGCCTTCATTTTCAACCGCAACATGTAATGAGGAACCGACTTTTTAAAATCCTCGATAAAAACCTGCCGCTCCGGTCGAGGCCCCACCATACTCATGTCACCGGCAAAAACATTAAAAAACTGCGGCAATTCATCCAAGCTGGCTTTACGAAGCAGAGCTCCCCACCAGGTTCGGCGGTCATCATTTTCCCTAGTCCATACCGGACCGGACTGGGATTCCGCGTCCATTTTCATGGAACGAAATTTATACATCTTGAAAACTTTTCGGTCTAAACCGACCCGTTCTTGGACAAAAAATACCGGCCCGCGAGATTCCAGCTTGATGAATAGAGCAATTAAAATCATCAAAGGGCTGGTAATAACGATGGCTAAAAAGGAGATCATAATATCGGTGGCGCGTTTGAAAACGAGGTTCCACCCATAAAGTGGGGATTCAGTCAAATTGACAATGGGTAGGCCATCGAAATTGTCGACACCTCCGCTCAGACTCATATATTGCAATAAATCCGGAACAACTTTGATATCCACCGATTCTTCGCCAAGGTTGGACAACACCGTCTTGAAATGGTCCTGGGATTTCATAGGCAGGGTAATAAACAGTTTGTCCACCCCATGCTCCCTGATGTGTTCCGAAACATTCTCCAGCAGTCCCAATACGGGATATCCGTCTACCCGTGTTCCAACCTTACTCTCTTCGGTGGTCAAAAACCCGACTATTTTGAATCCCATTTCCGGATGAAGATCGATGCGCTCCGCCACTTCCTGGCCCAACTCTCCGGCGCCAGTAATCAGGACATAGCGCAGGTTCTTTCCTTTCCGTCGAAGCATCATCAAAATATTTCGAACCAACATGTGTGAAGCCACCAGCGAAAATGTAACGGTCAACCAAAAGATCCCCACCGCTATGCGGGAATAACTATCTTCCCGGTAAAAGAAAAGCAACGCGGAAAGAATCAAAACCGAGATGGTGTTGGCCTTAATGATATTGTAATAATCCACCCATAAGGATTTGCCCCGCAAAGGTTGATACAATCCCACCACTCTAAAATTGAATAAAAACAGGATCAAAACGGGTAACAACAAAACCTGATACTGCTCGACGGGGGGAATTCCATTGGATAAGGGAATCCAACCGGAGTAAAACCGAAAATAATAAGCACCGATCCAAGAAGACAGTATAACCAAGCTGTCAGAAACGATGAGGGCAGATAGAAATAGCTGGTTATATTTTTTCAGCATGGGATTTCTTTAAAAACTCTTGAACAAACATTTGAATTCGGTATCGGAACTGATCCAGGTTAAATTCCAAGGCATGCTCCCGGATTTCATTGGCATCGAATCTGGTTTCAACGGTGTTAAAGTGCTCAATCGCCTGACACAGGCTTTCTTTTTCCGCTTGGTAAAAAAATAATCCTGTGGGCTTCTGGGTCTTTTCTTCAGGGATACCGGTCTGTGGCTTCCATGAACCGGGTTCAGGGATCACCGTTTCCAGCGCCCCGCCTTTACCGAGAGCAATAACCGGGCAACCCATGGCTTGAGCCTCCAGAGGGACAATCCCGAAGTCCTCTTCCCCGGGGAATACCAACGCACGGCAACGAGCATAATGGGACCGGACCTGCTCGTCAGCAATCCATCCCAAAAACTGAATATTAGAGGCGGCAATCGTGCGGAGATAGGGCATTTCCGGACCCGCCCCTATAATCCTCAGAGGATATCCTAATTCATTAAAGGCTTCAACTGCTAAATCGACACGTTTATAAGGAGATAGAGCACCCACGATGAGAAAAAAATCTTCCCGTCGCTCGTTGTTGGGGGAATAAAACCGGGTATTCACCGGAGGTGTAATAACCGTCGACTCTCTTTGATAAGAGTTCTCAATTTTTTTTTGAATATGCCGGGATATGGCAATGAACTGGTGCACTCCACGATTGGATCGGACATCCCAGTTCTTCAGGAACGGACGCAAAAGACGCATGAAGATGGATTGAACCCACCGGCCCCTTCCGGAAAAATAGATATCAAACTGATCCCAAATATACCGCATGGGAGTAAAACAATAACAAATATGCGCGCTCCCGCCGGCGTTGCGGACTCCCTTGGCAACACAATGGCTGCTGCTCAAGATCAAATCATAACCGTTGAGATTAAAAGAACTGATCGCCCATGGCATCAAAGGCAGGGTGTAACGATAATATTTCTCAATCCCCGGAAGGTTTTGCAAAAAAGAGGTATGAATCCGCATGGACTCAATTCGGGAGGATACGGAACTGGGAACATGCAAAAGGGTAAACAGGTCGGCATCCGGAAATAATTCGCAGAAAGCCTCGAGACATCGCTCGCCCCCACGCATACCGGTCAACCAATCGTGAACCAGCGCCACTTTCATGGAGAGTTTAAAACCTGTTGGCTTACAAGCCCAGGATTGGAAAGTAAAGGAATAGGAAATCGAAGCTACTTGATTTCCATCAACTGTCTTTCAATCTTCTGACGGACCTCGGAGGGAGGATTGCTTTTCAGTGCCACTTCCAGAGCATCCAATGCTCTTCCGGTATCGCCTTTTTTCTGATAGCAAACTCCCAGCATGTAACGTGCATCGTGGACTTTGTTGCCGCCTGGATACTGAGTCAGCACGGTTTTAAATTGCTTGATGGCATCATCATACATATCCAGTTTCATGTAATTACTGCCCATCCAGAAAACAATATTATCCTTGAGGTTTTGAGGAGGATTACTCAGACTCATTTCCTGAAATAACAGAATCGACTCATCATATTTGCCGGCCTTATACGCGGCCAATGCTTGATTATATTCTTTGGGTGTTCCGGAAAGTTTTGGGTACCGTCTCATCGGCCGGACTTTTTGAATCAACTTCGCCTGCTTGGAAACAACAGGTGTCCTTTTAATAGTCGCTATTTCATTATTCAACCTGATGACTTCCAATTTCAAGAATTCGATTTCCGTATTAACGGCGTGAGACCCTGACCCCGCAGACAACGAAGCATCCAACCGCTCTTGCGTTGCAGTCAAGCGCGGTTCTAAATTACTCACAATCTTCTGAAGCTCCTGCACTCTGAACATCAATTCATCCTGCTGAATATGCAGAGTGGTAATATCCACCTTAAATTCTTCCTTATCGGTTTTTTGATCCACACTGACGAAACCACCACTACCACTGATCACACCACTTCCTTGTTCAATTTTTCCTGCCTGCTGGGGTCTCAGTTTTGGTGTGGGTTTGTGAGCGGATTGAGCCATTGGCTCATCTTCAAAAAAGAAATCATCATTTTCCTTTGGAGAAGCCTGAGGTGCCGGACGAGGTTGAGGTTCCGCTTTTGATTTGGATTGAGTTAGCTTCTCGTCATCCTCAAAAAAGAAATCTTCTTCGTCCGGGGAAACGGGCACATCCTGAGCCTGAGGTTTCGCTCCCGGCTTGGGTTGAGCCAGTTCCTTGTCATCCCTGAAAAAGTCATCTTCATTTTCTTTATCGGCGGCAGGCATGTCTTTAAGGTCGGATTCAAATTCGCTTCCGAAATCTTCTTCAAAAAATAAATCCTCATCACTCCAGGGCATAGAACTGCACCCCGTTAGGGCTAGCGAAGCGACGAAAACGGATACCAAGATAAATTTGAAACCTCTCTTACGAATAACATGACTTCTCCCATAAATGAAAAACAGCCTTCTCTTGTGACCACATCTGAAACTGTGAATCCATTTGCCCTATCAGCAAATTCTTCGAAATTGTAGCAAGTTACGCAGATTTATTCAATCACTTGGGAGCAA
>PVMS01070126.1_pt1 | contig 10727 bp, 8 predicted proteins | sample 1853461 | NCBI WGS metagenome assembly PVMS01 (sample SAMN08582032, study PRJNA380276) | Marine sediment metagenome, whole genome shotgun sequencing project. | isolation source: ocean sediment barecode stripped | collected 2017
ACAGGACCCACGGAGACGATATGGAAAATCCGCTTCTTTTCAAGGCGTCAGCCGCAAATTCGAATACCGAAGCACGAAATTCGAAATCCGTACTGTTCTCAAGGCGTGAGCCGCAAACAATCACCAAAATTCAAATTTTCTAATGTTCTAGAGAGGTTCGTAATGTTTTGGTCATTTGAATTTTGGTCATTCGGATTTGTTTCGTGCTTCGGTATTCGAATTTGCGGCTGACGCCTTGAAAAGAAGCGGATTTTCAATATCGTTTCCGTGGGTCCTGTGCGGCCTTGGGAATTATGTAAGTTATTCATGGGACACAACACTAGCCCTCGACCGTCTCTAAGACACAATTCGGGTTGAAAAGCCAAGCACCTTGTCCAGAAAGCTTCCCGTATGGGAAGCTGGTAGTTCAGTGATTTCTTCAGGTGTGCCACACCCAACGACATGGCCGCCCTCATCTCCTCCTTCCGGTCCGAGGTCGATGATGTGATCGGCAGACTTGATCACGTCCATATTGTGCTCGATCACTATGATCGTATTGCCGGCGTCCGTGAGCCGATTTAACACGTCCAAGAGTTTCTGGATGTCAGCAAAATGGAGCCCTGTCGTCGGCTCATCCAGAAAGTAAGCGGTTCTCCCTGTTGACCGCTTGCCGAGTTCTCTCGACAATTTGACCCGCTGGGCTTCCCCGCCGGAAAGGGTGGTCGCAGGTTGACCGAGGTGAATGTAGCCCATGCCCACATCCGCCAAGGTCTGAAGCTTGGTCCTTATCTTCTTGATCTTGCCAAAAAAGTCGAGGGCCTGGTCTACGGTCATGTCCAGCACCCCCGAGATGTTCTTCCCCTTATACCTTATATTCAGGGTCTCCCTATTGTATCGTTTCCCCCCGCACACATCGCATGTCACATGAACATCGGGGAGGAAGTGCATCTCGATCTTGATGATTCCATCCCCCCGACACGCCTCGCACCGCCCCCCTTTTACATTGAAGCTGAAGCGTCCTGGTTTATATCCCCGCATCCTGGCCTCCGGCGTTTTTGCAAACAAGTCACGAATGTCGGTGAACACACCCGTGTAGGTAACTGGATTGGAGCGTGGAGTTCGTCCGATTGGAGACTGATCCACGTTGACGACACTATCTATCTTTTCAAGGCCGACCAGCCGCCTGTATTTGCCCACGGCTTTCCTGTAATTATGGAAGCGACGAGCCAGACTTCGATACAACGTTTCAATGACTAAGCTCGATTTGCCTGAGCCCGACACTCCGGTAACGCACGAGAAACATCCAACAGGAAACCGAACGGTAATATCTTTGAGATTGTTGGTAGATGCCCCTTCTACAACTATATAGCCGTTTTTCAACTGACGCCGCCTTGGAGGAACCGGAATGGTTCTGCGACCTGACAGATACTGGCCCGTAACAGAGGTCTCGTGCTGAAGCAAACCCTCGGGGGGGCCATCAAATACAACATGTCCTCCATCGACCCCGGCTCCCGGCCCCATATCAATCACATACTCAGCTGAAAGGATTGATTCTGCATCGTGCTCCACCACAAGCACTGTATTGCCCAGATCACGCATCTGTGTGAGCGTACTGAGGAGTTTTTGGTTGTCGCGCTGATGAAGCCCAACACTCGGTTCATCCAGAACGTAGAGTACGCCGGTTAGCTTGGAACCGATCTGGGTGGCTAAGCGAATCCGTTGCCCCTCTCCTGCGGAAAGCGTGGCTGAAGCCCGACCGAGCGTCAAGTAGCCCAGTCCCACTTGGGTCAGAAAAAGGAGCCTTTCGGTGATCTCCTTGACTATGGAACCGGCTATGACCCTGTCTCGTGAGCTAAGAGAAATCGCTCCAAAAAGGTCAACCAGGTTGGCGACTGAACGTCCGCACACCTGATGAATCGATTCGCCACCAACCTTTACTGCAAGGCTTTCTGGTTTAAGTCTTGCGCCATGACATTCAGGGCAGGGTCGCCTGTTCATAAACCGTTCAATACCTTCACGAGCCTGGTGTGACCTGGTCTCCCTGTAACGCCGCTCAAGGTTCGTAACAACCCCTTCGAAAGGCCTGGAATAAGTATAGCGTCTGCCGTCTCGTTCAAGATAAAAAGGAAAAACCTTGCCCTTGGACCCGTAAAGGAGGAGATCCTTCAGGGCCTCAGGAAACTCGTTGAACGGTGTATAGATGTTTACGCCAAAGTGTTTCGTGATAGCATCTAACACCTGGTAGAAGTATACCGAATGTCGATTTTCCCATGGGGTAATCGCACCATTCCTCAAAGAAAGGGATGGGTCAGGCACAATCAGGTCGGGATCAAAGACGATCATTGAGCCTAGGCCGTCACACGCCGGGCAGGCCCCCTGCGGGCTGTTGAAGGAAAAACTGGCAGGCGTGAAGGGGGGATAACTGATTCCGCAAAGCGTGCAGGCCGCCTTTTCGCTAAAGATGAGTGGTTCGTCTTGTAACAGGTCCACGGTGACCACACCCCCTGAAAGGCCCATGGCAAGCTCGATGGAGTCGGCCAAACGATTACGTGCCGGCTCTTTAACAATCAGGCGGTCTACCACGACTTCTATAGTATGCTTCTTTTTCTTGTCGATTGAAATCGGTTCATCCAGGTCAAACGTCCTGCCGTCTACCCTAACCCTTGCGAAGCCATCCTTTTGTAGTCTTTGAAGCAATCTTTGATGAGCCCCTTTTTCGTCGGTGACTACGGGGGACATGATAACGACCTTGGTGCCTGGCTTCAGGGCCATGACGCTGTCTACAATCTCCTGGCTGGTCTGGGCTGTAATGGGTTGTCCGCATCTGTGGCAATGTGGCTTGCCGATTCGGGCAAACATGAGTCGAAGATAATCGTAGATCTCAGTGACTGTGCCGACTGTAGAGCGGGGATTCTTGGTGATCGTTTTTTGCTCGATGGCGATGGCTGGGGCAAGGCCTTCGATACTGTCGACGTCCGGCTTGTCCATCTGCTCCAAAAACTGGCGAGCATAAGCTGAAAGTGACTCAACATATCGCCTCTGCCCCTCAGCATAGAGTGTGTCAAAAGCCAGCGTGGATTTGCCGGAACCGGAAATGCCCGTTATCACAACGAATCGATTTCGAGGGATGTCAATATCGATATTCTTGAGGTTATGCTGGCGTGCGCCGCGTACTGCAATCTTGTCTAAGGACATGCCTCGATGACTCCCCTTTTCCGTTTGTTCAATCTCGGTGGAACCTCTTATTTTGCCTCGTCTGACTACCATCGTCAAGCCAAATCGCCGGACAGGTCTTGCTCCGGGTCTTTTCGCTTGACGTTTGTCTCAGGGAAAATATATCGTTTACCAGAAGGCGGGCTGTGCCTTTGTAAAAAAAACGGAACAATCAACGGAGGGCCTTATGGCGATCGCAGAACTCAGCATAGTTCCGATCGGAACAGAGTCCACCAGTCTGAGCAGTTATGTTGCTGCGTGCGTTGGAGTGCTAAAGGATTCCGGTCTAATCCATGAAGTTCATGGAATGGGCACTATCATTGAGGGGGAACTAAAGGAGATCCTTGACGTTGTCTTGAAGATGCATGAGGTGCCGTTTAAAGCTGGTGCCCTCCGAGTCGTCACGAGCATCAAGATTGACGATAGGCGTGACAAAGAAGCATCAGCAAAGGCTAAGGTGGAATCGGTAGTTAGGAAGAGATCACGAGAATAGAAACAATGACGTGTCAAAGCTTGATGATCTGACCCGAAACCCTCTCCCCGAGTGTCAGAATACCAACCGATCCCCCTCCGAAAAAGGGAAATCCGCTGGAAAAGGCTCCAGGGTTGAAAAAGAGGACCCCGTCTCTGACCTTATTATCCGAGCGATGAGTGTGTCCGTACACTATGACATCTACCCCATCAAACGTTCCAGCAAGCTTCTTCGGCACCCCAAACGGGTTGCCCAAGCCATGGGTGATGCCGATGCGAAAACCTTCTATCTCTATGACCTCATTGGATGGGAGCTGATTCCTGACAGCACCCGAGTCCATGTTCCCTTGAACAGCAACGACCTCCTTGTCTGAAAAGGCCTCCAGCACTTCAAGCTCGGTGAGGTCGCCCGCATGGAGAATCAGAGACACATCAGCGAAGACCGTGTGCTGCAGTTTGTAAAGCTCAGGAGTCGGTTTCTTCACATGCGTGTCTGAAATCACGCCAATATTGATGATAATGCCTCCATACGGGGTGTTAGAGACGAGAAGCTATCTCAAAAATAAGGTTAGGGTTCAGGGCAAGTCGCAGATCCCGAGCTTGCCGTCGGGGGCGCGGAACGGTGAAAAAGCGGAGCATACACGGTAGTATGTGAGCATTTTGAACCGTTTCGCAACGCCGCCATGGGCACTTAGATTGTTTTTGAGACAGGTTCTAGCACATAGTCACGGGAAGATACTCACAAGACCATGTGCTAAAATACTTCTCGCACAAACGATCTTATCTAATCCCTAACTCAAATTGAAGCTCCCTGCATCAAGTAGCAGGGAGCTTCAATCTTTAAAACACACGGCACAGGGCCATATCAATCCCAAAGATATGGTCACAGGTCGCTCGCAATCGATATGTAGAAAGTTGTCCCATTTTCCAGGCCGGGTTCCACCCAAACCTCACCGCCATGTTGCTCCGCTAACTCTTTTACGATAGCTAATCCCATACCCGTACCTTCCACGCCGCTCGATGTTTTGTGTCGCTCGAAAACCTCAAAAATTTTCTCGGCGTCTTCCCCCTTTATTCCCACACCGTCATCACTTACCGAAAGGATGTGGAATTGATCGGATTTCTCATACCCAATCTTTATCTCACTTAGATCGTCCCCCCCGTATTTTAGTGCGTTGTCCAAAAGGTTCCTCAGTATCCTCAAGATCGAAAGTTTGTCTGCCTTTATTTCGGGTATGCTTTCGGGCTGGGACCATCTTATTTGACGAATATCAAGCTGGGCAGAAAACTCATCTCTGACAATTTGCAGGACTTCTGGTAACTTAACACCCTCAATATTTAGAGGCATCTCTTTGCTTGATATGTAGACATTGATATTTCCAACCAGCGCAGAAATCTGTTCGGCAGCTTCCAAAATTTTGTCACAGTAGTCCTTTGCTTTCTCATCAGCAACGTCCCCGTACTGTTTATGGAGCCGTTTTGTCAGGCCATAGAGGCCGACAGCTGGATTTCTGAGATCATGCGCAACCGAATAGGCAAACAGCTTCATCTGCTCAGAACGCTTCTTCAGTGCCTCTTCTGCTTGCTTTCGCTCGGTAATGTCTATGGATGATTCAATCATTTGGGAAAGATTTCCGTCAGCGTCAAAGATGGGATAACCATGCACTTCAACATTCTTAGAATTTCCGTCCTTATCATAATGTACATGTTCCACCGTCACCGGCTTCTTCGTCTCTCTTACAATTTTGAGTGGACACGGATGCGCTTCTTCTGAGCACGGCGTGTCGCTGTGATGTGTAAGTGAATGACATGTTATCCCATCTGATAAACGGCCGGCATGAGCGGCAGAATTTGCCAGTTTGATTGTGTAGTCAGAGGCGTCAATTACATAAAAGGGGTAAGGTAAGGATTCCAATACCAGGTTTAGAAAGTCAGTCTGTTCCCTCACTCGTTCTTCCATGCGTTTGCACTCGGCCTCGGAAGTCTCCAATGCCCGCACCCGTCCACGCGATTCTTTTAGTTCTTCAATAAGCTGCTCTTTTGTCTTATGCTCATCTTGCATCTTGCAGGTCTCCCGCACGTGGTTCATCAGGTCCGGAAGTTTCTGTGACCCTTTCTCTACCGCATCATCCAAACAACCTCAGGCGAAATTGTTATCATTCCTGTTAGTGTCACAATTCTTTTTGTACTCATTTCTTGACCGGCTCGCAAAAAGTCTTTTCCCGAACGAGATTGAGCCTTTTTGGAAAAAGATTCGTGACGAGCGCAACGTCAAAATCGCGAACTGTTTGAGGGCGTTAGCCCGAGTTTAGCGTACAACTTCACTCCGTGCCGCGATTTAGCGGAGCGAAGAATGAATCCCAAAAATGCTCACGGAGTGAGTGAATTCGACTTTTTACGAAGCCATCATTTCTTCACACCCCGCAACAAACCTATCGGATCAGGTGCCGGCTGTTCAACAACCCAGTCTTATGTCAAGATAAGCATAGTTTAAGGGAAATCAACGCTGAGGGGAGAACGTGTCATTCGATCCGTTGTTGAACCGAGTCCGCCCAGCCATGGAAGAAGGCAAGACGGGACGGATTGGATCATCAGGTGGACAGGGTCTTTGCCAGGGCGTCAAGGTAGTAACGCACATGACTGATGGGGGCAGCCATATTGGCCCGATGGTTGGCCAGAATTCCGTCCAAAGATGCATCTGTAACAAGCCAGGGGTCGAGATCGGTAGCCACATGACAAGCATGGACTGCATGGCGAAGAAGGTCCAGTCCGTGACGTGTCTCTAAGACTAATGCAAAGTCCTTCTCCACGGCATGCAATATCTTGCCCATTGCCTTTGCTACCCCCTTGGCATAATAGAAATAATCGTCAACATCGAACCAACTCACAAGTGATCCGCCTTCTTCCTCAGCCTTGACCAGGTTCTCATCACAACTCCCCAGCAGTGCCGCGAAACTATCCAGGAGTGGAATCAGGTTATCGGGTCGCGTGTAGAAGCGTGCCTCTCCCTTTTCAAGTTTATGGGCATAGGCTTGCAACTCTTTCAGGCCGTCGTTGTACCTGTCCTCTGGCGAAGGCAGCCAGTATTGGTCCGGTTTTATCATGAACCAGTTCATGGCGTTTTCCAGGTTCTTGTCAATCACGTCTGTGGGCCCGTATCGCGAAATCTTCTCAGCCAAGGTCACGCTGGCCCTGCGAATCACTTCGAGCACGCCGAGTTGGATATTTTCCACGTTGTCGGTAAATTGAAGAATGTCATTACGCCGCCAGCCCCAGAACCGCTTATTCAGTTCATAGTCCATAACGGAAATGGTCGCCTCTACAAAGGCAACCCCTGTAGTCTTCGGCTCGTGTGGTGTTGCAGCCCCTAGAGTCGCATGGGGTTCATCATGAATAGTCTCCGGAACCGTGTCAGGAGTCTCATGAGCATTCTTGTGTACTGAGGGCACAACCGCAGGATGTCCTGGGGCCTCGGCCTCTTCAGCCTCATGCATTAGCTCACCCTCTTCAACCTGCACAACATGCGATCGCTCCCCTTTCTCGAACATGCTTATTGATGCCCAAAATCCCCACAGCACGACCAAGGCAAGGAGAATCCCTCCAGCGACTCTTACGGTAAGAAACTGTTTATAAGTCATTTTAGCCCTCTCTCAGTCTCCGGGTATCCCCAACCCTGATGGTGACCTTTGTGGCATCAAAGAATTCAATCAGCGGAATCGTATACTTACGTGACACCCCTGTCATCCCCTTGAACTGCGGTGTGTCAATCTCGCCGTTAGCTTTCAAATAGGATACCAGCCCGTTTCTCAGATCGTCTATAACACGCCTATGAAAATAGAGGTCTTCCTTGACCTTGATGAGGGTTCCCTCCTCCCGCATGTGCATCAAGATTTCCTTTGTATGGGCCGAATTCTGTCCCAGAGATGCCGATAGATTTTTGAAATACGGGGGTTGAAGACCACTCTGTATATAAGCCTGTTCAATCCTGTGTCTGACATCCTTCTGATCGGCCTCTAACGCTACCCTATGCTCGGAAAGGCGCATTATTTCTTTCTCTTGTATCACCGTGTTGCTCTTGGTCAGATCTTGAACCAAGAGACTGAACAGTTTGCTGCTCAGCCAAGGGGACAGCGTGGACATTAGCCTCTGTTTGGACATTCCCGCTTTCAGCGGATGATCTTTGTGATAAATTTCAAGGGTCCTTAGGGCTTTCTGACGAAGTTCATCAAAAACAGACCCGTGAACGAACGTACGATTATCCCGGGCCACCTGAATGATCGCCCTTTGGGAAAGGAGGTGCTGAATGTGTTCCTCAAGGTTCTTTTCTGACAGGTTAGTCATAAGCCGCAATTCAGAAAAAGGAAGGCCTGAAATGCCGGATTTTTGTACATGGTAAGTAATTATTTCTCTGGGGGGGCTTTCAGCAAGACTTCTAAGCTCAGTCACGAGCGATTCTTTGAATCGTTTGTGCTTTCCGGGGATCGGGTTTATAATGTGACCGCCTCCTATAGTCCTGACGGGTGAATAGCTTCTGATCACAAACGGATCGTCCTTAACGACGGTCACAGGAGAATCGAGCCGGAACTGGACAACAGTTGTTTCACCCGGAGACAGTTCGTCGCGGTCCAAAAGTACTGCGTAACCCAGAATCTCACTTGTGCCTGTATGGAATCGAACCTTGGTACGGTTCTTGAGGGCCTTTCCATTGGAGGCAAGGTACACTAGAAGACCGTCCACCATGTAGCTGGGTTTCAGAGTATTCACGCCACCCACGACATCCCCTCTGGCTATGGCGGCCCTTTCAATACCCTGAAAGTTTATGGCGGTCCTCATGCTTGCGGTAGCCTGGTTCGCTTTCTGCCCGTGGACCTGGATCCCTCGAACCTTTGACTGGATACCTGTAGGGTAAATCATAACCGTCTCCCCTACCTGGACCTTCCCTGATAACAGGCTCCCGGTAATGACCGTACCAAAACCCTTCATAGTAAAGACGCGATCTACGGGAATACGGAATAACCCGCTGGAGGTGCGTTCGGGAACCACTTCGCACAAGGTCTCCATGGCCTCAAGAAGCTGTGGCAGCCCCTGACCTGTCAAAGAGGAAACAGGGACCACAGGGGCGTCTTCCAGAAAGGTCCCTTGCAGGAACCCCTGAACATCGTCTTTAACCATCTCCAGCCATTCTTCATCCACCATGTCAATCTTAGTCAGAACCACAAGGCCATGCTTGACACTTAAGAGGCTGCAAATATCCAGGTGTTCCCTTGTCTGAGGCATGACCCCCTCATCGGCTGCAATAACCAAGGCCACAATGTCTATCCCTGAGGCGCCTGCCACCATGTTCTTGACAAATTTTTCATGCCCCGGAACGTCAACAATACCCAGGCGCTGGCCACTTGGAAGGTCAAGCCAGGCAAAGCCCAATTCTATAGTAATTCCGCGGAGCTTTTCCTCCTTAAGGCGATCGGTGTCTATGCCGGTCAAGGCCTTGATCAGGCTGGTCTTGCCATGGTCGATGTGGCCTGCCGTGCCCAGAATAACCTGTTTCAACGATCAACCCTTCCTCATGATTTTTTATTACGCTTGCGGAAATTTTCCAAAATGTAGGCCATACCAACGAGAACGGTGGCCACGGCCATGACCGTTACCATACCCGAATCAGGGTAAAACAGTCGTGTGGCAAGAATGGCAAAAACGATGCCCATAACTACACGAATCATGAATATGTAGAGTGGAGTCAATAGCTTGCCTCAATAATGTGGTATGGAATTGGATATTTCTGCAACAGCTAAATGTATACAGAAGATTGATTTTACCGTCAATCATAAGTTTGGTGAGCACTCGGAATCTGCTTGAAAACGCTTGAGTCGTGTGTTAGAAATCGGAGTTGAAGATCGTAAATTGAACAGCGCATGATGATTTTTGGACAAACCGGCCGTATGGTGGGTGTAGCTCAGTAGGCAGAGCACCGGGTTGTGGCCCCGGCGGTCGAGGGTTCAAATCCCTTCACTCACCCCATCATAAACATAGCTCCGCTTCGCAGTTGGAATAGCGGAACGATGGATGCATGGAACGTTGGGTTTAATCCGCCTAAAAGGATTGCCCCTTTTTCTTCTGCATCGTTCCAGGATTTCAACATTCCATTATTCCGCTTTTGAATTCGCAACCACACGAATAAGGCTTTGGAATTTAACCTGCCGCACGAAGCTGGACAAGATTAAGGAATGCGCCCGTAGCTCAGCTGGATAGAGCGCCGGACTTCGAATCCGTAGGTCGCCCGTTCGAGTCGGGCCGGGCGTGCCAATAAAACTCAAGGAGTTAGCCAACAGGGTAACTCCTTTTATTGTCCAGCGTAAATACCCACCGCGGCCTCCCCCCTCTTCTATCCCTTGGCCTAACAGCACCCCATTATCCCAGGTTTAACCTGGTAGTCTGCTGGCAACTATCTGGTGTTGCCATGGCCAAAGTTTTCGACTACACACTGGCTTAGAGGATTGAAGTCGGCAATTGCAGATTGTCTCCGTGCATATATGCGTTGCCAGGGGGGCATAGATGGAAAAAACATATGTGCAGAGAATGGAACAACTCATAGGATCCTTCCCCGAAGGTTCAAAATGCCACAAGCGGGACGTTGAAAACCTCTGTAAAGCGCAAGACATCGGAATGGAATCATTCGTATTATGCCTCGAAGAAGAACCGTTCGAGTGTATCTCTTCGGTCTTTTTTGCGCATTCATGGTATTGCTCATGTCCCCCTCGTGTCCATATCGCCAAGGAACTTAAGAAGTAACCTGTAGCATAAGATTTCTTATGTGGTTCTCCAAAGTCTTTCCAGGCACATGCCGACAAGGTGAATAGTTCCTCCTCCTCTCAAAGCCTCACCTCTTCTTGTTATAGAACGCCATCCTACAGACTTTGCCCCTTGCCCCTTCACTTGATCTCATGCTTTATTTAGTCCTGAAAAACCTGGTCCTCTGGGCCAGGTCAGAGGTGTTTGGCTATGCCAGTCAATCATTCGACAGGAATAATGGAACGATGGATGAATGGAATGGTGGGTTAAGGAAT
>PVMS01089786.1_pt1 | contig 10727 bp, 9 predicted proteins | sample 1853461 | NCBI WGS metagenome assembly PVMS01 (sample SAMN08582032, study PRJNA380276) | Marine sediment metagenome, whole genome shotgun sequencing project. | isolation source: ocean sediment barecode stripped | collected 2017
AGGCGATCCCCACTCCTCACGGCGGCCCACAGATCCACTTCGCTATCGCTTACGGGATAGAAGACGAGTTGCTGATAATCGAACGGGAATGATCCGCCAGTCCGTCGGCCCGCGCTCGCCTCCAGGTCGGAAAACTCCTCCTGCGACTGATCGCCAGGGCTCTTTGCAGTCGCGAGACCGCCGTGAGGAGTGGGGATCGCCAGCCCCAGAAGTGCGGCGAACACAAGACCGGCGAGAGTCGGATGATACCTGGATGCCAGGTTCCTGCAGCCCCTGCTCTGTGCTGAACCCGATCCGATCATGACTTTCCCCTCCCCGCGAATCCCCACCCATCTCTTCCCGACAATGTCCGCCCCTGCGGAACTGCGTCGCCGGGATTCACATCCCGACCCATCTTTTTCTACGAAGATCGACGCCCAAAGTGCCGTCGAGTATCAGTCGAAGTCGCCCGGAACGGCTTCGCGCATTCGTGACTCGAACTCCGCGGCCGGCAGCATCTGCCCGATGTCGAGCTCGAAGTCTACCTGTTTCCCGGTGCCAAGCTTGTCGATCAGCTCCCGAATTTCGCGGCCGGAGAGCCCGAGCTTCTTCATTTCCTCCGTGCCGATTGCAGAGCCCTGCCGCGCCGCGAGGCCGTCCCCGTCGTCGTTTACGGCAACCAGTCCCCGCAGAATCTCGAGCTCACTGCGACCGACTCTGGTTCCGCAGACCTGGTAGTCGATCCACGCCTCGTAGCTGAACGGGGCGAGACGCTTCAACATGCCGGCCATCACTTCACCGTAGCGGCGGATCTCCCACTGGGCGTGAGAATCGACTCGCAGCGTGAGGAAGTGCATCAGGTTGTGGAGATCGATCTTCCAGTACCACTGCGTGTAGGTGGACAACGGCAGATCGATCCGGGCCAGCTCGCGTGCGACCTCGTTTTCGACCAGCCAGCCGTAAGTGTCGCTCGAGCGCTCGCGTGTCTCCTCCCACCAGTTGATCGCCCGATCATAGACCTCGCGGTCGGCCGACGTCGCCTCGCGTCCCTGTCGATTCGATTCGGTCTGCAGGGCGAACTGCTCGTACTCGGGCCGATAGAACAGCAGAGGCATGAGACTGTACCGTCCGCTGTACTCATTAATTGAGGCCGTGCGATGCCGGATCCACTGGCGGGCCACGAAGATCGGCATCGCGCAGTGGAACTTCAGCTCCACCATCTCGCTGGGAGTGGTGTGAAGGTGCCTGCGGAGATACCGGATCAATCCGCGCGTGTGACTCTGTGTGCGGGTTCCATACCCGTAGCTTACGCGGGCCGCCTGTTCGATCGCGTCGTCACCGCCCATGTAGTCGATGAGCGACACAAAGCCGTGGTCCAGGACCGGGAAGTAGCCCCCGAGGATCTCCTCGGCGGCCAGGATCGTCGCTCGTCGGGTTTCCATGACTGCCTGCACGTCCAGGTTGTCCTGCGCATTGCTCCGCAACGCTCGGAATCCTGGACGTCCGACCGTTTTACCGGTCAGACATCCAGGTTGCGGACGAATTTCGCGTTTTCCTCGATGAACCGCCTGCGCGGCTCGACTTCGTCGCCCATCAGCCGCTCGAACAGGAGCGACGCCTCCGTTGCCTCGTCGATCGTAACCTGGAGAAGCGTCCGATTCTCCGGACTCATGGTCGTATTCCACAGCTGGTCGGGGTTCATCTCCCCGAGTCCCTTGTACCGCTGTATGTGGACCGTGCCGCTCCCCTTCCCGCTGGTGAGCTGATCGACGATCGTTTCCCTCTCGTCCTCCGTGTAGCAGTAGTACTCCTGCTTTCCCTTGTGGATACGGTACAGCGGCGGCTGCGCGATGTAGATGAAGCCGGCCTCGATCAACTCCTGCATCTGCCGGAAGAAGAACGTGAGCAGCAGCGTGCGGATGTGCGCACCGTCCACATCGGCATCGGTCATGATCACGATCTTGTGATACCGGGCCTGATCGAGAGAAAACTCGTCGCCGATCCCGGCGCCGATCGCGGTGATCATTGCGCGGATCTCTTCGTTGCCCAGGATCTTGTCGATTCGCGCCCGTTCTACATTCAGGATCTTCCCCTTCAGTGGAAGAATCGCCTGAAATTCCCGATCGCGTCCCTGTTTGGCAGACCCGCCGGCGCTGTCTCCCTCCACCAGGTACAGCTCCGACATCGCAGCGTCGCGGCTGGAGCAGTCGGCGAGCTTGCCCGGGAGAATCCCGGTTTCGAGCGCGGACTTCTTGCGCGTCAGGTCGCGAGCTTTACGCGCGGCCTCCCGTGCCCGGGACGCCTGGACCGCCTTCTCGATGATCCGGCGCGCCGAGGATGGGTTCTCGTCGAGCCAGGTACCGAGCTTCTCATTGACCAGGCTCTCGACGATACCCCGCACCTCGCTGTTGCCGAGCTTCGTCTTCGTCTGCCCCTCGAACTGCGGCTCGAGGACCTTTACGGAGAGCACCGCCACGAGGCCCTCGCGCACGTCGTCGCCGGACAGGCTGGAGTCACCCTTCTTGATGGTGTTCGACCGGGAGGCGTAGCTGTTGATTGTGCGGGTCAGGGCAGCCTTGAAGCCGCTGAGGTGCGTTCCTCCCTCGTGCGTGTTGATATTGTTGACGAAGGTGAACGTGTCCTCGTTGTACCCGTCCGTGTACTGCATGGCGAGCTCGATCTCGGTACCGTCCTGATCGCCCTGCAGGTAAATGACATCATCGTGGAGCGGGCTCTTGCTGCCCCGCAGGTATTCCACGTACTGGCTGATGCCTCCCTCGAAGAAATACCGCTCCTCGCGGACCTCTTCCCGCTCGTCCCGCAGCACGATCTCGATGCCGCGGTTCAGGTAGGCGAGCTCCCGAAGGCGCGTTGAGAGCGTGTCCCACTGGTACTGCAACTCCGTGAAGATCTCCGAATCGGGCTTGAAGTGAACCGTGGTGCCCGTCTCCTTCGTCTCCGGCCCTTTCTCGAGATCGGTCTTCTTGATCCCACGGCTGAACGACTGAGTCCAGAAGTGGCCGTCACGCTTCACCTCCGCAACGAGCAACTCGGACAGCGCGTTTACCACGGACACGCCGACCCCATGCAGACCCCCGGAGACCTTGTAACTGTCCTTGTCGAACTTCCCGCCGGCGTGCAGGCGCGTCAGCGCAAGCTCGATACCGGGGATCTTCTCGGTCGGGTGAAGGTCAACCGGGATACCACGACCGTCATCCGTCACCGTGATCGAGTCGTCGTCGTGGATGACCACTCCGATCTCCGAGCAGTATCCAGCCATCGCTTCGTCGATGGCGTTGTCCACGACTTCATACACGAGGTGATGGAGTCCCCGGGCCGACGTGGACCCGATGTACATCCCGGGTCTCTTGCGGACCGCCTCCAGGCCCTTGAGCACCTGCAGGTGTCTCGAGGTGTAGCCGCCCTGCTTCTTCTCCCCGTCCTTCTTACCGTTGCTCTTCGCCATCCAACTCCTCCGCCAGTCGTCCATCCGACTGCAGGAATACGATTTTTTCGATTCGGCCTGTGCGCCTGCCGGCATTCAGCTTCCGCATCAGGCGCGGACGGAGAAGGCTCAACTCCATCCGCCAGGCCGCGCTTTCCACTTCCACGAACAATGTATCCTCACGGATCCGGACCGGTCGGGACACGCGGGCGATGTGCGGCCCCACGAGTCGTTCCCAGTCCGCGATCACCGTTGCCCGCTCCACCCGCTCGGCGATCCCCCACTTCGCGAGCAGGGCCCCGACCAGTCCCCCGATCGGCTCCGGCTTCGTGCGTTGCGAGCGTCGTTCAGTCATCTTCCACCAGCGCACCGTCCTGAAGCCTCCAGCGAGCCAGCCCGCCATCCCGGAGCGGCATATCAGAGGGCTTGGGTGCCGTGAGGAACACCTGGCCTGTGCGTCCATCCTCCAACAGACGAAATACTCGTTCCGCCCGATCCCGGTCCAGTTCGGCGAACACGTCGTCGAGCAGGTACACCGGTTCCCGTCCCCTCGCATCCCGCAGACTGTCCGCTTCGACCAGCCGCAGGGCGATCGCCGCCGTTCGCTTCTGGCCGCCGGAGCCGAAAGCCCGCAGGTCCCGCTCCGGTCCGTCCGTCTCCACCTCGGCTCGGATCGCCAGGTCATCCCGGTGCGGGCCGACCGTCGTGAAGCCGCGGCGAACGTCGCGATCCCTGCCGGCATGGAGCCCGTGGCGAATACGATCTTCCCATGAACCCGGATGATCTGCTCGATCGCCACCGATGTCCTCGCCGATCGCCGTCTCGTGAGCGCCCCCCGGAAGCCCCGTCTCGTACGCCAGGGACGCCCCCGGCCCACCCGAGATCACTTCGTGGTAGTGACGGAAACCCTGCGTCCGTTCACGAATCCACGCATCACGGGCCGCCATGAGCCTGGCGCCGGGGGCGACGAGGCCCTCCGTCCAGGCATCGACCACCTCGGCCCGACCCGCCCGCAACGCCTCGTTCCGCTGACCGAGCACGGCTCGGTAGCGCTGCAGGTCCGCCAGGTATCCCGGAACCACCAGCGACAGCACGATGTCCATGAATCGACGACGTCGTCCCGGTGACCCGGACACGAGAGCTGCATCGTCGAGGTCGAACACGACTGCGCCGAATGCTCCGATCGCATCCGCGATACGATCCACCTCCAGCCCACCGAGCTCGACCTTCTTTCGGTGCCCCGGGCGCTGAAAAGCGGCCGCCAGACCGGTGTGTTCAGACCCATCCGACAGCCCGGCTTCGATCCGGAATACTTCCTCGCCGAAGCGCACCAGCTCCCGGTCCGGGGCGCCGCGAAACGATCGGAAGATCTCGAGATAGTAGATCGCCTCGAGCAGGTTCGTCTTCCCGGCGCCGTTCGGTCCAATGACAATCGCTCCGGCCTTCGGGAACTCGCACCGCAACTCCCGGAAGTTCCGGAAATTACTCAGATGCAGGCGCTCGAGACACGTAGGAGCGGCCTCGGTCGAAGCTCCAGCGGGAGCGCTCGTGGACGTCGGCATAGATTATGGAAAATACAGCGAAACCCCGGTTGATCGCAACGCGATTCAGCCAGGGCCAATCGGCACCGGGGCACACCGGCGGTGGGGGCACGTCAGCTTCGCGAGCCCCCACCCGGAGCTCCGCTCAGACGACGAAGTCGCTGACTGTCGGCTCGTCTCCCGAGTAATCGTAAAATCCTTTCCCGCTCTTCCGTCCGTGGTATCCAGCCAGGTACATCCGCTTCAGCAGTGGAGGCGGGGCAAAGCGCTTCTCCCGGTACTCGTCGAACATGATCTCGGCGATGTAGTAGAGCGTGTCGAGCCCGACGAAATCACCCAGCACGAAGGGCCCCATCGGATAACCCGTCCCCAGCTTCATCGCCGTGTCGATGTCCTCGATCGATCCGATCCCTTCCTCGAAGCCCCGGATCGCGTCAAGCATGTACGGTACCAGGAGCCGGTTCACGATGAATCCCGAGTTGTCGCGGCAAGCGACAGGGACCTTCCCCAGCGACTTCGCGAACTCGAACGCCTGGTCGAACGTGTCCTGCGAGGTCGAGCCCGTGCGAACGACTTCCACCAGCTTCATGATCGGAACGGGATTGAAGAAATGCAGCCCGACGAAGCGGTCCGGCCGGTCGGTCGCCGCTCCCATCTCCGTCACCGTGAGACTCGAGGTGTTCGAAGCGAAGATCGTGTGCTCCGGGCTCTGGCGATCGAGCACGCCCAGGAGGTCCTTCTTGGCTTCGATGTTCTCGACGATCGCCTCGATGATCAGGTCGCAATCCGCCAGGTCCTCAAGTGACACCGTGCCGCTCAGCTTACCCAACGTCGCGTCCCGAACCTCTGCCTCCAGCTTTCCCTTTTCGACCGCCCGGTCAAGCTGCTTACCGATCGCTCCGAGCCCCGTTTCGAGCAACTCCCGGTTGACTTCCCTCACGATGGTCTCGTAACCGGCCGCGGCACAAACCTGCGCGATTCCCCGCCCCATCAGGCCGCAGCCGACCACTCCCACCTTCTGTATGCCGCTCACGCTCTCCTCCTCGGTCTCTTGTCCCGCGCCCTGTCTCGTCGCGGAAACTGCCGTGACGATGGCGCACGATTTTGTCGCTCAGTCTTCCAGAAAATCCGTAATCCGCTCGCGCAACGTGGGTGTGTCGGATGCCATCTTCGTACCGCGCTCCAGGCGATCGAGAAGCCCCTGTACCGACAGTTCCATCCGATTCCGTCTCCGAGCCAGCGTCATCGTCGCACCGACCGTCCCGACGACACCTACGCCGCCGGCGACCGCCGGAATCACGATCATCGCCGACGCGCCCTCACCCAGGATGGCGCCGAGCGCCGAGCCGAGCCCGAACGTGCCCAGCACGCCATACCAGCCCGCCGCGTGTCCCATCCGCTGATTCGACATATCGGCGGTGATCGAGATCAGCGAGCGCCCCTCCTCGAGGGGTTGAACCATGACACTCACCGTACGGGCCTTGGCCAGCTCGTATCCACGGCCGCTGAAGTCGAGCCCGCGTTGCAGCTGGCTCATGAAATCTGAAGCCGGCTCCCAGATCTGCTGACCCGGCCGGTCGCGGACGCAGCGCAGACTTTCACGCTCGGCGAGGAATTTTCCGAGCTTTACCAGGATCTCGGCTGGTTCACCGGGGACGACGCGAGCCGCGACCACGACGGCCTCTCCCCACAGCCGCGTCGCCGTCGACCGGTCCTCCGGTCTGACCGGCAACAGGGCATCGGCCCGCATCTCGGCGAGCGCCTGGCGGACGTAGCGCCCCTCCAGTCCCACTTCCTCGGCGATGCGCAGGACCTCTTCGGCCTCGAGGCTGTCGTCGTGTGAGTCGCCCTGGCTGAACTGCAGCGCGGCGGCCCGGTGAATCACCCTCTCGAGCTGGTCCTGTGACACCCGCATCGGTACCGGAGCGCTGCTTCGGGTCTCGCTGTCGCTCACGGGACCCGGTCGTCAGGCGTCGGAGATTCGCACGACGTGGGCATTCAGTCTGCTTTCTCGTCGGTTTCGGACTTCTCCTGCGTGGCCGGCTTTTGTCCGGATTGTGCCTGCCCGACGTTGCGTCGTACCCGCTGGACCAGCTCCTCCAGGTTCTGCGGTGGTCCCTCCGAAAGCAGATCCGCGTCGTAGCGCTGGCCGATATCAGCCAGGGGCTGGGCGGCCGCTTCGATCGAGGCCCGGGCCCGGGCCTCGAGTTCCGCCAGGCTCTCCTCTTCCTCCTCTGCGGCCGCGCCGTCGGCTATCGCCTTGTGCAGCGGCCAGATGTCGAGCGGCAGCGGGAACAGCGTCGTCGAGTTGTTCTCCGCCGCGATCTCGGAGGCTGTCTGCAGGAACCGGAGTTGCAGAGACGCCGGATGCATGGATAGCAGTCTCGCGGCGTCCTTGAGCCCGGTCGCCGCCTGCAATTCACCCTGGGCGTTGATGACCTTGGCCCGCCGCTCCCGCTCGGCCTCGGCCTGCTTCGCCATGGCCCGCTTCATTTCCTGCGGGAGGTCGATGTCCTTGACCTCGACGGCCGTCACGTCGATTCCCCAGGCGTCGGTACCCTCGTCGATCATCCGCTGCAGGATGTGATTGAATTTCTCCCGCTCGGCCAGCAGTTCATCCAGCTCCGCCTGTCCGATCACCGAGCGCAGCGTGGTCTGGGCAAGCTGTGACGTCGCGAACAGGAAATCCTCGATCTCCAGAATGGCTCTGCTCGGATCGTGCACCTTGAAGTAGAGGACCGCATTGACCGTCACCGAGACGTTGTCGCGCGTGATCACATCCTGCGGCGGGATGTCCATCGCGATGATCCGCAGGCCCACCCGCACCATTCGCTCGACCCCGAACGGAACGAGGAAGATCAGTCCCGGGCCGCGGATCGGGCGCACGCGACCGAGCCGGAATACCACGGCCCGTTCGTACTCGCGGAGGATTCTGAGACTCGTGGCCAGGGCGGCGGCGCCGCCGATCGCTATGAGGGCGAGGATAATGTCCATGGAACCCTCCAAATCGTTGCGAAGAAAAACCGGGGGCGGACGGAAAATATACGAAGTAACCCCGTCCCGCACAGCTTCATGGACCGGGGGCCCGGCACGTGGACGAGGGGCCCCTGACTCCTGACGTCAGCCGTCGACCCGGACCACGACCGCGATCCCCTGCCCGCCGCCGATGCAGGCCGAGCCAAGACCGTATCCACCACCGCGGCGGCGGAGCTCGTGGAGCAGCGTCGTCGTGATCCGCGCTCCGGTCGCTCCGAGCGGATGCGTCACGGCGATCGCTCCACCGTTGACGTTCACCTTTTCCCGGTCCAGGCCGAGCTCCTTCTCGACTGCCACGTACTGGGGAGCGAACGCCTCGTTGACCTCGATCACGCTCAAGTCGTCGAACTCGAGCCCCGCCCGTTCGAGCGCGGCCCGTGACGCCGGGGCCGGGCCGATACCCATGATCCTCGGCGGTACTCCGGCGACCGCCCACGAGACCAGGTGCCCGATCGGATCCACACCGTGCGCCGAGGCGAACTCGGCATTCGCGATCACGAGAGCTCCGGCTCCGTCGCCGATCCCGCTGGCGTTGCCGGCGGTCACGAGCCCATCCTTCTTGAAGTAAGGTCTGAGGTTCGAGAGCGCCTCCAGCGTCGTGTCGGCGCGGATATGCTCATCCCGTTCGAACAGCACCTCCTTGCCCCTCTTCATCATCGACACAGGCACGACTTCCTCCGCCAGTCGGCCCTCGTCCCACGCGGCCGCGGCGAGATGCTGACTGCGCAGCGCGTATTCGTCCACCTCTTCACGGCTGATGTCGTACTCTTCGGCAAGATTCTCCGCCGTCTGCGCCATCGAGAACCCGCAGTACGTGTCTGTGAGCGCTTCCCACAGCGAATCCTCGAACGGAGTCGATGGGCCCAGGCGAAGCCCCCAGCGCGCGCCGCGAACCACGTGGGGGGCTTGGCTCATGTTCTCTGTTCCACCGGTCAGACACAGATGCGCTCCGCCCAGCAGGATCGCTTCCGCACCGTCGATCACTGCCTGGAAGCCCGACCCGCACAATCGATTCAGGGTGAGAGCCGGGTTCGATTCCGGGAGACCGGCGTTGAGGCCGACGTGTCGGGCCAGGTACACGGCGTCGGCCGAGGTCTGAATGACGTTCCCGAAGTAGACTTCGTCGTACTCATCCGTGTCCACGCCGGCTCGCTCGACGGCCGCGCGGGCCGCCTGGACTCCAAGCTCGGTAGCCGACAGGTCCTTCAAGCTTCCACCAAACGTCCCGAACGGAGTCCGGATGGCCGACAGGAACACGACCTCGCGGTCGCTGCCCATGGTTCCCATGAATTCTCCCGTGCTGATTCGGTTGTTCGTTCCGGGCCGCGGCGAAGGCGCCCTCAGCCGCCGGCCACGCGTTCCGAAATCCAGATGCCGGTCTCCGAGGTGGTCGCGGTGCCGCCGACATCCGGCGTGCGAACGCCGGCCGCGAGCGACGCATCCACCGCTTCCTCGACCACGCGGGCCGCCTCCTCCACTCCGGCGTGCTCGAACAAAAGAGCTACGCTCAGAATCGTGGCCACCGGATTAGCGGTTTCGGTCCCCACGATGTCCGGCGCGCTTCCATGTACCGGCTCGTACAGCGCATGGCGCCCGGGGTTCAGATTCGCCGATGGCGCCAGGCCCACTCCACCCGCGAGCTCCGCGGCCAGGTCGGACAGTATATCGCCGAGCAGGTTCTCCGTGACGATCACGGAAAACTGCTCCGGCTCCCTGACCAGTTGCATCGCCAGAGCGTCCACGTAGCGTGCTTCCGACTCGATGTCCGGGTATTCCTCCGCGACCTCCTGAAACACCCTTCGCCACAGGCCGTACACGTGCGGCACGGCATTGGCCTTGTCAGCCAGTGTCACTCGAGGGCGTCCCCGCTTCCGCGCATGCTCGAACGCAGCCCGTACGATCCGCTCGACACCGTGGCGAGTCGCGAACGACTCGCTGATCGCTACTTCATGCGGAGTTCCCTCCCGCAGAATCCCACCGGCTCCGGTGTAAAACCCCTCCGTGTTCTCCCGGAACACCTCTATGTCGAGTGGCCGACTCGCCGCGTCCCGCAGAGGCGACAGCTCCGCCAGGCGTACCCGGGCGGGACGGAAGTTGATGAACAGGTCCAGTCGAAACCTGAGACCCAGGAGTATGTCACGCGCGTGGCGGTTGTCCGGAACGCGGGGATCTCCCACGGCACCCAGCAGGATCGCGTCGAAATCGTCGCGGAGACGCTCGAACGTCTCATCGCCCAGGGTCTCCCCTGTAGCGAGAAAGTGATCGGACCCGTGCGGAAACTCCTCCATCGCCACTTCGACGAGGCCCGCATCGACGGCAGCGTCGATCACGCGGCGACCCTCTCCCACGACCTCCGGTCCGATCCCGTCACCCGGAATCAACGCGATCCGGATCATCCATCACCCCCCTGAACGGGAAAGAGGCCGGAGGCCCCGCAGGGTCTCCGGCCTCTTCCAGCTGGAAGCAAGCAGCCCGAGGTTACTTCCCGGCCTTACTCAGTGTCCACACGTACGCCGCGACGGCATTCGCATCGTCGTCGCTGATCTTCGTGCCGCCCTTCGCGGGCATCGGAATACCGGAGCTGGAAGCCTGCGCCGTGACACCCTCCATGACGCTCTTCACGACGCCCTCATAGGTACCGTCGGAGTGCAGCCACTCGGCGTCCGTAAGGTCCGCGCCGAGGCTCGGAACACCGGCGCCGGCCGGGCCGTGGCACGACGAGCAGA
>PVMS01098196.1_pt1 | contig 10727 bp, 10 predicted proteins | sample 1853461 | NCBI WGS metagenome assembly PVMS01 (sample SAMN08582032, study PRJNA380276) | Marine sediment metagenome, whole genome shotgun sequencing project. | isolation source: ocean sediment barecode stripped | collected 2017
GCGCATTCTAGTTAAAAGTCTCTGGACGTTCAAGCGCATTTTGAATCTCGGCAAGCGTTGTGTTGAAATTCTGATAATCATGTGTGATGGAAGTACGTCCTGAATCATGTTCCACGACCAGCGAAGGGAAGCTTCTGACATTCAACTTTGCGCGTAGCAACAACTGTTGGCGAAATTCGGCTTCAGTCTGAGGAGAATAAAAGTCATCCACGAACAGGGTACGGTCCAAACCCAACTCGGCGGCCAGATCAGCCAGGGTTTCCGGCTCGGAAGGGTTCATCGCCCGTAGATAATAGGCCCTTTGTATGGCCTCGATCATTTCCTCTTCAGATTGCTGCCATGATGCGGCAATTACTGCCCTGCAGGCCTTATAAGTATCGCGGCGTGGTTGGCATTGTGTCCAGAAATCAAAATTGAATTCAGTTCCAACACTGGATTGAATGGTCTCCCAGTGGCCTTGAACCATAAGACGGGTTTGCTCGGGCATCGGTTGGTCACTGTCAGGCGCAAGACCGCCGAGCACGTTCTGCCAACGGATCTCTTCCGGCAGGTTTTCACGCAGCTGTAGCAGGGTGGGACGATACGCCCAGCACCAACTGCACATGGGGTCATGGATGTAATAGAGAGTGGATGAAGACACTGACAAAGATTTACCTAAAGCATCATTTCGTATTGATATGCATCCACGTCATAAATATGGATGAGCGGCCCCTTGCTCATGCCCAATTTCTCAGCGACTTTAATCGAGGCAATATTTTCCGGAATGATCAAAGCGACCAATTTCTCGATTTTGAGATCATCCCTGGCAAAGTCGACACAGGCCCTGGCCGCCTCGGTGCCAATCCCCCTGCCCCAATATTCCTTCAGGTAACGATACCCGACTTCAGGCAAGTCTATTTCCGGTAGATATTTGATTCCGCAAAAGCCAATGACCTCACCCGTTTCTTTTAACTCAACAGCAAATCGGCCATAACCATATTTTTTGTAATCGAATAAAGGCCCTTGTTCCAGTCGCTCTCTGGCCTCCTCCAGATCTCTGGCCGGTGTATCAGCATATTTGATAACTTCCGGATCCGAACTCAGCCTGAACATTATTTGCAGATCATCATGAGTAAATAGCCGAAGCCTTAACCTTGCGGTTTCCAAACCTGTGCGAATCATTGCTCTGAACACCCTTTCAGACAAATATCTTCACCATTTAAAGGGATTTTACCGGTCTTGTCGAAGATACCTGACATGCGGAGATTAGCGATATCCACACCCGTTTCGGACACGGTTACCAGCGTGACATGGTCGATGGCCATGGGTGCGTCAGGTGAGTGCGAACCACCCGTGGTGCCGAGGCGAATATAATCCTGACCAAAGCGCTGCTGATGACGGTAGGAATGGAGATGCCCATGGAACACGGTGTATGGACGGCCGGTTAAAGCGGTTTCAATAGTTGAAAAATTCTCTTCATCCTGACGTTCCCATGCTGCTTTGTGCATTAGCAAAAATGTCCAACGCACGTCTGGATACTGCCCGATCACATTTCGAAAATAAGCTGCCTGCTGCGTACCGATACGACCACTTTTGGCTTCAGGAAGTTTGGCATATTCAGTGTTGGAGGCGGCTTCCCAACCATCCGCTTCGATTATTCTGATCGTCTCAAGGCGAATTTCATGGATATATTGCTGAAAATCAGCCGGGTTATCTTCCGTATCCAACACCAGGAACAAAACATCCTTGTAAACGAAGTGGTAATAACGTTTTCCGTAGCGTTCTTCCCAAACCTCCCACATGTCGGGATTGGTCAGATCATGGTTACCGCCCACGTGAAAGACCGGCGCATGTGCGCGATTGGCACGTTCATCGAATGAATCCCATTCACGCGCAAGTTGCTGATGATCCATGGTTCCGCCATCGATCAGATCGCCCACGCTAACAATCAATTCAGGACGCAACAAACGCAACTGCTCAACAGCTACCTCGAAGACGCCATCGCGCTCCCCACCGGTTAGATCCGAAAACAGGGCAAAAGTAAATTTATCCAATTCATCATCAAAATTACTACGCGTCCATGGCACTGCTGAACCGGTTAAGTCGTGCTGAAATACCGGTGATTCCGGTTCGGACCGGGACTGACCTGCGCAAGCGCTGATGAGAACCAGTATTGCCAGCAACATTAGAGTCTGACGGAATTGAGGCATTGACGGGTTTTCCATTATTTGAATTGAACGTTTAAGTTTGAAGTAGCCCTTGCTTATTATCAATGCTCAATATAAACCCAACAACTGAAGTCAAAACCATGGCAGGATAACCAGCTCAATAATAGTGAAAATGAACCATGTACAAACCCGGACAAAATTCCGTAGAACAGGACACGATGAAGGCCATCGGCATGATGAGCCTCGGGGTGTGTTTTTTGTCTGCCATGGATCTTGCACTCAAGCAACTGGTGGAGCACTACCCCAGTATGCAGGTTGTCTTTCTGCGCTGTATTACATCTGCCCCTTTATTGGCTGCATGGATACTTATACGGAATCGCAGAGCTTTTCGGGTCAAATATCCAAAGGACCACCTGCTGCGTGCGGTGATCGGTCTCATTATGTTGTATGCCATCAGTGAAAGCTTCCGGGAACTACAACTGTCTGACGCTTATGCGATTTTCTTCGCAGCACCTTTGTTGATAACCATATTGTCAGGACCCATCCTGGGCGAAAAGGCAGGCCCATACAGATTGGCCGCTGCTGCGGTAGGTTTTGTGGGTGTATTGATTGTTCTGCAACCGGGCATGAACAGTCAGTTGATTTCTTATGGTTCGATTATGGCCCTGGTTTGCGTGGTGACCTATTCGTTCATGGCCTTGCTGTTACGACGCATGGGGCACCACGACAGCACGGTGGCCATAGCCTTCTGGTTTATAAGCCTTATAGGTGTGGGTGCCGGATTGTTTGCCATCCTGGACTGGAAACCAATGCAGTGGCACCACTGGCCATGGTTGGTTCTACTTGGTTTGACCGGTACATTTGGTCAGCTGATGTTAACCGGCGCTTTCAAGCGGGCCTCGGTAGCGGTGATCGCGCCTCTGGACTACACCCATATGATATGGGCCGTAATTTATGGATATATATTCTGGGGTCATTTGCCTGGTATGAATACATGGATAGGAACAGCGGTCATTGTCGGTTCCGGTCTGTACATTATTTTCCGCGAACACCGTATCAAACAACGACAAATGGCCTTATGCTGCCAGCAGGACATCAACGGAGATTGAGTAAATGATGGATCCCGGATCAGGGCGGTATTTTGAGGACTACACTGTTGGTATTGAGCAGGAAGTAGGCAGTGTGAGTATCAGCGAGGCCGACATAATCGAATTCGCGAACAAGTACGATCCACAGGACTTCCATACCGACCCCGAAAAAGCAGCGTCGGGACCGTTCGGCGGCCTGATTGCCAGCGGTTGGCACACCATATCGGTTGTCATGCGTCTGCTGGTTGATAAATATCTCGACAGTGCTTCCAGCCTTGGTTCACCGGGAATCGATGAACTGAGATGGCTGGCCCCGGTGCGTCCGGGTGATGTTTTAACAGTGAGGGCCGAAGTGTCTGACGCACGGCGCTCGAACAGTAATCCCAGTCGAGGACTGATACACACCAGTGTCAATGTCAGCAACCAGGATGGTGTTCCGGTCATGACAATGAAAGCGATAAACCTTGTAGCTTGCCGCGAACCGTAACCCTGGACTAAACGGGAACGTTACTGCTGGTCTATCCTGATGCTAATTCTACTGATATTTTACCTGGAGGCCTTTCGCATCTCCAGTAAAACGAGTGTTTCAAAGTGTGATGTCGTCGGGAACAAATCCAACAACTGAATTGATTTGAAGCGGAACCGTGTGCACAGATTCCGCAGGTCCCGAACCAGGCTGGCGGGGTTGCAACTGACATAAAGTACGTGCCGGGGTTTGATCTTTTTCACCCAGCTATCCAGCCCGGGGAAACCCCGCCGCGGCGGATCAATCAACATGGTGTCAAAGCCAGAACCGCCAATTCTGCGCGTGAAGTTCGACAGGGTCTGGTCATCGTACAAATCCATTTGATGAAAGTTATCGGGCCTGTCGGCACCAGAAGAATCAATGCAACTATCTATCAGCACCCTGTTTCCACCGGCAGCAGCGTAGGCATCGGAAAGGTTGCCTGTACCCGAGAATAGGTCCAACAGACTGGATATTTCCAGTTCTTCTAACAATGTCTGCACGCGACTCTGAAGTTCCTGGTTCATTTCTTCATAAACCTGGGAAAAACCACCATGGGCATAGTCTTCATCCCACCGCACACTGACCTCACCTGACCTGAAATAAAGCTCACAGTGGCCATGACCGGAATGGTCCTGTGTCCAATCACCCCTGTATAGCTGGTCAAACTCAGGCTGAAGTTCTTGTCGAATGATTTTACATTGCGGCACTTCCAGTACTTCGTTGCTGACGGTATCCAGCATGCCGATATATTTATGCCGGTAATGCAGTTGTACGCGATTGCGGTAAGCAAGACGCCGTGGCGCTGGCACTAGCTCAATTATTTCCTCAGAAACGGTCAAGACGGCCAGGTTGCGGATTAAAGTCGCCTTTTTGTAAGCCAGTTCGCTTGCATAATCAGTGTGCAAAAACTGGCACCCGGGGCACCGGTCAAAATGTGGGCATTCCGGCTCTACCCGGTTGTCAGCGGTCTGCTCCAAAGTTTGCAAGCGTGCAAACTGAACACCCTTGGCACGCTTGTAGACCATGGCAGTACCCGTTTCGCCCGGCAGTGTGCCTGCCACAAAAGTGATATCCCCGCCCTTTTTTGATACCCCCTGCCCCAACGGATCCATATGATTTATTTCAAATTCGATGGTCCGGGGTTTGTGTGATGTTTTACGGGATCGGCGATTCACAATTGGTTCATCCTTGAAAGAGGCTGGATTTTACTAGAAAAGCGGCGACACCCGTAATCTTATTAACTTCCTGATCTTTTTGTGACTTCTTTCCACTACTCATTCCAGCGTGCTATATTCGGTCGACTCTCAAAAAGATTGATGAATCATGACTGAAAGCTTTCCACACGAGTTATTGGAAGACAGCCAGGAGCTATCCAGCTTTCGTGGCTGGAGTGAAGATGTATATCGCGATTTCCTGGCCTTGCAGCAGGGAAAACTGTCCAGCGAAGAGTTTCATCTGAAGTACCAGCGCCGGCGAGCCATTCTGTCACTTGATATGACGGGGTTCACATTGAGTGCCATAAACATCGGCGAACTGCAAAGTCTGCTGCGAATCCTGGATGCCCAACGGGTGTGCATCCCTGTCCTGAAAGATTTTGGCGCCGATCTGATTCGCTGTTTTGCCGATGACATCGTCGCCATTTTTGATGACCCCAACAAGGCTGTTGATGCCGCGTTCGAAATCCACAGACGAGTTGAGCTTTTCGCCAAATCGGAACTGGCTTCCGATCATCCGACTCAATGCTCCATAGGCATAGGCTTTGGCCAGATTTTTGAGATTGGCCCCAATCTTGCCCAGGGTGATGAAATGAACCGCGCGTCAAAGCTGGGGGAAGAAATATCACGTGCCAGTGAAACGCTGCTGACCGAACGCGCATACGACGCGATAAAAAAACGTAGTGATATTAACTTTAAACGGCAGAGTAGCGATGATCAGCTATTTCCTTTCTACCGGGCAACATTACTCGACTGACGAACTGTACTACTGCTGATTCGCATACAATACGGGCATGCACTTCAGACCATTTTTCATAGCAACATTATTTCTGCTACTTAGTGCCTGCTCAAAGCATAACGATACCGGCAAGTCGCCTGTTGATATTTCAGAGCAATTCTTGCTGGCCATCTCTCCATGGGAAACCCACGAACCCATGGATGTTTTATCTGGCCGGGCTGGCCTCGATTTCAAACCGCTTCTCTACCCGCAAGACATAGCCGAATTTGGTAATGTCAGCTGGCTGAAGACAAGCCTGGTACCAACAGACATTAGCTCAGATGTCAGCATACTCGAGTTGCCGGGACAACTTTTCGGCCAGGTGGACGCATGGTTTGAACTGGCAGACGGGCAAGTCATACATGACTATGCAGGTGTCCTGTATCCCTATGTGGAGAGAAAAGTAAAACACGCGGGTGTTGCCTTTAATTTGCCGAATCAAGGGTCGGAGCCTTTGAATGTATTGATCAGAATAAGATCAAAGACGGCAATGCCGGTTAATTTTGCCGCTTTGTTATGGGTTGAAAATAACTGGGATAACTATTTGTTCAACCAGCGTGCCTGGTACGGAATTTTCCTGGGCGCCATACTGATCCTGTCTTTCTACAATATCTTTCTCGCTTTCAGTTTGAGAGACAAATCCTACCTGTATTACGTCGGTTATATCCTCTCCCTGACATTCGTCGTGATACTGGTCAGTGGCCTGGCAGAGGAATATTTATGGCCCCAGGGTAAGCCGCGGTCGTTTATTCTGATGGCATCGGGACTTGGTATATTTTTTGCGGTTAGCTTCGTTAACACCTTTCTGCAGCTTAAGCGTCGAAAGGCGGGTTGGTATTGGCTCTCAACGATTTTATCAATATCGGCTTTGATCTACGGTTTTATGATGATGCTTGCCATTCGCGTGCCGCTAATTCCACAATCATTCACCGCGACGTTCATGCATATTCTATTGGTACTTTGCGGTATCTACTTTATTGCAGTTTCTGTGGGCAGCTACCTGATGGGCATCAAGCAGGCCCGGTTCCTTGCTTTGAGCATGCTGGCCTTACTAAGCGGTATAGTTATCTATTTTCTATACACGCATGGCTTCATCAAATATGACCGGTACCTGATTCATGTGCTGGAATTGGGTGCATTACTTGAAGGCGTACTATTGTCCCTGGCCCTCAGCGACCGGATCAACCTGCTCACGCAGGAAAAAGAGCGAGTGGAACGCCAAGCCCTGGATTCCCAGAGAACTTTCTCCAAGCGCCTTATACAAGCCCAGGAGAAGGACCGGGAATTATTTTCAAATACCATGCATGACTCAATAGGTCATGGCATGTTGGTACTGAAACAGAACCTCGAAACACTCACAAACTCTCAAAACGCGAGCCAAAACAATTCAGAAACCACCTATGTCGATGAGCTTCGCAGCCAGGCCGAGTATTGCGGTGAAATATTAGATGACGTGCGTCGCATGTCGCATGATCTCCACCCGCATTTATTAAGACGTCTCGGTCTGAAGTCAGCCATTGAGTCGACAATGGAAAGAGCATTTTCGACGCAAGATATCGAGTGGCAGGTCGATATCGACGATATTCCCGCTGGAATCGATAAGGATCGGGAAATAACTATCTATCGTGTAATCCAGGAGTGCCTGAATAATATTTTCAAGCACGCGGCTGCCACAGAAGTGATTCTTTCATTGCGGAATGACAACGATACGGTTTATGTAAACATCAAGGATGATGGCAAGGGCTTCGACGCCGAACAAGAGTCAACAACCAGCCAGGGACTTCATGAGATGAGAAACAGGATTGAATTGTTTGGGGGTCGGTTTGAGATTGAATCCGGGCTTGATGCCGGTACCCATATCAGGTTTGAGATATCCGTTCACCCAGTGTGATGATATCCTCGTTTCACTGACTCGATTAACAATAAAGGAAACGCTGAAAATAATATGTCAGAACGGCAAAAAACATTGCTGATCGCAGATGATCACCCAATTTTCAGACAGGGTTTGAAACAGATCCTGGAGCCAATCCCCTGGCTGCGAATCGTGGCAGAAGCTGAAAGCGGTGATTCCGCGCTCACCCAGATCAGGTACCTCAAGCCGGATATCGCGATGTTGGATATTGCCATGCCCGGTATGGATGGCCTTGCGGTACTCGAGAAATTGAAACAGGACAGTCCGGATATGATTGCCATCATAGTGACAAGCTATGACGACAAGGCCTACCTGGAACGGGCACTTGAACTAGGTGCGAGTGCCTACATCATCAAGGATGGGGCCGCAGAAAACATGGTCCAATGCATGGAAGCCGTCAGGCGTGGTGAGATTTATATCAGCCCATCCCTGGGTGGACGTACGCCAAAGCTGCCGAAACTGGGTGCCAGGGATTCGAAGTCACTCGATAAGCTTACCGAAACGGAGCGCATTGTTCTCACAAAAGTTGCCCAATTCCAAACCAGCAAGGAAATAGCAAGCGACTTGAATGTCAGCTTTCGCACAATACAAAACCATCGTGCGAATATCTGTACAAAACTCGACCTGAGGGGCTCACATCAGCTCATGAGTTTTGCCCGTGAACACAGTGAGTTATTGAAAACCAGTTAGTTTTACCCGATCACAGTCCTACATAGTCCCTCTGAATCGATTCCTGTCCCGCACTTTTACTAAGTATTAATACTCACTCAATTGAGTATCTATCATCATTGTATGCCCCATGGTATCTGGCTTAACCTTGATGCTGTAAACAGGCATTCCTGACCGCAGATTTTCAACCCGTTTCGGCACGAAATCAGGTGGTCATGCCTAAGATATCAAATCGCATTTGATGACTGACAAGCCAGGGAGGGGGACTCCACAGCAAGAGCCGGTACGGCGGGGGTACCGGCTGGCGCTCAGTGAGATTGGTTGTCAGCAGAGGTAATACAGTAGTGGACAAGTTCTGCCCGGCAGGGGAAACTTGCGCTCCTGATGAACCCCAAACCTACCCCACCCTTCGATAACAGCTACGCACGACTTCCGGAGCGGTTCTACACACGCCAGTTGCCAGTACCGGTTTCTGCACCCGGGCTCATTCGTGTAAACGATATTTTGGCTAAATACCTCGGGTTTGACCCGGCCTGGCTGGAATCCAAAACGGGTGTGGAACTCATCGCCGGTAACTTTATACCCGAAGGGGCCGATCCCATCGCCACCGTTTACGCCGGCCACCAGTTTGGCGGCTGGAATCCTCAACTGGGGGATGGCCGGGCGATTTTGCTGGGTGAAGTGATTGCCGCCGATGGGGTACGCCATGACATCCAACTCAAAGGCTCCGGTCGCACGCCCTACTCCCGTGGTGGCGATGGCCGAGCGCCACTGGGACCGGTACTGCGCGAATACATAGTCAGCGAAGCCATGGCGGTATTGGGTGTGCCGACAAGCCGCGCACTGGCTGCTGCCACCAGCGGTGAAAAGGTGATGCGTGATGGCCGGGTTCCAGGTGCTGTGCTGGTGCGTGTTGCCCAGAGTCACATCCGTATTGGCACCATGCAATTCTTTTCCTCCCAACAGGATAGCGAGGCTCTCGAAATACTCGCAGACCACGTTATTAAGCGCCACTACCCCGAGGTGGCTAAGGCTGTAAACCCGGTGCGGGCCATGCTTGACGGGGTGATCGCACGCCAGGCCAGTCTCATCGCCCAATGGCAGTCACTGGGTTTCATTCACGGTGTCATGAACACGGACAATATGCTGTTATCGGGAGAGACCATCGATTACGGACCGTGTGCCTTCATGGATGAATTTGATCCTGCCACGGTATTCAGCTCCATCGATCATGGCGGACGTTATGCCTACCGCAATCAGCCCCATATCGCACACTGGAACCTGAGCGTGCTCGCCCAAACCCTGCTGCCACTTTTGGATGAAAATCCCGATAAAGCCATGGCTTCGGGCCAGGCTGTCATCGATGTCTTTCCTGATCTGTATCAGACCGCCTATCTCGACAATATGTGCAAAAAACTGGGATTTACCCGAAACAGATCTGACGATGCGGTACTCGTCCAGGATCTGATGACATTAATGCATGAAGCAAAAACAGATTTCACTCTGACCTTCCGCCGCTTGTCGGATCTTGCTGATCCAAAGCAAACATCGGGTGGTGTTAATTCGATATTCGAATTACCAGAAACCTTTACTCCGTGGCTGGAGCGGTGGCAGCAAAGACTACTCAGCGATCCACAGAATAGCAGTACGCGCCAAAGCAAAATGTATTCCATCAACCCGGTCTTCATCCCTCGCAATCACCTGGTCGAGGAGGCGATTGAAGCCGCTTCCAATGAGCAGAATTTTGCGCCCTTTCACAAACTCGTCGATATCCTTGCACAACCATTTGTATTCAATAAAGAGTTAAGCCGCTACGCCTTACCGCCACGGCCTGAGCAGGTCGTCAGACAGACTTTCTGCGGAACCTGAGTTTTATGCCTCATTCCCTTTGCAGATGACAGATCAATAGGTCAAACTTGCGTGCTAAACCATGAATGCATTACGCTCGCAAATACCAGTTATCCTTATTTTCTTTCTTTCCGAGGGGTCCTGATAAGTTGAAACAAATTGTTCTCGTAGTTCTGCTTTTCACCGTTTCTTGCGCACCGACCACCAATACTGAAGTCGACGAATGGGAGGCACAGGCGGCAAACGTCACCATCATCCGTGATACTTGGGGTATTCCCCATGTTTACGGCAAGACCGACGCAGATGCAGTATTTGGCATGGTTTACGCCCAGGCGGAGGATGATTTTAACCGGATTGAGATGAACTACCTGAGTGCCATGGGGCGCATGGCCGAGGCTGAGGGTGAAGGCTTGGTTTACCGAGATTTGCGCATGCGGCTGATTACCGATCCGGAATTTATGCAGGCGCAGTATGCTGAAAGCCCCGGATGGCTAAAAACGCTTATGGACGCCTTTGCCGATGGCATAAATTATTATCTTTATACCCATCCGGACGTTAAACCC
>PVMS01027147.1_pt1 | contig 10726 bp, 7 predicted proteins | sample 1853461 | NCBI WGS metagenome assembly PVMS01 (sample SAMN08582032, study PRJNA380276) | Marine sediment metagenome, whole genome shotgun sequencing project. | isolation source: ocean sediment barecode stripped | collected 2017
GCTCGTAACGTGTCAGAAATTGCTCTAGCTGTGGTGCTTCAACAGTGGTGTAAACAGACATAAATTTAGCGAGTAGAAAAGCGCAAACTGGCGAAGTCGCCGCGGCGGCTATGATATGATCCGGGTTCAGGGTCGGGCATTTTAGCGCATCCATCAACCCGGCGACAATTTATGAATCAAGAGAAACAAAAAAAACTAGTTCTGGTTGACGGTAGTTCCTACCTGTTTCGCGCCTATCACGGCCTGCCGCAACTAAGCAGCCCCACGGGACATCCCACGGGCGCGATTTACGGCGTACTCAACATGTTGCGCAAACTGATCAGAGATGAACAGCCCGATCGGGTCGCCGTGGTCTTCGATGCCAAAGGCAAGACCTTTCGTAATGATATTTATCCCGAGTACAAGGCCAACCGACCACCAATGCCGGACGATCTACGGGTGCAAATCGAACCCCTGCATCAGATTATCAGGGCGCAGGGATTTCCGTTGGTCAGTATCGAAGGAGTCGAAGCCGACGACGTGATCGGCACCATGAGTTGCCAGGCGACGGAGCAGGGTTACCAGGTGCTAATCTCTACCGGTGACAAGGATATGGCGCAACTGGTCAACGAAAATGTGCGCTTGATCAATACCATGAATAACCATTTCATGGATGAAGTCGCAGTGGTAGACAAGTTCCAGGTTCGTGCCGACCAGATCGTCGACTACCTCGCGCTTATGGGAGATAGTTCAGACAATATCCCGGGAGTGCCAAAAGTAGGGCCTAAGACAGCGGCCAGGTGGATTGGTGAGTACGGTGATTTGAAAGCTGTAATGGCGCATGCCGACGAATTCAAGGGTAAGGTTGGCGAATACCTACGTGAGTCGCTCGGTTTTCTACCGATGTCTTATGAGTTGGCAACGATTAAACTGGATTGCGATACCGGGGTCAGTATCGACGAGCTGAAACAGCAGGAAGTCGACCCGGCGGTACTTGCGGCCTATTACCGCGAGTTTGGATTTACGCGTTGGTATGACGAATCCGGACCTAAAGCCAGTGATGCGGCAAAACCCGCCGTAGTAAAAGTCGACGCTAATTACGAATGCGTGCTCGAACAGGTCCGCTTCGACAAGTGGCTGCAGCGTTTGCGCCAGGCGAAAGAGTTTGCTATCGACACCGAAACCACCAGCCTCGACTACATGCAGGCCGAACTGGTGGGTATCTCGCTGTGTCTAGAGCCTGGCGAGGCATGCTATATCCCGCTTATGCACCGCTATGAAAATGCCCCCCAACAGCTCGACAAGGCAAAGGCCCTTGCCGCACTGAAACCAGTTCTCGAAGACCCGGCAATTGGAAAGATTGGCCAGAATATCAAGTATGATGCGCATATATTCATCGGCGAAGGCATTCGGCTGCGGGGCATTGCCCATGACACCATGCTTGAATCCTACGTGCTCAACTCGACTGCCAGCCGACACAACATGGATGCCCTGGCAAAATATTACCTCGACCACGACACCATCCACTACGCGGATATCGCCGGCAGGGGCGCCAAGCAGAAAACCTTCGATCAGATTGAACTCGAACAGGCCAGCGATTATGCCGCCGAAGATGCCGACATCACGCTGCGCCTGCACCAGGTATTGAATGCGGGCTTGCTGGCAGATGAAAAGCTGAATCGAGTCTATAGCGAGATTGAAATACCCCTGGTCGATGTATTGCTCGATGTCGAACAAAATGGGGTGTTGATCGATGAGGAAATGCTGCGCGGCCAGGGCAAGGAAATCGATCAGAAACTGAGTCAGATCGAGCAGGCGATTTACCAGCAGGCCGGGGAGATTTTTAACCTGAGCTCACCCAGGCAAATCCAGGCAATTCTGTTTGACAAACTCGATCTGCCGGTACTGCGCAAGACACCAAAAGGGCAACCTTCGACCGCCGAGGACGTGCTCGAGGAGCTCGCCGGAGACTATGAGATTCCGGCCCTGCTGCTCGAGCATCGTAGTTTGAACAAATTGATGTCAACTTATATCGACAAGCTGCCGCGGGAGATCGATCCGAAAACCGGGCGCATACATACTTCTTATCAGCAGGCGGTTGCCTCTACCGGCCGCCTGTCGTCGACCAGCCCTAACCTGCAAAATATTCCCATTCGAACCGCCGAGGGCCGCCGTATTCGCGAAGCCTTTGTGGCCGCTGATGGTTGTAAGATCCTCGCGCTCGATTACTCGCAGATCGAATTACGCATCATGGCGCACCTTTCAGCCGACGAAAGCCTGCTCAATGCCTTCGCCAAAGGTCTGGATGTGCATTGCGCTACCGCGGCCGAGGTATTCGGTTCGGCACTCGATCAGGTCAGTGCCGAGCAGCGCCGTGCCGCCAAGGCGATCAATTTTGGCCTCATCTACGGGATGTCGGCGTTTGGCCTCGGCAAGCAATTGAATATAGGTCGCAACGAAGCCCAGCAGTATGTCGATACTTATTTTGAACGTTATCCCGGGGTTAAGCGCTATATGGAGGAAACCAAGCAACTGGCGCGCGACCAGGGTTATGTCGAAACCGTATTCGGCCGCAGACTGTATCTGCCCGATATCAATGCACGTAACGGCAACGTGCGTCAATACGCCGAGCGTACCGCGATTAATGCTCCAATGCAGGGTACTGCGGCCGATATAATCAAGCGTGCGATGATCAAGGTGCAAGCCTGGATAGCCGACACGGAGCCGCATTGTAAAATGATCATGCAGGTTCACGATGAACTGGTATTTGAAGTCGTCACGGAAGAAGTCGAGGTTTGCCGAGCGGCTATCGCCGCCTTGATGACCGGGGCGGCCGAGTTATCGGTCGAGCTCGAAGTGGATGCCGGAGTAGGCGCAAACTGGAACGATGCCCACTAAGCCACGAACACAAGTTGCAGCACTCCTGACTACCCTCGAAGCTGAGCTTGAAAAACTTCATACTAATGCCGCTGCGTAGGCCTGGTGGTAGGTCCGATCTGGCCGGCGATACGTATATTCGCGATAATCTTGCGCGCGGGGTTGAAATAGGTCGATTCGACCCCAGTTGATTGACTATTAATGGCAATAGATGCATCTGAATTTCATCCGCTTAGAGGAACTAAAGATTGCATCGGCTGTCTACCGAAGTAGCGCTATAGCCCAGCGCTATGTCCGTTCTCCCTCCTATGAGCGGACAACGATTCGGAAACCCCATCCGGATCACACGTTTGTCCCTGGCAGTTTACTGCCAGGGCTTTTTTTTGCCGGATTTACTGCGGAGTTTCTTGCTCGATGGACGAATCCGGCTCAAGCCATTGACGGCACACTTGTTCCAGCGACTCAAGCCCCTGGCGAGTCAGTGTTGACAGCGTCGATACACTCTGGTCCTGGCCAGCCAGGCGGGTCCGGGTATCGACAACCGCTTTGAGGGCCGCTGATCGTGACAACTTATCCGCTTTGGTAAGCAGTATGTGCAGCGGCAAGCTGTTTCCCAGCATATCGATGAGACCCTGATCGAGTTCGCTGATGCCGCGGCGGATATCGACTACGATAACGAGTCCTTTCAGGGCCTGGCGCTCAAGCAGAAAAGCAGTTAGTACGTGGTTCCAGTGAGCACGCATTTTTTTTGGAACTTTGGCGTATCCGTAACCGGGTAAGTCGACCAGACGGCGCTCCTGATCCAGCTCAAAGAAGTTGATCAACTGGGTACGCCCCGGTGTTTTGCTGGTTTTGCACAGACCTTTTTGACGGGTCAGGCAATTTATCGCACTCGATTTTCCAGCATTCGAACGCCCCGCAAATGCAACTTCAGCACCGTTATCGGCAAGCAGTTGCGACAATTCGAACGCGCTAGTAATAAACCTGGCCTGTTTGAATGAAATACTCATAATTCCTGTCTGCTTACTGTTGAACGAGCGGCCGGGGTATGATATACATTTGCGCCCAAAATTTCCGACCATTTTCCCCCTGGAGAAATAATGAAAGCGAGCCTATTAGGAGTCATGATTCTGGCCTTGACCGGCCTGGTATCAATCACCGCGAACGCGGCCGACATTGAAGCTGGCAAAACCAAGAGCGCCGTCTGTGCGGCTTGCCATGGAGCGGACGGAAACAGTTCGAACGCGGCCTGGCCGTCACTGGCTGGCCAGCATGCCACTTACATTTACAAACAATTAACAGATTTCAAGGAAGGTCGTCGCAACGATGCCACGATGATCGGTATGGTCGCCCTGTTAAATGACGAGGATATGAAAAATATCGCTGCTTACTTCGAAAGTCAGCAAGCAAAAGCGGTCGCTTTCGATCCCGATTTGATCGCAGTTGGTGAAAATATTTATCGCGGCGGTATTACTGAAATCGGTGTAGCGGCCTGCATGAGTTGTCATTCGCCCAGCGGCAAGGGGAATGGCCCGGCGGGCTGGCCATCGCTGAAGGGCCAGCATTCCCAGTACCTGGTCGTGCAACTGCAAAACTTCAAGCAAGGCTTACGCGCTAACGATAGCGGCAAGATGATGCGTAACGTGGCCGCGCGGATGTCGGATATGGAAATGAAGTCGGTAGCGGCCTATATTGCAGCTATCGAGTAAATCCGGCTACAGGTTGCATTCAGCGGGTATTAATCTGCTGCGGAACAGGCTTGCGATAAAACTAATCAACATAATACCTGTCCATAGGTGGACAATTTTTTCAGGAGAAGCAAAATGATCAAGCGCTGGCTAATGAGTTTAGTTTTGTTGTTGCTGGTTGCGGGAGGCGCGTCCGCGCAAATGATGTTCGTAGAAGGCATCGACTACCAGGTAATCTCGCCCGCAGTCAAGACCTCACAACCGGACAAGGTGGTTGTGACCGAAATATTCTGGTATGGCTGTCCGCATTGCTTTCGTTTCGAACCCTATGTCGAACGTTGGTCGGCGAGCCTGCCCGAGGGTGTTGTCTTCGAACAGGTGCCTTCTTCACTCAATCCACGCTGGAGCGAGTTAGCCCGGGCCTATTATGCGTTCAAAATGATGGGGGCGCATGAGCAAACCCACAAGGCGCTATTCGACGCGATTCATATCAAGCGTCAGCGCCTGGGCAGCGTCGATTCGGTGGCTAAATTTGCCGCCGATCTCGGGCTTGATGAAAAGCTGTTTCGGCAAGATTATGCTTCGTTTCCCGTCGATACCCAGATTCGCAAAGATATACAAAAAGAAAAACGTTACGGCCATCGCGGGGTGCCCGCTGTCATCGTAAATGGCAAGTACCTGGTTTCGGCATCATCGGCGGGAAGCAATGAGCGCATGATTCAGATTATGAACTTCCTAGTCGAACAGGAACTCACGCAGTAAATACTGACTGTTAACTCATGGCCTTCGATATTTGATTTCGAACGACTGCTCAGGCATCAAATACCCGAATACGCGTACTAGCCTGCATTCTGTGCCTTCGCTTCAGGTTCGCTAGTACTCCAGCCGAAACGGCGACCGCAATATTGCCCTTACCGTAAAATTCCAGCGATTCACACAGGTCCCGGATGAGCATTAATCCGCGGCCGCTCAAGGCGATATCCCGATGCATCGGAGGAATGTAATTCTCGAAATCGAAACCGTTGCCGCTGTCTTCGATGCGTAACAGTATGCTGCGCCGGCTTGACTCCTGTTCGATCGATAAATTGAAAATTACGTATCCGCTGTCGAGACTGGCAAGTCGACTTTCGCGGGTCAGAAAATAGACTTCGAATCCGTCCGGGCTGGCCTTCAAACTTGAATCCAGTCCTAGTACGCCATGATCGAGGGCGTTTACATATAGTTCGGTCATGACGGTGAATAGTGATTGTCGCTCGGCTTCGAGCTCTTCAATTTCCATCAGGTAGTTAACCAGAATCGGCACCGGATTTGTTTCGCGCAAACGGGTCCCACTGAAACGCAAGGATAGTTTCCACTCGCCGCGATCTCCGAGCATGTGGATAGATGGCTTAATGTGGTCATGCACCTCGAGCGCGGGCAATACATCATGTACGCAGGTAATTTCCACCAGTGTGACGTCATCGGCCTGGGTCGTGAAATCACCGCAAAACTTGTCGAGGTCGGTAAAGATCTGATCAAATATTTTATCTTTCGGCGCAGCGGAGATCGATTCCATCAGGCGCTCACTGCCAAATTCCTGATCTTCCGCGTCGCGTGCTTCGGTCAAGCCGTCGCTATGCATCAATATCTTGTCATTGTATGAAATGGGTGCGTATTGCAGCATTTCTTTGGGGTCGATAGTTGCTTCGACACCGAGCGGTAAACCGTTAGAGACGATACGATGCTTGACCTGGTTGGTTTCGCCATCGACGATGAGGACATCGGGCATACCGGCATTGAACACGCGTACATGCTCCAGGTCATGGTTAACGACGACCAGCTGGGCGCCGAAAAACATGCCCACGGGTAGCATCAACTTTAATTTCTTGTTGATGCCGGTGAGTATTTCCTCGGGACTGAACCCCTTGGTTGTCATGGCGCGAAATACCTCGGAAACGGGCATTGCCCCGAGCGCGGCGAGCAAGCCATGCCCGGTAAAATCACCGGTCAGAAAGAACAGGTCGCGAGAGGGCGAGTAGGCCGATAACACCATATCGCCGCTGAAGATGCCCGCCGGCCGCACGATCTGGCGCAGGTACTTGTTTTCGATGTTGGAGCTTTGAATCGCATTGACAAATACCGACTCGGCAATTTCCTGTTCACGATGAATCATGCTGTACATGCCCTGCACTTCGCGGTTCAGTGCGGCGATACGTTGCATCGAGCGAATCTTGCTCTGCAGGATGATCTTGTCGTAGGGTTTGACCAGGAAGTCGTCGCCACCGGCCTCTATGCATTGCGCCAGCGCTTCTTCATCGTCCATTGCGGTGAGGAAAATTATCGGTACAAAGCGCTTTGCCGAGGTTGCCTTGATTTGACGTGTGGCTTCATAGCCGTCGACCACCGGCATCAACACGTCCATGAATATGATGCTGGGATGCTCCTGGTTGAATAAATCGATCGCTTCCTGCCCATTGACTGCTTCAATGGTCTGGTAACCTAGTTTGCCAAGCAGCGATTTTAAAACGAGACGATTGGTTTTTTCGTCGTCAACGATCAGGGCTTTGCCGAGGCCGGAATTATTCATAACGAAAGACAAATCGGTAAAACTGGGCGGTTATTCTACCGAAAAGCACGGCTGATCCCTATTTGATGGTGCTTACCTGTTTAGTACATATAGCGCTGAAAGCAAGCCTGTGACCTAAACTTGTACGCGCCTTAATCCGGCCAGCCCAGTTTCCCTGCAAGACCCGAATGGCGTTGGGTAAGGCTCTCGATCGAGCTGATGACGACAGTCTCTGCCGCGTGCAGGATAAACTGCGCCCGGGCACGGGTGATAGCGGTGTACAGCAGTTCACGTGATAGTGCTTCGGAGCCTGGGTCTGACGGCAATATGAGGAACACCGAGTCGAACTCGGAGCCTTGAGATTTATGTACCGTACTGGCCCAGGCCGGCGCGAATTCGGGTAATCGGTTCACCGCTAGGTCGCGAATGGCGCCAGCGGAATCGCGGAAACAGGCGCGTAGCCCGCCTGTATACTGCCACAGAATTCCACTATCCCCGTTAAATAGCCCCAGTTCATGATGATTGCGCTTGATCAATATTGGCAAGCCGGGATATAAGTCGGCTTGCGCTAAATTATTACGCGCCAACATCGCTTGCGAAATCATACGGTTGAGGGACTCAACCCCGAGTGGCCCCTGGTTGGTTGCGCACAACAGGCGTGTTTTTTCGAAAACTTTGAGCGCGTCACCAGGTGAATCGCTGTGGAATACAGGTTGGTAAGCAGCATAGAGCCAGCCCAGCGCATCGGCCTGAATTTGATCGTTGCCCTCGGCGTACCAACGCAAACCCCGGTTCCCCTGGCGCAGCAAGTCTAATGCCGCTTTATTTCGACCCTGGTTTACATGGGCTGCGAGTTCACCGATAGCGCTGTCGCGATCGAATCGGTAGTTGTTACGCAACAGGGCTATCGAAGCTGCTACAGGGGCCTTATCGAGGTCCAAAGCATAACCATGACCGGTGATATCGCCCAGTACGTTGCCGGCAGCGACCGACGCCAGCTGGTCGCGATCGCCAAGCAAAATGAGGCGCGCCGATGGCGGTAAAGCGCTCAGCAAGTGGAACATCAGTTTAAGATCGATCATCGATGCTTCGTCGACGATTACACAATCCACCGCCAGTTGGCGATGTTCATGGTAGTAATAGTCATGCCGGCGATACCCGAGCAAGCGATGGATGGTACTGGCCGTGGTGGGAAATGCTGCTCTGCTAGCGGGGTCGATATCGAGCTGGTCTACCCGTTGACCGATCGATGCCATCATTCGTGCCGCAGCCTTGCCGGTTGGGGCCACTAACGCGATACGACACTTCGGATCAAGGGCAATCAACACCGACAATATGCGGATTACCGTAGAAGTTTTGCCGCTACCCGGGCCACCGGAAACCACGCAAAAGTGTTTTTTCGCGGCAGTTCCGACGGCGAATTTTTGATCCTGATCGACCGCATCCGAATCGGTAAAAACCAGTTCAACCTGCCGTGAAATTCGCTCGCTATCGAAATCGTCGCTGATCTCCAGCATGGCGCGGATTTTGCCGGCGACGCTGTTCTCATAATTCCAATAACGATTCAGGTACAGGCGTTCACCTTCGAGCGTTAGCGGGGCGGAGTCGTTGGGGCCACCGACACACCGGCAAGCGCGTAACTGTGCGCACCAGCTCGCGCTGTCGATACCGCATGGGATTTCTGTCGCATCGATGTAGTTCGATATAAACAGCGGACGCCCGTTGAAACTACCCAGTTCTATACACACGTTTCCATTCTGGTTGGCCTCGCTCACCAGTGCGGCGCTAAGGCTCGGCAAGTCATCGATACCGGATTGTGCCTGCTTAGCGATGAATTCGGCGAAATAGTAGCTCAGCCAGCTTATATCGCCATTTCGCGCGAGATTATGTAATAGCGAGCTCATCGATCGATCGGCTCGGGCCGAGAAAACTTCATTAATTGATCGAGCTGTTGAATTGTTTTCTCTTCAGGCCGATCGAAATGAACGCCGAAGCGGTTGCCATGCTGTGGTCTCATCGCGCGTAAAAACAGGTAATAGCAGCCACCGAAGTGCTGCTCGTAGTGGTAATCGGGCAGGCGTACTGCGAGCAGCCGATGCAGTGCGACGGCATAGAGCAGCGCTTGTAAATCGTAGCGCCGGCCCAGCATTGCCTGCTGCAGATTTTCCGGGCGATAGTCTTCCAGGCGCCTGCCGAGCAGGTTGGTTTTGTAATCGGCGAGGTAGTAACGACCCTGATACTCGAATACCAGATCTATTACGCCGGTGATCAATCCACAAAATTCAGGACTGCTGACTGCCTGCAGCGGCAACGGGGACAGCGACTGCATAAATTGATTGAGCGCTCCGATATGCAGATGATCGAGGGCAAAGTCGAAGGCGAGCTCGTTTAGCCTTTGCCGGTTGGAAATATTGGTTAAAACCAGTGCGGCGCCATCTAACGGCGTCGATAATATTTGCTCAAGCCACGCGGTCAGCGTCGTTTCGTGTTCGACTGAAAATCCCGCGAGTGGCAGAAACCGGGGTAGTAACTGGTTGCACTGTTTTTGAATATCCTGCTGAAAATCGATATTCTCCAGCAATGAATGAAGCAGCAGTCCGACGTGACTACCGGCCGGAAAATCGAGGACGGGATCACCCTGACTGATCATGGCGCCGAGATTGGCCGGTTGATGAATACCACGGGTCAGCGCGGTAAAGCTGTATATTCGCCATTGTGTCATGTTGATGCGGGAAAATTCCGCGAGTTCTGCGGTTGGCGGTTTTGGCCCAGCAGAACAATATACTGACGATATGTCATCGCGTGGCAACGGCAACAGCGCTATGCTTGCTGCGCTGTTTGCGACCAGTGCCTGCAAATCTGCGGTAAAATCCATGTTGGCCGGAAATCCGTCCGGCACAGTCGAATCGAGATCCTGCGGAGCTTGCTTCGAATGTAGCAGATAGGCCAATGCCGTTTGGTTCGCATAACCCGAAATGCCGGATTTACCGGCCCTGCCCCAGGCCAGGTAAACCTTGGAGCGCGCACGTGTCAGCGCGACATACAACAGTCTTATATCCTCCGCAAGCCGCTCTTTTTCTGCAATCAGCCAGTTCCGTTCAAACTCGAGAGATCCCAGATCGACACAGGGCAAGAGTTCAGCGTCATGAAAATATATCGCTTTAGCGCGGTCTACCTGTTTGCAGGACCAGAGGAAAGGCACAAATACAATCGGGTACTGCAAACCCTTGGATTTGTGAATGGTTATAATCTTGACCAATGCCTCGTCGTCTTCCAGGCGCAGCTCGGCTTCTTCGTTACCGTCTTCGTCGAACTGCTCCTGAAACCAGCTGAGCATGGGTGACATCCCTGCTGTAATCGCGGACTGCTGTTGCAGTAATTCGGCCAGCTGCAGTAAATTGGTGATACGTCTTTCGTTGTTGTCCTGTTGCGCCAGGTGACGGGTGATTTCAAACTTATGCAACATCGACTGAAACATCGCGATGAATCCCTGCCGTTCCCAGTACCGTGATCCCGCCGTCGCCACGCGTTCGTTGTCATCCAGCCTGCTTAACCTCGATTATCGGCAGATAGCCGACGTAGTCGACGCAGACACAGCCTGGCAAAGCTGGGTCGACGAGCTGGATGAATTGCAACA
>PVMS01135216.1_pt1 | contig 10722 bp, 8 predicted proteins | sample 1853461 | NCBI WGS metagenome assembly PVMS01 (sample SAMN08582032, study PRJNA380276) | Marine sediment metagenome, whole genome shotgun sequencing project. | isolation source: ocean sediment barecode stripped | collected 2017
GAGATATGGATCAAGCCATCGACCCCATCTTCCAATTCCACGAACACACCGAAATCGGTGAGGTTGCGAACCGTTCCGTTGACTTCTGAACCAATCGGATATTTCTCTTCGATCTTCTCCCATGGATTGGGCTCGATCTGTTTCATGCCGAGAGAAATTCGTTTGCGTTCTTTGTCGAGGGTCAAAACTACAGCTTCGACTTCGTTGCCGATGGAAACAATCTTGCTTGGATGTTTGACATGCCGGCTCCAGCTCATCTCGGAAATATGGACGAGGCCTTCGATGCCTTTTTCCAGTTCGACGAATACGCCGTAATCCGTAATGCTGACCACGTTGCCCTGGATTTTTGTATCGACGGGATATTTGTTTTCCACATCAACCCAAGGATCGGGGCTGATCTGTTTGAGTCCGAGAGATACGCGTTCTTTCTCCTGGTCGTATTTGAGAACCATGACTTTAACCTTATCGCCGATGGCAAACATCTCTGATGGGTGGTTGACGCGTCCCCAGGACATGTCGGTGATGTGAAGCAGGCCGTCGATCCCACCGAGGTCGATGAACACACCGTATTCGGTGATGTTCTTGACGATACCTTCGATGAGGTTGCCTTCTTCCATCTGCTCCAGAGTGCCTTCGCGCAATTGCTTGCGTTGCTCCTCCAAAAGAATTCGGCGGGACAGAACGATATTGCCGCGCTTCTTGTTCATCTTGATGATCTTCATTTTGAAGCCTTCGCCAATCAAACGCTCCAGGTTGCGAATAGGGCGAAGATCGATCTGCGAACCAGGCAAAAATGCTTTCAGGCCAATGTCTACGGTGAGACCACCCTTGGCTTTCGCCACTACGGTACCTTCGATGATTTCATCAGCTTCATAAACTTTAACCAACTCATCCCAAATTTTGATTTTGTTGGCTTTTTCTTTCGACAGCACAACGTTGCCGTCGTTATCTTCAACACGCTCAAGATAGACTTCGACTTCATCTCCGAGAGCCAGGGTTTTGCCGTTATCCGCGAATTCATTCTGCGACACGACCCCTTCAGATTTGAAACCAACATCGATAGTTACCAAGCCTTTGCCAAGGGCAATGACTTTTCCTACGATGATCTGTCCTTCTTTGAACTGGTTGAGACTATTACTAAAATAGGCCTCCATTTCATCAATGGCCGCCTTATCTTCTGCGGTTAATATCTCTCCCTGCATTTCAAGCTCATCCAGAGCGAGTTCTTCAATCAATGATTTTTTCATAATTGTTACAATACTCGTTAAAGGTTTATATTCAGGCTGACAGAATTATTTCTGTAACCCACACACACGCTCCCGCCCACTCCCGTGGGAGGGAATTAGTCATAGCTTGCTTGAGTGGTTAAGACCATCAAGCCTTTTACTTGCATCGGGCACGGCATGCCGTGCCCCTACCTAAAGCAACTTCCTTCTATTGGACCAATTTTGCTTTTACTAACTGTAAAACTTTTTCGACCACTTCAGCCAGTTCAAGGCCGCTTGTGTCGATTAACACCGCATCGTCTGCTGGTCGCAAGGGAGAAAGCTTGCGATTGCGATCTTCTTGGTCGCGTTGCCGAATATCTTCAATGATGCGTTGCAGATTCGGTGTTTCGCCTTTTTCCTGCAATTCCAGATGGCGTCGTTGGCCACGAATCTCCGGGGAGGCATCGAGAAAAATTTTTACTTCTGCTGATGGGAATACCACCGTGCCGATGTCTCGCCCGTCCATGACCACGTTGTCCGCCTGGCTGATTTCCTGTTGTCGGGCAACCAGAATTTCACGAACCTGTTGTTGTGTGGCCACCTGCGAGGCGCGTTTGCCAATGTCTTCCTGCCGCAATGCGGATGTGACGATCTTGCCATCTACGGCAACATCTCGTTTATCCTCACCTGGTATAAATTCGATCTGAATCGATTGCGCAACTTCTGCAATGCGGTCCCTATCAGCCAGATCGACATTCAATTCCCGGCTTTTCCAGGCTACAGCGCGATACATGGCGCCGGAATCGATATGGCGGAACTTCAGCTGTTTGGCGACCGCTTTGGCAACGGAACTTTTGCCGCTTCCCGCCGGACCGTCAATCGCGACAATCATTGCGGGTGCCGTTTATATTGCGCTGATACTTGTTAGCTTTAATAAAAGTATTTTCCAGCTCACTCGAATTTTCGGTTTCGATCCAGCTGCGCATTTCGCCCAAGGTTGTTTCGAATTGATCGATCAATTGCAACAGCACGGCTTTGTTTGAAACACAAATGTCCCGCCACATCACCGCATTGCTGGCGGCGATTCGGGTGCAGTCTCTTAATCCACTGCCGGAAAAGGCGGTGACATCGTCATGGTTTTCGGTGCGCGTCTCGCCGATTGTGTTCATCAATGCATAAGCTACGATATGCGGTAGATGGCTGACTGCGCCATAAATTAAATCGTGTTCCTCACTACTCAGGCAGATCACCTTCATACCTATCGCCTGCCAGAAGTCGGATACTTTCTGCAAAACCTCTTCCGGGATGTTTTTATCCGGAGTGACGATGCATTTGGCGCCATCGAGTAATTCTGCGCTGGCGGCCTGAAAACCTGATTGCTCGCCACCGGCGATCGGATGCGATCCGATAAAATACACTTGCTCTGGAAGCAGGCTGGAAATGTTTTGCACGACAGAACCTTTGACCGAACCCACATCCGTGAGAATACACCCCGGTTTCACAGCACTGATCACTTGCCGGGCCAGATCTACCAGTGAACCTACAGGGGTGCAAAGTATTACCAGATCGGCATCCTCAACCGCAGTCTTCAGGTCCTCACCAACGACATCAATGACTCCGGCTTTTTGTGCTTCTTCCAGGTTGTTGCGATTACGGCCATAACCAATCAGTTCACGGGTCACATTAAATTTTTTGCATGCCAGCGAAACGGCACCACCGAGAAGGCCAACTCCTATGATCGCAACTTTATTAAAGTGAGTCATTTTTTTGGTTCCACCAAAGGGTAGGAACCCAGGACTCTTTGCGACAGGCATTGCTTCTTCAATGTATCCAGCACTTTAATGACTTTGGCATCGTCCCGATGGCCTTCGAAATCGATATAGAACAGGTAACTCCAGGGTTGGTTCCGTAGCGGACGCGATTGAATCTTGGTCAGGCTAATGCCATGTTTCGCGAAAAGTTGCAACGTCTTCAATAACGAACCTGCTTCATCTTTTATCGATAAAATGATCGACGTCTTGTTGCGTTTGGAACGTTTCGCCATTTCTTTGCCGATGATGAGAAAGCGGGTGTAGTTTTCTTTTTGATCCTGAATGCCTTGATCGAGAATTTTCAGTTTATACATCTCCGCCGCAAGTGCTCCGGCAATGGCGGCAGAGCTGGCATCTTTTTTGGCCAATTCTGCGGCAACGGCGGTGCTGGATGTGGGGATCTGTTCAACGCCCGGAAAATGCAGATTCAGCCAACCACGACTCTGTGCCAGCGGCTGGGGATGCGAATAAATGCGTTTGATTTTCTTGCGATTTTCCGTTTTAGCCAACAGGCAGAGAACAATTTCCAGTTTGAGTTCATCGCAAATCAGCAGAGGAGAATCGGCGAAACGATCAAGTGTCAGGTTAATCACACCTTCGATAGAATTTTCTACCGGGACCACGCCATAATCACAATTGCCCTGCTCAACTTCGGAGAACACGGTTTCGATATTGGCGCAGGGGACGAAAACGGCGGAGTGGCCGAACTGACGAACCGAGGCTTGATGGCTGAAGGTGGATTCTGGCCCTAAAAAAGCGGTTCTAAGAGGTTTTTCCAGCGCAAGTGTCGCGGAAAAAATCTCCCGGAATACTTTTTCTATTGCCGAGTCTGAAAATGGACCTTTATTGTTTTCTTTTAGACGGAGAAAGATATCGCGTTCCCGGTGGGGAACATGCAAATGACCATTGTCGTTGACACGCGACTTTGCTTTACCAATTTGGACAGCAAGGGAGGCGCGACGATTGATTAACTTGAGTAACTGATCGTCTATCTGGTCTATCTTTTGACGTAACTCTGGGATGTCTGGCAAAAATTTAATACCGCCTTTACTTAGAATCTCGAAAATCCTATGGTTTTCGAAGGGAATCATAGATCATTCCATATTCTGACCCCAAAACGCAAGGATAAAACGAACTTTCTCTTTCTTCGGCTCATGACAATGTTTTGCTATAGTAAGGGTTTTTATGAAAATAACTGGGAATCCTGGGTTCCCTCTATTAAGGGCACCTCTAAAAATTGTTATTGGCCATGAGCGGCCCTTATGAAATAAGGGCAAGCGAGTTGCCGGAAGTGAAAATATTGAATTATTAGAGGTCCCCTTAAATATCAAAGGAGAATCACAATGGTGTTGTTGGAATTCAGTATGAGCCCTCTCGATAAGGGCGAAAGTGTTGGGAAATATGTCAGCCGATCCTTAAAAATCATCGATGAAAGCGGTGTGGATTATCGCTTGAATCCGATGGGCACGGTTCTGGAGGGGGAATGGGACGATGTCATGGCGGTGGTCAAAAAATGTTATGACACGATGAGTGCCGATTGCCGCCGTATCACCTGTTCCATCAAAATCGATCACCGCCAGGACAGCAAAGGCAGGCTGGAATCGAAAATCGCTTCGATTGAACAACATCTGGGAAAAACGGTTAAGAAATAGTGGAGTGCCTCCACTCCCAATATTAGCTAGAGGTGCCCTTTAGCTATTGCTAAAGCGGGCCAGGGCTATTTCCCTCCCACGGGAGTGGGTGATTATTCCTCACCGGGCAGGGCCCGGTGCATCAACCGGTGCCAGATATAATCCACCACTGCCTGAATTTCCTTGGCCGTAAGGTTCTTTTCCCAGGGCATCATGGCGGTGCCGGGACGACCTTTGGTGACGGAGCGAATCATTCGTTGGCGGCTGAGTTCATTTTTTGACTTGGCGGAAGTGAAATTTCGCGGTGGTGGATAGAGTGCGTTAGCGGCGAAGCTTTTGGCGTTGCCCTGAACTCCGTGGCAGACTTTGCATTGCTTCTGGTAGATGGTTTTTCCCAAACCCAATGCCAATTTCGGATTTTGATGCGAGCTTGCGACCAGCAAACCGGGAAGGATCATCAATAGTGCGATTGCCTGAATCATAAGGGCACCTTTAAAAATTGGTATTGGCCATGAGCGGCCCTTATGAATAAGGGTCAGCGAGTTGCCGGATGTAAGAATATTGAATCCCACCAGTGGGTTTCATTCCCCGTGGCTTGCCACGCCCACTCCCGTGGGACGGAAAATGTCATAACTTGCTTAGACAATATAGATCGTCAAGCCCTTACCTATTGATCTATTTGCCAGCGGAGGTGCCTCCGCAAAATCCTTGTCTGATACCGCGTCCGCTTGCGGCGGGGCCGTTCATTAGAGGTTCCCATAAGTTTTTTCTTAGTTGGGGATGTCTTCCAGTTTTTCCATGAGAAGCGCGTGCACCAGGCGTTCCTTGGTATTTCGAATCAATTTTGGATAAACCAGTTTCTCGTTTCTAAGCGAAACATAAAACACGTCGATTCCACGGTCGCCTTGCGTGGCGATCTTGGCTCGGTGGATCTGAATACTTGCGTTAGCGAAGGTTTTGGCGATTTTGTAGAGCATGCCTAAATGATCGCGGGCTTCGACGCGGATGAGGGTGAATTGCCCGTCCGGTGGATTTTCAATTTTGATTTTGGGGATGATCGCGTTATTGGATCGGTCTTTTGAATTATACGGGATCCGTGATGCCAGCAGGTTTTTCAGGTTTTTCCGGCCTTCAAGAACTTCCGTGAGCACTTCCTTTACATCTTTCCAGATTTTCAGATTGTCGCCGTCCAGCCGATCAGACCTTTCGATTTCAATGGCGATGATCACAATGCCATCCCGTTTGGAATAAATTCGTGCACCTAGAATATTGATATTTTTGGATGTCAGGGTGCCGAGTAATTTGTCAAATATATCCAGTTTGTCCTGACAGCAAAAGGTCAGAAGGTGGAAACCGCCTTCCTCATTGTACTGATGGTTCATGATGAACAGTTTATCCTGTAAGGAGCGAATCAGGCGAATATGCAGGACGACTTCTTCGGATCGGGTGGACAGCAGATAATCATCCGGCATCTGTTGCAGGTGGCTCTCTATTTCGCTGGCGGGGCATTCCCAACGCAGTTGCCGATAAACTTCCAGTTTAGTGGTGCGGGGTTGTTCGTGGAGTGACTCGGGATTGTCAATATAGAGCTGTGTGCGATTATAGAGTTCAGACAAAGCCACTTTTTTCCAGGAAGTCCAGGTGCCGGGAGCGACCGCGCGCAATTGCACATAGGTCATGATGTATAACAGGTCCAGCCGTTGGCAGGTGGCGACTTTTTTGGCAAAAGATTGCAGCACTTCCGGTTGATAAATATCCTGATGCAAAGCGGTTTCCGTCATTTCATTTAAATTTTCGATCAGGAAAATCATGGTCTCCTGAGCCTCCGTGTCCAGCTTGAGACGCTGGCTTACTTTTTCCAGAAGGGCTTGCCGGGCCGTGCAATCGGATTGATGGGTTTTGCCGAGGGCCTGCAAAAGGGCTGTCAGTTTGAGCAGATCTTTAGAGGTGCAATTTGCATATAGCTCAGCTATTTTTTCTACTTTCTTTTTGCCGGCGGGAGTCAGCAGTTCTTCCAGAAAGCCAACCATACGCAGGGAATGTTCGTCTGCGGTGTAGCGATGATAAAAATCATAACTGACCATGCAATGCATATTGCCAAACTCCGGCAGAATGCACCCGAGAATCCCGGTGTCGTGCATCAGGCGCAGGGTATTTTCGGATTTTGGTTTATTCAGCAGAGTGAACAGAAAATCATGCAGGACGGTGTCTTGTATAAACGCATCATCGAAAAGGTTTTTGTGACGGCGAATTTGTCGCTTGAGAGTGTAATCTAGGGTCAGGCCATGTTCCTGGCAAAGGGTGAAGGCTTCCAGTATGAGATGTTTGTTTTCATGAAATAATTCATCCGCATCGCCTTTGAAGAAAAGCATCGACTGGTCAGCGTAATAATTATCTGTCAGCGACTTTTGTGTGAAAGTGGAAAACACTTTCTTGATTTCGCTTTTTTTCTGGTAGCACAGTTGAAATATGGTTTCTGAATAACGGTAAATATTCGTTGCGTGGAGAAAATAATCGCGCATAAATTTTTCCACAGCTTCTGCCGGGTTGAAAGATCGATATCCCAGATTGCGGGCCAGGTCTTTTTGAATTTCGCGGGTCATGATATCGGTTTTCCTGCCCACGAGATAATGCAATTCGTTTCTCACTCGCAAGGTGAAGTTGACCGATTCGTAAAGCATGTCGAGCTCTTCATCGGCAATGGCGTCGTTCGGACCGATTTCCCGAAACGACAGGCAACCGAATCGCACCGCCGTCGCCCATAGAGCCGTGTGATAATCCCGCAAACCTCCCGGTCCATCCTTGATGTCAGGTTCCGGATCACTGACAACTGCATCGCCGGACCCATGGCGATCGTACTTTTCCTTGACCTTGGAGTTGAGGAAGGCGCGAACGTTTTTGCCTAAAATATTTTTCTGAATGGATTTACTGAATTTCTCATAATTTTCCTTGTTGCCAGTCAGGAACCGGGTCTCGATCATCGATGTCTTGATCGTCAGATCCTGTTTTGCCAGCGCCAGGCAATCTTGCACGGTACGAACGCTTTGGCCGATATCCAGACCGATTCCCCAAAGCACGGAGGTCAGGTCCTGAATAAAATTGTCGGTGGAACGTTTGATGTTTTTTGGCCGCAGGAATAGCAGGTCGATGTCGGAACAGGGATTCAATTCTCCGCGACCATAGCCGCCCACAGCAATCACCGTCAATTCTTTCAATGGCGAAGCATCGGCATACTTGTCGAGGGCGACAAGGGAATCCACCAGATACATGATGATATCATCCATCAATCGGGTATGAACCTGGATCACCTCGCGACCGCCTGCGCCATTTTGGTGCCAGGCACGGATTTTATCTTTTTCGCTGGTGATCAGGTTTTTCAGGGATTGAAAATAGGGCAATCGATCCAGAGGGTCTTCTGGCAAGGGAGGCAACTGGGAATAATCCATCCCAAACCTATAGTGAATCTTGTCTTTGTCCATATAATTTCAAAACCTTATTGGGTGGATATGGGCCGGATCGCAAAAGCATAGCACTACTTTCTGGACTCCAGCAATGGAAAATCCGGGTCCGCCGCCATAAGGCATTGTAATATCAGCTGTTTCTTTGCGGGGAAAGGAGGATATCTGGTTTCAGCAAGGTTTTATGGGGGTGGCGAAAATTCTTGACAAAGCGGAGCTAATATTTTAGTTTACCGGCATCCTTATGCAAGCATTTTTTCCCTTGGAATGGAGCGCTCCGCCGCATGCGGACGGTGTTTTCTACCAGGGGTTTTCAAATGAACGACCCCGCTGCAAGCAGACGGGGTATCTCAGAGGAATTTTCATTTAAAAGCCGTGGCAAGCCACGGGGAATTAAACCCACTGGTGGGATTAAAAGGCAGGGCTTGCTAGCAGGGAGTAAAACCCGCAGGGGGAAGATACTAGCATTACCTTATGGGGCATCTCTGATATTCAGACTTGCTACGAGCCGCCCTCACGGACCATTCATTCAACAGGTAAATAAAATTATGAATTCCACGCGAAAAAAAATTACGGTTGTGGGAGCAGGCCAGGTTGGTTCTACGGTCGCACAGTTAGTTGCTTATAAAAATCTGGGGAATGTCGTCCTCATTGATATTGCTGAAGGCCTGCCGCAAGGTAAAGCCCTCGATCTGCAAGAGTCGGGTTGCCTGCAGGCTTTCGATAGCATCCTCATTGGCACCAACGATTACGCAGATACTAAAGATTCGGATATTGTCGTCATCACCGCTGGTCTGCCAAGAAAGCCAGGTCAGAGCCGGGAAGATTTATTGGCTATCAACGCCGGTATTGTTAAATCGGTGACGGGAGAAATAATGAAGCACTCCAAAAACCCCATCATCATTGTGGTGTCCAATCCACTGGATGCGATGGTCTACATGGCAAAACGCATCAGCGGATTGCCGAATGACCGAATCATGGGCATGGCCGGAGTACTGGACGCGGCTCGTTTGCGGACCTTCGTATCATTGGAATTGAATTGCTCGCTGGTCGATGTGGACGCGATGGTCCTGGGTGGCCACGGCGATTCCATGGTGCCGCTACCTCGCTACACCTGCGTATCGGGAATCCCGATCACCGAATTGATGACGGAGGAACAAATCGAACGCGTTGTCGAACGCACCCGCAAAGGCGGAGCGGAAATCGTCGCCTTGCTGAAAAAGGGCAGTGCTTTTTATGCTCCCGGCGCCTCCGTTGTCAAAATGGTGGAAGCCATCCTGCACGACAAAAAACGCATCCTGCCCTGCACCGCTTATCTCCAGGGCGAATACGGCTGGAGCGACATCTTCTTCGGCGTGCCGGTGATCATGGGAACCAAGGGCATCGAGAAAATCATCGAATTGAAAATGAGCAAAGAAGAACAGGAACAGCTGGATCGATCGGCAGAAGACGTGAAGAAAACCATCGAACAGGTAGACGCGCTACTGGACGCGTAAGTATAATTATTGTGCCGGGCTTCATGCCCGGCTCGCTGGTTTAGGAAAATCCCCTAGCTCACTCGAGCAACCCACTCCCCTAAAACTTTATAAAACCCTAAATTTTTCGCCACTCGCGTAAGCATTCAATCCCAATCGCTAATTTTCAGTTGTATTGAAAATCCTGTTGACTGTATGTACATTCAAAATTTCCTCAATGACATTCTCATAAATATTGAAGTAAAAATTTGACCCTACAAACTCATATAACTTATGGGAGGAATTGGATCTTTTCTTAAACTACTAATGCAATTTATCCAATTCTTTTGCAATTCTATGTTTTGCCGCATTAAGATATTTAAGATGGTCAATGGTATTTACTCCAGAAGATGCATTGGCAACTTCATATATGTTGTCGCTAAACAATGAATTAGCGGACACTTCGGCATTAATTTTCACCGGAGGACCAGATGGAGAATAAATTATTGTAGTGCCACTCTTTTTAGATACATCATTCTTGATATGTGTAGCTATAACCCGCAACTCGAGTAAGCCTTTCAAGTAACAGTCATCAAGCAAATTGTGGCAAACCCTTTTTTCCTTTTTTTCTAGATCTTTATCTTTAAGGTCATTCTTGATGCGCTGGTTTAGAAGGTATAGTCCTTCATAAGCAGCTTTGCAATCGTCTTTTCTTGCGACTTGATCATTTATATTTAGTCGATAATTTTCGACACGTCGATAAAAAGCTTCAAAATCTTCGACAATACTCTTCATGGCTTTGCTCATTAGCGTTGACCTTTAGTTGAATTATTCAACCCGCTTAAGGCCGCACAATCTTGAACTCATCGATCTTGTATTTGCCCTGGGGTTTGCCGTCGCATTCGATGGGAGTCTTGCGGGTCTTCTTCCAGCGGTATTTGTTATTGAACTGATCCTTCGGGTCCGGGCAGAGCATGGTGGTCGTGCCTTTGATGGTAGTTGGCAAAATATCCAGCAGGACAAAATGATTCGCTACCGCGCGTTTAGCGATTGCGGATCGGACGTGATCGGGTGCGACTCGGCCCTTGCCCTGCAAGTCGGCGAATGCTCTCAGCTTGGCTCCGCCGCCGCCTGAGACAATATGAATCGCCCCCTCCCCA
>PVMS01099943.1_pt1 | contig 10721 bp, 12 predicted proteins | sample 1853461 | NCBI WGS metagenome assembly PVMS01 (sample SAMN08582032, study PRJNA380276) | Marine sediment metagenome, whole genome shotgun sequencing project. | isolation source: ocean sediment barecode stripped | collected 2017
AATGGTCTTATGCTCAAATTATACACAGGTGATCAGTACATCTATTCACATCTTGTTATTTAACTCGTAAAGCTAAATATCATTACTTCAATAAACCCATAATGCGATTCATTTCTTCATCGAAATCATCCGATTCCTTACGTTTATTTATAATTTTACGTACAGCGTAAAGTACAGTGGTATGATCCCTGCCGCCAAACGCTGCTCCAATTTCAGGTAGAGACAGGGTTGTGAGTTCTTTGCATGCATACATGGCAATCTGACGAGGAAAAGCAATGGTTCGGTTGCGTTTACTGGAGCGCATTTCTCGATGATTGATATTGAAATAGGAGGCTACTTTGGTCTGGATATCTTCAACGGAAATTACACGAACTTCTTCATGTAACAGGTCACGCAAAACGTGTCGGGCAAATTGTAAATCAATCATTCGACCGGTCAGTGTGGCATGTGCAGTTAGCCGGGTCAGGGCACCTTCGAGTTCACGAACATTATTGGTAATGCGAGAGGCCAGTAAGAGTGTCACGTCCTTGTCCAGTTGAATGCCTGCCAGTTCTGCTTTACTGCCTAAAATCGCTAAACGGGTTTCAAGATCCGGTGGCTGAATATCAGCGACAAGGCCCCAATTGAAGCGTGAGCGCAGGCGTTCCATTAAATTGGTTAATTCTCTGGGGCTGCGATCTGAAGTCAGAATAATCTGTTTTTTAATCTCATAAAGGGCATTGAAGGTATGGAAAAATTCTTCCTGTGTTCTGTCTTTGCCGGCAATAAACTGAATATCATCAATAATCAGTACGTCCACTTTGCGATATTGGTTGCGAAACTGCTCGGTCGAGCCATTACGAATAGACTGAATCAGTTCATTGGTGAAACGCTCACCTGTTCTATAAGCGATATGCACATGATTTCTAGAAATGAGTTCATTGGCGACAGCATTGATAAGATGAGTTTTACCTAAACCAACGCCGCCATAAAGATAAAGCGGGTTATAAACCTCTCCAGGGTTTTCGGCAACCGCCCTGCTGGCAGCATGGCAGAATTCATTACCTGAACCCACAACGAAATTTTCAAATGTAAAGCGTGGGTCGATGTAACCATCAATATTAGCAGCAGGGGATTTATCGCGTTTTTCGACTGATTCCTGCTTGAAATGGGATAAAGATGCATCCACCTCAAACTTAACATCGATATCCATGCCCATGGTCTCACTAACCAGAGCAATAATGCGCTGGCCGTAATTGGACTTCAGGCCGTCAAGAAAAAAACGATTGGGAGCATAAAGTACAAGACAATTGTCACTGTATTGAGCAGAAACGGGGCGAATCCAGGCATCAAAACGGGATGCTGGTATTTCATTCTCCAATTTATTGACAATGGCTTGCCATGAGTTTTTATTGGGTGGTCCGGACATTGCCTGAATAGTACATGCTTGCCACTGTTCATCCAGTTTATCTATCGCACACATCAGATATTGATGTTATTCTTGACAGGTACAACATGGCATTTATCATGCGCGACCCTTTTTTAGCAACACAGGGATCAGGAGAAAACCATGAGTTTTACTTATAAGCCAAGCAGAGTTCGCCGTGCACGCCGCCATGGTTTTCGTGCCCGCATGGCCACCCGTTCGGGACGTGCTGTTCTGAATCGCCGTCGTGCCAAGGGTCGCAAGCGTCTTTCAGTCTGATTTTCACCTGAATCAGCACTTCCCCAAATCACTCCGCTTACGCTCAAAATCTGATTTTTCTGCAATGCGAAGTGGTAGCCGAATAAACTATAAAGGTATCCGCCTGGTTTATCGCTTCAACCATCTGGGGTTTTCACGTCTGGGGCTGGCGGTATCGAGGAAATATGGCAATGCAGTACAGCGAAATCGTTTCAAACGCCAGCTGCGTGATGTATTCCGTCAAAATAGTTTTCGTTCCAGAGGTATTGATATCTTGGCAATTCCAAGCGTAAACGCTGCCAAGACGCATGATGCAGCACATGACTTTAGCGAAGCTTTAGCTATGATCCGTGACCGGAAATGAGTTGGGTTGTAATCATGATGCGCAAATTTGTTCTATCGCTTGTCCGTTTGTATCAAATCTGTATTTCACCGGTCTTACCGCCACGCTGTATTCATGTGCCAACATGTTCCGAGTATATGTTGGAAGCAGTTCAGCAGCATGGTGTTTGGTATGGATTATGGCTGGGCGTAAAGCGCCTGTTACGCTGCCATCCATTTGCACACGGAGGTTACGATCCGGTGCCAGCTAAGGCGAATGAAAAAGCGCATTTGCTGTGTGATTGCAAGAAGCATTAATGTTTAGGGAGAGGTAAAATGGATCAACGGAATATGATTCTGGCTTTTGCATTGTCGATGGTCGTGATGCTTGGCTGGGGAGTATTGTTTCCTCAACAGGAAGTTCAGAAACCGCAACAACTTCAAACTGAAGCTGCCGCTGATCTAACACCAGCCTCTGATATAAGGCCGCCGGATTATGCTGCCTCGGCGACTGTGCCTTCTGCGGCGTCTGTACAAACTCAGGCCTTACCTGCAGAGGCCATCGCTGCTGCTTCGGCCAGCTTTACTTTGGGCAATGATCTCATCGAACTTCAACTCAATGATAAGGGCTGGTTTACGCACGCAAATTTAAAAACTTATAAAGAAACCATGGATGTGAATTCAGGGCCGGTTGCAATTCTGAATATGGGAGATGGACATTCTGTATATGTGAATTCCGGGGTGATGGGGGCGAAGCAAACCAGTCCGTTTAAACTTGTTAAACAAGGGCAAAATTCTTTACACCTGCGCTCAGAACTGGAAGGCGGGCGTGTCTGGGATCGAACCATCAGCATGAAGCAGGGCTCTTACGTGGTGGATGTGAAAGATACAATTATTGAGGGCGGCGGGCTGAAACTGTATCGTCAGGTGGTAGAAAGCCATCCTGATAAATCGCTGAACACATTCTATGAACACATGGGTCCGACAGCGTTATTGAATGGTACGCTGGTTGAGCCGGATTATGATGATCTGGATGAGAAAGGCGCTGAACGTGCCGCTTCCATGGGTGGCTGGACGGCCATTATGAACCGCTATTTCATTGCGGCTATTATTGCCAATCCCGAGCAGGATTACCCTTATTATTTCAAGGGTGACGGACGCTCCTATCAAGCCGGGTTGATAGATGATGGTACATTGCAGGGTAAAGATGCCGTATTTCATATCTCTTATTATTTCGGCCCGAAATCCATCCCGATTCTTAAAACAGTCAACGCGGAATTAGAACGTTCTGTAGATTTTGGCTGGTTTGCACCCATTTCGAAGCCTATGCACAGCTTTTTGGGCTGGCTGTACAACTATCTAGGCAATTTTGGCTTTTGCATTATTGTGCTGGTGATCTGTATCAAGATTCTTTTCTTTTATCCAACACAGAAATCTTACCAGTCCATGGCCGGCATGCGCAAACTTCAACCTGAAATGAATCGCCTGAAAGAGCTGTATGGCGATGATAAACAGAAAATGGGCCAGGAAGTGATGGAGCTGTATAAAACGCATAAGGTGAATCCGCTGGGTGGATGTTTGCCTATTGTTATTCAGATTCCTGTGTTTTTTGCACTGTATAAAGTGCTGCTGATGTCGATTGAAATGCGTCAGGCACCCTTTATTGGCTGGATTGAAGATATGTCGGTACAGGATCCGTATTTTGTATTGCCCTTGGTGATGGGTGCTTCGATGTTTATTCAACAGCGGCTTAATCCACAGCCTGCGGATCCGGTACAGGCCAAGGTGATGCAGTTTTTACCAGTCATATTTACAGCCTTATTCCTGTTCTTCCCGGCAGGTCTGGTGTTGTACTGGGTGGTCAATAATATCCTGTCCATTGTTCAACAGCGGCTGGTTATGAAGAGGATGAACGTCGATTAATTCTAATGCCACAACTATTGCCGCTATAGCCACTGCGGCAGGCCGTGGAGGCATAGGCATTATTCGCATCTCCGGGCCAAAGGCACTGGATGTTCTGGGGCAGCTTTCTCCGGATGCGTCACCACCCCAACCCAGACAGGCCAAGGTTTCAATTTGGAAAGATCGTGATGGAACTATTCTCGATCAAGGGCTAACGCTGTTTTTCCCTGCACCACATTCATATAATGGTGAAGATATCGTTGAACTGCATGCGCATGGCAGCCCTGTGTTATTGCGGGCTCTGCTAGAGCGTATATTTGAGTTGGGATGTCAGCCTGCGCAGCCGGGGGAGTTTACCCGGCGCGCTGTTGAGCATGGGAAAATGGATTTAGCACAGGCTGAAGCTGTTGCTGCCTGTATTGATGCTGCAACGCTGCGTGCAGGCAAACAGGCGCAACGCCAGTTGCAGGGTGCTTTTGGGCTGCAGATTGAGCATTTGATGGAAAAGCTGACTGGCATGATTGCGCATGTTGAAGCCAGTCTTGATTTTCCCGAAGATGAAATTCCAGAGCTTTATTTTGAACGTTTGAAAGAAAAGATGCAGGCTGAAATCATACAACCTGTAAAAAAATTACTGAACTCAGCAATGTTGGGGGAGCGACTGTTCGATGGTGCTGTCGTGGCCATTATTGGGGCGCCTAATGTAGGCAAATCAAGCTTGCTGAATGCTTTAGCTGGATATGACAGGGCTATTGTCAGCGATACACCGGGGACAACGCGTGACGTGCTGGAGGTGGATTTTGAGGTGCATGGCATTCCGGTTCGCCTTGCCGACACGGCAGGTTTGAGAGTCAGCGATGATTATATTGAGCAGGAAGGTGTCCGACGGGCACACAGGGCAGCGGAGCAGGCCGATGCGGTGATTTTCGTGGCCGATGCTAGCAGACCTGAAACATGGCGCTGTCAAAAGCATGCAGATATATATCTTATGAACAAAACTGACCTTGCAACAGATGACTGGCCAGAGCATTTTTTGACGGTGTGCGTTTTATCCAATCAGGGTCTTGATGGTGTGTCTGATGCCCTGGCCGCCCATCTGGGTGATATCCATTTGGCCGAAGATGATGTTTTAGTCACGCGAGAACGGCACAGGCAGGCGCTCGATAAGGCGTTAAATCAGATTGAAATTGGAATTATCAAGCTGGGGCGGGAGGATCATCTGGACCTTGTTGCCATGGAATGGAGAGAGGCATGGGCCTCGTTTGGCAGCATTTTGGGCATTGGTGATGTTGACGCTATTCTGGACCGTGTATTTTCAGAATTTTGCATCGGCAAGTGAATGATACATGTTAAAGGTGTCTTTTACTTGAAAATAAGAGTGGTTTAAGCATAATGGCGATCCTTTTGGATAGATGGTTTTTTAAATGATTGGGGAGCTTGCGGCCATTTATATTATTCTAACTAGCTAATAATATTGGGTTTTTCGGAGTATATATGTCATCAAAATTTCCTGTAATTTCAGTAACTGGCTCCTCAGGAGCGGGCACAAGTACAGCAAAAGTAGCTCTGGAACATATCTTCAGGCGAGAGAAAGTGACGCCGGCAATTGTCGAAGGCGATTGCTTTCACAAATATAATCGCCTCGAATTCCGGGCAAAAGCCAAGGAGTTTGCAGCTGCTGGAAAGCGGCTGAGTCATTTCTCCGATGAAGCAAACCTGTTTGATAAAATAGCCGAATTATTTGATTCTTACCAGCGTACCGGTAAAGGCATGGCGCGTACATATGTGCATGACGACGAAGAGGCAAAAATTTATGGCGTAGAAGCGGGTTGTTTTACGGATTGGCGGGAAATTGGTGAGGGCTCGGATTTGCTGTTCTATGAAGGTTTGCATGGAGGTGTGGAAGAAGTTCGTCCATATGCTGATCTGATGATGGGTGTTGTGCCGGTGGTAAACTTGGAATGGATTCAAAAAATTCACCGTGACACCGAAATGCGGGGGTATTCTCCAGAAGCGGTGGTGGAAAATATTCTATCACGCATGCATGACTATGTTCATTTCATTACACCGCAGTTCACCAATACAGACATTAACTTCCAGCGAGTTCCGCTGGTAGATACCTCTAATCCTTTTATTGCCCGTGATGTGCCAACCCCGGATGAAAGCTTGATGGTTATTCGTATTCGCAGGCCGGAGAAGTGGGGCATCGATTTTCCCTGGTTAACATCGATGTTACACAATTCGTTTATGTCTCGTCGAAATACGATTGTAGTACCCGCTGCCAAGATGGTTTTGGCGATGGAGTTGATTCTTGCTCCGATTATTCATGAGTTGTTGGAGCGCAAGCGCAAAGTGGCCTGATTGCTCCAGATTACATGCAAAGGGCGGCTAATGGCCGCCTTTTTTATGGCTTTGATTGCCGTCTGTCTCTACGATTGCCCGTCCTATGAGTAAAACGTTTCACGTGAAACATCCGGATTCTATTGATGTGCTGGTTATTGGTGCCGGACATGCAGGCTGTGAGGCTGCCTGGGCCGCAGCAAGCCGAGGCGCGCGCGTTCGTCTGTTGACACAAAATCTGGATACGATAGCCAAAATGTCATGTAACCCTGCAATAGGGGGGATTGGTAAAGGCCATCTTGTTCATGAAGTGGATGCTCTGGGTGGCATCATGGGCATTGCAGCAGATAGATCAGCATTACAGTATCGTAAGCTCAATCGCCGCAAAGGGCCTGCTGTTCAGGCGACACGGGCGCAGTGTGACCGTCGCATCTATCATATGTGTATTCGACAACTCCTGGATAGCAATGAAAACATTCATTTACACCAGGGGACTGTTCAGACGTTGCTTTTCGAAAATGATAAAGTTGTAGGGGCTGTAGATGAGCTGGATGTTGCTCATCGGGCGGCGGCGGTTATTCTGACAACAGGCACTTTTCTGAGCGGGCTTATTCATGTGGGTGAACACACTCATCCGGCAGGCCGTTTAGGTGATGCTTCCGTACATGGTCTAACCGATGAATTATATCGGCGTGAATTTCGCCTGGGTCGACTGAAGACAGGTACGCCACCGAGACTAGATAAACGCTCAATAGACTGGGATGCCTTGGAATTACAGGCGGGAGAAGCGGATGTGTTACCCTTTTCCATGATCCACGAGTCAGTGCTGGAAAATCAGTTGCCATGTGCGATCACGCGCACAACAGAAGAAGCGCATGAAATCATACGCCGGAATTTAGCCCGTTCTCCGATGTATAGCGGAAAAATTGAAAGCACAGGCCCACGTTATTGCCCAAGCATAGAAGATAAAGTTGTCCGCTTTGCGGATAAGGATAGCCATCAGATATTTCTGGAGCCTGAAGGGCGTGATCATGCAGAAATATACCCCAATGGGATTTCAACTTCATTGCCGATTGATGTTCAGTGGGCTTTTGTGCGTGCTATTCCCGGCCTGCATCATGCAGTGATCATTCGGCCCGGTTATGCCATAGAATATGATTATGTAGACCCAACAGAGCTGAAACCAACACTGGAAAGCAAGAGAATTGCAGGTCTTTTTCATGCCGGCCAGATTAATGGTACGACTGGTTATGAGGAAGCGGCGGCACAGGGGCTGTTGGCTGGAATCAATGCCGCGGCTGCTGCGACAGGTATAGAGGAATGGGTGCCAGATCGTTCAGAAGCGTATCTTGCCGTGATGATTGATGACCTTGTAAGCAAGGGGGTGTCGGAGCCCTACCGCATGTTTACCTCCCGCGCAGAATTTCGCCTGCAATTGCGCCAGGACAATGCTGACTTGCGCCTGGGCGATATTGCAATTCGTCTTGGTTTATATGATCAAAGCAGAAAAATCCAATATGAAACTCGCCGCGACCGACTGGCCTCATGCTTCCAGGCTGCTCGCAAAACAACCATTGGAACAGGTGTAGCATGGGGCGGGCGGTTGGCTAGGCTGGGTCTGCCCTTGCCATCACAGGCCATGAAGCTGACTTCCTACTGCCACCGTGATGATGTGCGGCCGGATTTGGCCCTTGCTTTATTGGAAGAGGCTAAGGATATAAATGCTCGTGATCTCAACTCCATGCTGGCGTTCATCCACTACGATGGCTACCTGGATAAGCAACAGGCTGAAGTGGAGCGCTTTAAGCAGCTGGAGAAGCGGATTATTTCAAGAGATTTTGACTATTCACAGGTGCGTGGTCTTAGTATCGAATGTTGTCAGCGTTTAATGCAGGCGCAGCCTCGGACTCTGGGCCAGGCATCTCGTTTGTCAGGCGTCACCCCGGCAGCATTGACCAGTCTTATGATGCACTTGAAGCGAAAAAATCATGTGGGATAAGAGATATCAGGCTTATGCTCAAGAGGTGCTGAAGTTCCGCAAAGCCTTGAACTTAACCTCGATCAACAATGAAGGCGATTTTTTCTCTCGTTTTATTGAGCCTTCATTAACCATGACCGGGTGGATGCCTGAAGAAGGCCGGTTGCTGGATATCGGCAGCGGTATGGGTATCCCTGGGGTGCCGCTGTTGATCGCTAAGCCTGGTCTGGTCGGCGTATTGGTTGAGCGTCGGAAGAAACGGGCTGAATTTCTCAGGCATGTGGTGCGCACGCTGAAATTGAATGCAGAGGTCTATGATGCAGATATCAATCATTTGCCTAACCTGCATGTTGATATATGCGTGGCCAGAGCAGTTACTGATGAGGGGCATCTGCTTGAAATGTGTAGCCCGCATGCCAATCAAGGTGCAATCGCTGTTTTGCCTGTGCCGCGATCCTCTAAATGTGCGCATGTTGCCAACTGGTCAATGGGGGGTGAATATTCTGTGCCTGTTAGCAGCAATGGCGATGGTGAAGGGCAGATAGTGCGTTGCTATTGTTATGGTTGAAGTAAAATGGGGAGGTTTCACGTGAAACATCATGGTTTTGGCCCGGTATTGGCGATTGCCAACCAGAAGGGTGGCGTAGGGAAAACCACAACCAGCATAAATCTGTCAGCCTCTTTGGCTGCCTTGGATAAACGGGTATTGTTGATTGATCTTGATCCCCAGGGAAACACGACTTCCGGCCTTGGTATCGATAAACAAAGCGTTGAGAGCGGCACATATGATGTTCTGATGCAGGATAGTCTGTTGCACGATTCTGTGCTGGAAACACCGTATGATCGCCTGTTTTTGCTTCCGGCCAGTATGGACCTGGCGGGAGCAGAGGTTGAACTTGTGAATGAGGATGCGCGTGAGCAGCGCTTACAGTCAGCCTTTTCTGATTATATGGGAGCGCCTTTTGATTATATCTTGATCGACTGCCCTCCTGCGTTAAGTTTGTTGACTGTCAATGCTTTAACCGCTGCTGATCAGGTGATGGTTACACTACAGACTGAGTATTATGCGATGGAAGGCCTCACACATTTGATGGATACAATCCGGCGCGTGCGTCAGAGCCTGAATCCTGATTTGAATATGGATGGAATTCTACTGACCATGGTAGACAAGCGAAATAACTTGTCCGTTCAAGTGGAGCAGGATGTACGGGAATACTTTGGTTCACAGGTGTACGGAAACACAATTCCGCGAAATGTTCGGTTGTCTGAAGCGCCCAGTTTTGGCTTACCGGTCATGTATCACGATATTCGATCAAAAGGCGCTCAAGCCTATCTGGCAGTAGCGCAGGAATTAATCAGCAGGAATGCAGTGGTTTAATATGAAACAATTCGGAGGGAATGGGAAATGACGGATTCAAAAAAACGGGCTTTGGGTCGCGGGCTGAACGCATTATTATCAGATACACCTACCGCGGAGGTGATGAAACAAAGCAGGCATATACTAATTTCCAAAATTCATCCCAATACATATCAACCGCGGACGAACTTCAACAGTGACGATTTGCTTGCCCTGACAGACTCAATTCGCCGTGAAGGGGTGCTGATGCCAATTTTGTTGCGCCCCAAAGGTTCAGCCTATGAACTTATTGCTGGCGAGCGACGCTGGCGTGCATCACAGGCGGCGGGTTTACAGGAAATTCCAGCGGTAGTGCGGGAAGTGGATGATTTGCAAGCTTTAGAACTGGCCATTATTGAAAATGAGCAGAGGGATGATCTGACGGCCATTGAATCAGCGCGGGCTTAGCGCAGGATGATTGATGAGTTTGGTTGTACGCAGCAACACGTGGCTGAAAAAATTGGTATTTCCAGGGTGCAAGTCAGCAACCTGATCAGGTTGCTCCAGTTATCTATAAATATTCAAAATATGCTTGAAAAACGAACACTTAGCATGGGTCAGGCGCGGCCATTGGTTGGTTTACCAACGCATGTTGGAGAAAGGCTTGCCCGACAATGTATAGCAAAATCCTGGAGTGCCCGGCAGATGGAAAAAGAGGCAAAAAAAGCAGCCAAGGAACCAGTGGTTGTAAAGAAAGCAGCCATAGATGCTGATGTGGCTGCTTTGCAGGATGAATTGACGCGTAAGCTTGGCTTGCCTACCGAGTTGATTTGTAAAGCAAATGGGTCGGGAGAACTGCGTATCCGCTATACCCGGCCTGCTGAATTGGATGGAGTTTTAAGGAAGTTAAGAAGTTGACAGTGCAATAAAGGCCATATATATTAATAAGTTACGAAATTACTGACTGATCTGGTCAGGGGGCTGACAATGAGAGTGGATGGAAAAAACTATCGTGCTGTGAATTGGTGTTCAGATGGGAGCATGGCAGAAGGTGGTGTGCAATGGATTGAGCAACGGCTTTTGCCTCATCGTTTTGAGCAGATCATCAGCCGCAACCCGGAGGATGTGGCAGTCGCAATCGAAAGCATGCAGGTGCGGGGAGCGCCAGCAATAGGCGCAAC
>PVMS01124277.1_pt1 | contig 10721 bp, 10 predicted proteins | sample 1853461 | NCBI WGS metagenome assembly PVMS01 (sample SAMN08582032, study PRJNA380276) | Marine sediment metagenome, whole genome shotgun sequencing project. | isolation source: ocean sediment barecode stripped | collected 2017
ACATGGACCCAGACCAGTACCGCCAGGCAAATTTGCCCCTCGAGGGTTCGTACGAGGGCATTGGGGCTTGGGTTGATGGAACCGGAGAATACCTGACAATTGTCAGCCCGATGCCAGATTCACCTGCCGAAAAAGCTGGCTTGCTGCCCGGTGACCAGATCATTGCTATCGACGGGGAAGATATGACCGGCATCGATGGAAATCTAGTGATTCGCAAAGTTCTTGGACCAGCAGGGACCTCATTAACCCTAACAATCTACAGGGAAGACGAGGGAGAACCATTTGATGTGACCCTTGAGCGAGCCCGGATCATTGTCCCCAACCTGGAATACGAAATGCTGGACGGAAATATCGCATACATCAAGTTGTTCAGCTTCAGCGAAATAGCAACTGAGGATTTTGCTGCTGCCCTCGAAGACCTCCTGGAGCAAGAGCCAGACGGATTGATCCTTGATCTGCGCAATAATCCTGGCGGTGAACGAGATTCAGCGGTAGAGATCACATCACAATTCATAAGTGAAGGCGCGATCATGTACCAGGAATATGGCGATGGCAGCCGCGATACCTTCGAAGCCGAGAAGGGTGGCCTGGCAACAGATATACCGCTCGTGGTATTGATTAACGAGGGTTCAGCCTCTGGTTCAGAGATTGTTGCAGGTGCGATTCAAGATTACGAACGGGGCATCCTGGTCGGTATGGTGACCTTTGGAAAAGGCTCCGTCCAGAATTGGATCCCCTTGGCTGATGAGCAGGGTATGGTCAGAGTGACAATCGCTCGCTGGTTGACTCCAAACGGCCGCACAATTCACGAGTTGGGCGTAGTTCCTGATATCGAGATCGAATACACTGAAGAGGATTTCTTGAACGAAATTGATCCTCAACTCAATAAAGCCATCGAACTATTAACCAGTCCTTAAAAAATCTTAAGGAGCAGTGATGTTGTTTTACGACCTAAATTATTGGGTTTACATGCTGCCAGTCTTCGCACTGGTGCTTTTCGCCCAATATTATGTGAAATCAACTTACCAGAAATGGAACCAGGTCGGAACTCGCAGCCGTTTGACCGGCGCGCAGGCAGCTCAACGCTTGATTAATACCGGGCGCCTTTATGATGTGAACGTTGAAGCGGTGTCTGGCAGGATGACTGACCACTACGATCCACGGCAAAAAGTTCTCCGCCTTTCAGAAGGCGTCTACCAGACTTCTTCAGTTGCTTCTGTAGCAATTGCTGCTCACGAGCTTGGTCACGCGCTCCAAGATAGCGAGGGGTATTACCCCCTCAGACTACGATCAGCCCTTATCCCAGCAGTAAATATCGGTTCAACTCTTGGTTGGATCTTCATCATTATCGGGCTGTTCATGCAGTGGTCAGGGCTGGCTTGGTTGGGAGTGATCGTCTTCTCGGCGGGTGCCCTGTTCTCATTGGCTACGCTGCCTGTAGAACTAAACGCTTCCGCACGCGCGAAAGAGCTGCTGGTCCAATCCGGAATCATCGTGGGAAAGGAAGAACAAAAAGGTGTCAATAAGGTTTTAAATGCTGCTGCTTTTACTTATGTAGCCGCTTTGCTGACATCGATCATGCAGCTGTTTTACTTCACCAGTTTGGTCGGAGGGATGGGCGGTCGCAGGCGATAAAATGTCTGGCAGATCGATTCTCTACTTGCTGGTTATTGCCATCGTTGCTGGCATATCCGCCCTCATCGGAACCATGGCTGGGGGCGTTTTCGTCTTTTCCTACCTGCAATCCACACCAGCCACCCCAACCGTAATAGTTCAACCAACACCAACTCAGCAGGTTAATCTCGATCTCACCACTACCACCATGGAGACAACAATTATTGGGGCAGTTGAAATAGTTGCCCCAACAGTAGTGACAGTGGTTGGTGAGATCTCGGGGCAACCCGTGAGTGGGAGTGGCGTGGTCATTTCTTCCGAAGGTTACATCCTGACCAATAATCATGTCGTAGAAGGTACATCACGGGTTGGGGTAATCCTCGCAGATGGCACTGAGCTGCCTGCAGACATCGTGGGGACTGATATGTATGCCGACCTGGCGATACTTTTGGTAAACGGACAAATTCCCGCGGTCGCTCAATTGGGAAATTCCGATAATCTCAAACCTGGAGAAACCGTGATCGCCATCGGTTCTCCCTTGGGTGATTTCGTAAACACGGTCACGGTAGGGGTGGTCAGTGCCACTGGTCGAGCTTTGGATACCGGCAATGGTTTTCTTATGGAAGATCTCATTCAAACAGATGCTGCCATAAATCAAGGCAACTCTGGAGGTCCATTGGTGAATTTATCTGGTGATGTGGTTGGAATTAATACCCTCGTCGTGCGAGGTTCTGGCCGCAGCAACACCGTCGCCGAAGGTCTAGGATTCGCCATTCCAATCAACACAGCCCGAATAGTCGCAGAGCAAATTCTGGAAAAAGGTTACTTTGCCCGTCCCCACTTGGGAATACGCTGGCAGTCCATTACACCTCACATTGCACAGGTTTACAATTTACCGGTTCAATGGGGCGCATACATTTCAAATGTGGTTCCCGGTAGTCCTGCTGCAAAGAGCGGTTTGGGCAAAGGTGATATCATCACCCAAATCGGTGATGTCCCCCTGGATGAGGATCACACTTATATCAATACTTTGTTCACCCACGAACCTGGAGAAGATGTCTCGATCATAGTTATTCGAAATTTTCAGGAAATAACTGTCAGCCTCACACTCGGTGAAAGCCGTTAAAGTTCTGCATCCCATTCAGTCGATCGTTAGGAATATAAACGAAATTCTAAACCAAAACTGAGCAGGGATTAATTACAATTATCAAAATGAATGTTTGTGACAGAGAACACAAAATGTGTTTGACCAAAATATCTGCATCGAGTATAATCATTCCTTGTCTGCTGACAAGAAGCCCTTCTTCCCGGACGTTTCAGATTAATCCCTTTAACCTCCAGCAAGGTGGGTTCTAAATCTTATACAGGAAAGTGTTATGCCAAAACGAACATATCAACCCAAGATACGTCGTCGCTTACGGGTGCATGGATTTCGATCCCGCATGGCGACTTCAGATGGACGAAAAGTACTCAAGAGAAGACGTCTAAAAGGTCGCTCTAGATTAGCAGTCAAGAAAAATAATCACGTCAAGAAAACAAATTGGAACGGCTAAAGGTACCGGTTATCCTAAGGCATTCTCTTGAAACGCAGTTTTCGCTTGACCAGAAGCACCGATTTCGAGCGGGTGAGGCGTTTCGGAAAATCTTATGCCCACCCGCTTGTCGTTCTGATCGCTCTTCCTAATGAGATGGACCAATCAAGATTCGCAGTATCAGCAGGCCGCTCGATTGGTAACGCCGTCCAGCGCAACCGTGCGAAACGAATTCTTCGGGAGACCATACGCCCCCTCATTCCTACCATTACTCCTGGATGGGACTTGGTAATCCTAGCGCGAAAACCAATGACAAATGCCAGTTTTGATGAAATTGGATCTGCTCTTACCAGCCTTCTTTTCCGGACAAATTTATTGGAAAAAACCCCATGACAAGTGAACTTCATTTCGATCACGATCACGATTACCCAAACGAACCGAGGGTCCGTGATTTACCCCTTGGTTTAATTTACCTGCCACGCCTGATTTTATTGGGACTGATCCGTTTATATCAGAAAACCCTTTCACGTGGCTTACCAGCCAATTCATGCCGCTTCTATCCATCCTGTTCCCATTACGGCTACCAGGCGATCTATAAGCACGGTGTCATAAAAGGTGGATGGCTGGCAATTTGGCGCATCCTGCGCTGCAATCCATTTAATCCCGGGGGGTCTGATCCAGTCCCGTAATCCAGTGAAAATATTAAGAATAATTCCCAACAAAGAATGAAACGAAAACATTACTTATTCATCATTGTATTCATCGCCATCGCATTGACCCTGAGTGCGTGTGCTGGAGCTGCAAACACCGCCACCAGCTGGCCCGGTCTGACCGTTGATGACCAGTATGTCTATGTTGCCCACAATACGCGGGTGTATGCAGTCGATTTAACCAATGGTTCTGAGCAATGGCGGTATCCTGCTGAATCTGACAACAACGTCACATTTTATTCCGATCCTGAATTAACCGGTGATGGACAGGTGATCGTGGGCAGTTACGATTCAAATTTGTACAGCCTCGATAAAACAACCGGTAGACAGAATTGGGTATTTTCCGATGCTGAAAATCGCTACATAGCCAGTTCGTTAGTCGATAATGGATCCATCTTCGCACCCGCTGCAGATGAAAATCTTTACTCATTGGGACTTGAAGGAAGGCTGCAGTGGATTTTTACCTCTGAGGGCGAATCCTGGGCAAAACCAATCTCCGATGAGGATTGCAGCTGCCTGTTCCTTTCTTCGATGGATCATACTGTATACGCCATCAATGCTCAGGATGGTACCGAAAAATGGCGCTCAGAAGAACTTGGTGGTGCTGTTGTCGGGACACCCGCATATGATAATGATGGCACATTGTATGTGGGAACATTCGGCGGAAAATTATTTGCTTTGAACGCAGAAAACGGCGCAATTATTTGGGAGTTTTCCACACAGGATGATGGTTGGATTTGGTCTGGTCCAACAATCTCTGATGGTGTTTTGTACTTCGGCGATCTAAATGGCTATTTCTACGCGGTGGATGCAGGAAATGGAACCCAGATCTGGCAGCTGCCGCCGGAACAATTAGACGGCGAGATTGTGGGTTCTCCCCTGATCATTGATCAAGATATTTACATCACCAGCGAGGACGGCATCCTTTTTAAACTGGATACTGCTGGAAGGATCCAGTGGTCACAGCCGATAGGTGGGAAGATATATACTTCTCCTGTCGCAGCTGGTGATCTCATCATCGTTGCTCCCATTCAGATTGATGAGCTGCTAGTTGCCGTAAATCAAGACGGTGTGCGGCAATGGACCTTTATACCTGCCGAATAAAATATTAACTATTAAGATCCTGATAGGCTAAGTTACATGAATATTTGGAACACATTGATTCTCGACCCAATGATAAATTCACTGATGTGGATTTACAGTGGATTGGGTGAGAACTTCGGATTAGCGATCATTGTATTTACCATCCTGGTGCGGTTAATCACTTACCCGCTCACCGCCTCGCAGATCAAGAGCACCCGCAACATGCAAGACCTGCAGAAATCTAAGAAGTGGCAGGACATGCAAAAGAAACACAAGGGTGATCGCGAGAAGCTTGCCCAAGAACAGATGAGCCTGTACAAGGAAATGGGTGTCAGCCCATTTGGTTCCTGTCTCCCAACGCTGATTCAGTTTCCAGTCATCATCGGACTTTATCAAGCTATCATTCGCGCCTTGGCCGTCACTCCCATCCAGCTGTTAGAACTCACCCGGCATATCTACCCCTTCTACAACGCGGCCGCGTTAATACCCATCAACAACATCTTTTTATGGTTGGATTTGAGCCAGCCTGAGAAAGACTATGGCATCCAAATTGCCGGTTTTGGGATACCCATCTTAGCCATTCTGGTATTGGGAACAACCTTCCTGCAATCCAGACTGATGACCCCCCCTTCAACAACAGGTGAGCAGGGCGCCAATATGAGCCGGGCGATGAATCTCGATATGCCGCTCTTCATGGGATATTTGGCCTACAGCTTCCCCCCCGGATTGGCACTCTATGTTGTCGCCCGCAACCTAGCAGGTATCCTCCAATACGGAATTATGGGTCGGCTGGATTGGCGAAACCTGATACCTTCTCGCTTTTCCTCAGATTCAAAGAAGGAATAATTATTTGAGTTATGAATGATAAACGTACCAACCTTGAAATAATTGCCCCTAATGTCGATGAAGCCATCCAAAAAGGATTGGCTGATCTCGGATTGCCACGGGAAGCAGTAGATATCGAAATACTTGATGAAGGCGGCAAGGGCCTTTTCGGACTGGGCAACCGCCAGGCACGCATCCGGCTTACCATCATTTCCGACACCGAGCAACCAGAAATTGAATCTTCTGAGAATGGAGAAGCAGACACGTCTGAATCTGCACCAACGTCTCACGCAATTGAAGCAGATGAGCAGACCTTCGGAGAAGATGAAGAAGAACCGCCTTTCATTGGAGATGACTACATTCTGGATATCGCCAGGGATGTGGTCAGCGAGCTGCTCGAAAAAATGAAAGTACGGGCAACGGTCACATCGGAATACCTGCCAGATTCTGATTCTCGCAACCGGGTGCCCATCCGGGTCAACATTAATGGTGACGATTTGAGCTATTTAATCGGTCGCCAGGCAGAAACATTAAATGCCCTTCAATATATCTCCAGCTTGATCATAAATAAGGAGATAGGCAGGTCGATTCCGTTGATCGTAGATGTTGAAGGCTACCGGGTTCGGCGCGAAAATCAGCTGCGCCAGTTGGCACGTCGCATGGCAGACCAGGCCATCAGCACAGGTCGCAGACAGGTCCTGGAGCCGATGACTGCTGCCGAGCGCAGGATTGTCCACATTGAACTCCGTGAAAATCAAGACGTAACAACCGAGAGTATTGGGGAAGATCCGCGCCGTAAAGTTACCATCATTCCTGAATAGATCTCTCACATTCTCTAGATAAATTTACCGGTGCATGCGGCTGATTCCCGCATGCATTTCTTATTTCTTCTTCAGGTATAATTCAAGCATGTATCGCCAGATGAGTATTGAACCTATTGATTATTTAATGATCGGCCATATAACGCTTGATAAAACACCAGATGGTTCGCAGCTTGGTGGAACCAGCACATTTTCAAGTTTAATGGCCCGCGCGCTTGGATTGCGAGTCGGTATTGTTACCTCCTGGGGAACCGAAATTTCTCTCGGACCTCTGGCCGAGATTCCGATCATAAATTTACCGGCCGAGCACAGCACCACCTTCGAAAATATCACCACCTCAGAAGGTCGGGTCCAAACCCTTTTCCATGTGGCAAATACAATTGACCTGAACCTGATACCTGAAGAATGGCTCAAGGCATCCATAGTTCATTTAGGTCCCATCGCTCAAGAAGTTGAACCGACAATTGTCAGGCACCTTTCAAACCCTTTGATCGGAACCACACCTCAAGGTTGGCTGCGAACATGGGATGAAGCTGGTTCTGTAATTCCTACAGAATGGCCAGAAGCATCTTTTGTGTTAAGCAACGTTGGTGCTGCTGTGATCAGCATAGAAGATTTGGGATTCGATGAGTCCAGGATTGAAGAAATGGCAACTGCCTGCCGGGTGCTGGCTGTAACGGAATATTCTGAAGGTGTTCGCTTGTTCTGGAATGGAGATGTGCGCCGCTTCAGACCACCCCAAGTGGCAGAAATTGATACCACCGGTGCCGGGGACATATTTGCAGCCGCCTTCTTCTTTCGCCTGTATACGACCCGAGATCCATGGGAAGCTGCCCGTTTTGCAACCCAATTAGCAGCCATATCAGTTACTAGAACCGGTTTACAGGCTATTCCCACATCAGAAGAAATCCAGGCATGTATGGCCGAGGTTTTATAGTATGGGTCGCACCTACACCTTGGTTAATCAAAAAGGTGGTGTGGGAAAAACCACTACCGTAATCAATTTAGGCGCTTACCTGGCATACTTCGGACAGAGAGTTCTCCTCGTGGATCTCGATCCACAGGCCAATGCAACCGCATGCCTGGGCGTCGATAAAGAATCTGTCAGAGGGGGAACATACGAATCGCTGATTGATAATTCTCCAGCTGCCAGCCACATTCTGCACAATCCACGCTTGAAAATTTCTCTGCTTCCCGCCTCTCCTGCACTGGCGGGCGCGGAAGTGGAACTGGTGGGTGAACTTGCCCGCGAAAACTACCTCAACAAAGCCTTATCACCGATCAGGGACAGGTATGACTATATTCTGATTGATTGTCCTCCTTCTTTGGGACTGCTCACCTTGAACGGGATCATCGCTGCTCGAGAAGGTGTGATTATCCCGGTGCAATGCGAGTATTTGCCATTAGAAGGACTCAGCCAATTAACCCAGACCTTAGATCGAATTCGCAATGCGGTATTTCCTGAACTAAAGATTCGGGGAGTGCTCTTGACCATGTTCGATGGTCGCACTAATCTCTCAAATGACGTGGTTGCTGAAGTTCGCCGGCATTTCACTGATTTGGTATTTTCAGCAATTATTCCTCGCACAGTACGCCTGGCCGAGGCACCCTCTTACGGTCAACCAATATCTGTATATGCGCCCAGCTCGAATGGTGCCGAATCCTATACCGCTCTGGCTCGGGAGATACTCTCCGGTGATGGTATTGAAATAGCAGCCCTTGAAATCTGATCAGTATTAATCGTTAAACAGGATCTTATGGCACAAAAATCTGGACTTGGAAAAGGCCTGGATGCTCTCCTGCCTAGCGCAGAAAACCAGCTCCCAGAAGGTGGGGTCAGGCAAATTCAAACTGACAAAATATCTCCCAACCCTCGCCAACCTCGAGCGGATTTCGATGCTGATGAACTTAATGAGCTGGCAGCATCCATCCGCGAACATGGTGTCATCCAACCTTTAATCATTACTGCAGGGGATTCACCGGGCAGCTATACCATGATCGCAGGTGAAAGACGGTTAATGGCTGCCAAATTGATTGAGCTGCAGGCTGTGCCCGCAATCATCCGGGAAGCATCCGATCAGCAATTGGTCGAATTAGCGCTGGTCGAAAACGTACAGCGGGCGGATTTAGGACCTTTAGAAACAGCTGAAGCATACCGGCAGCTAGCTGAAGATTTCGGCCTGTCGCATGAAGAAATTGCTGACCGGGTTGGAAAGAGCCGGACGACGATCACCAACACACTGCGCCTGTTGAGGCTGCCGGAGGATGTAAAGGAAGCCCTGGTTTCAGGAAAGATCAGTGAGGGTCACGGACGGGCTCTCCTGTCACTCCCAACTGAAGAAGCTCAAAGTGCGGTGCTTCGATCGATCCTCAAATTATCTTTGAATGTCCGCCAAACGGAGGAACTGGTTCGCAAATTAAGCGGGGAAAAAGCACAAAAACAACCACCAGCGCCGCCCAACCCTGAAATCAAAGACCTTGAAGATCAGCTCCGCCAACGCCTGGGCACCAAAGTTACCCTGAATCAAAGGATTAAAGGGGGCACTTTAACCATTCATTATTACTCCGCGGAAGAACTGGATTCTTTACTCGAAATGATATTAGGAGAATGAACTGCGAAGATTCCACTCTTTTTGACGAAATTGTTCATTAATAACAAATCAACCTCCTACCTGGAAGCCTATTTATGAGAGACCAAACCGGCAAGCAGATCCTATACAACGCCCGTATATACACGCTTGATGAGGGAATGCCGATAGTCTCAGCTCTGGTAATCGAGCGGGGGAGAATAATATTTGTTGGCGACCAGAACAGTCTCTTACCCCAATTCGAAGAATCAAGTACTCACCATGACCTGGGAGGCAAGACTGTAATCCCGGGATTGGTCGACGCCCATATCCATCTCCAGCATTACGCCCTGAGTTTACAGAGGGTCGAATGCGAAACATCCACTCGCGAGAAGTGTTTGGCTAATGTTGGTGCAAAAGCGGTTGCAACAGCGCCCGGGGAGTGGATTCAAGGTCATGGATGGAATCAAAACGAGTGGCAAGAAGACTTTGGAAATGCACTCCAATTAGATCAGATTTCTCCTGAGAACCCTGTATATCTGACTGCTAAATCCCTGCACGCGGCCTGGGTGAACTCGATCGCCCTCCAGGAGGCAGGTATCAATTCGCGTACAACTGATCCACCGGGGGGCAAGATTCAACGCAATCCAGACGGTACACCAACTGGCATTTTATTTGAGACTGCAATGTCACTGGTGTCAGATCTGATCCCAAAGTACTCAATTGATAGAGTTTCCCAGGTTATCGATCAAGCGCAATCCAACCTGTGGAAACTGGGAATCACAGGCGTCCATGACTTTGACAAGCGAACCTGCTTTGCTGCGCTCCAAACGCTTCAATCTGGTGGAAAACTCAAATTACGGGTCACCAAGAGCATCCCAATTGAATTACTTACTCAAGCGATCGAGCTTGGTTTGCAAACCGGTTTTGGTAATGATTTCTTGCGGATCGGAGGGATAAAAGCTTTTTCAGATGGTGCCCTGGGTCCCCGTACCGCTGCCATGCTGCAGCCATACGAAGACGATCCGGAAAATCGCGGGCTGCTCATGATGGATGCCGAAGAGCTTTTCGAACTAGGAAGCAAAGCGGTCGATAATGGTTTAAGTCTAGCTGTGCACGCAATTGGAGATTCGGCCAACCATGAAGTTTTGAGGGCGTACGAACAGCTGCGAATTTATGAAGAGAATCAACGAGCGCAAATTGATCCCCATGGAAATTTCTCCCCGCTAAGGCATCGCATTGAACACGTGCAAATAATCCATCCTGATGACATGTCACGATTGGCAGAGTTAGATGTGATCGCTTCCATGCAGCCAATTCATGCCACATCAGATTACCCAACTGCAGACCGGTATTGGGGAGATCGATCCAAATCAGCCTATACCTGGAACTCTCTGCTCGAAGCGGGGACAAGACTAGCTTTCGGATCGGATGCCCCCGTAGAATCCCCCAATCCATTTTGGGGACTCCATGCCGCTGTGACTCGCAGACGCAGCGATGGTTCTCCCGGTCCCCAAGGTTGGTATCCTGAACAAAAGCTCACCTTGGAAAGCGCTTTACATGGATTCA
>PVMS01131753.1_pt1 | contig 10721 bp, 8 predicted proteins | sample 1853461 | NCBI WGS metagenome assembly PVMS01 (sample SAMN08582032, study PRJNA380276) | Marine sediment metagenome, whole genome shotgun sequencing project. | isolation source: ocean sediment barecode stripped | collected 2017
CAGGTTTTATTGGCAACGGTAAATTTGATCTTTACTTTTGTTGCGATGTTTACTGTTGACAAGTTGGGTAGAAAACCACTATTATATATTGGTAGTGTTGGTATGTTGATCGGTTTTTTAATGATGGGTTTCACCTTGTATTTTAGTGATTATTCTCAAATAAATTCCGCCGGAATGCCCACCATTTCAAAAAGTGAAGGAATTATCAGTTTGATCGGTGTTTTAATATTTATCGGATCTTTTGCTATGTCTATGGGTCCTGTAGTTTGGGTAATGTTGTCTGAAATTTTCCCTAATAAAATAAGATCTGCAGCAATGTCTGTTGCGGTTGCAGCCCAATGGCTTGCAAATTATGTGGTATCACAATCTTTCCCAATGATCGTTGAAAGTGATGCGAACAAATTAAAAAATGGATGGTGGTATTTGGAATAACTCTTTGCCTTATTTTCTCTTTTCGGTATTTATCGCTTTGACGATTGTATTTGTTTGGAAATATATTCCTGAAACCAAAGGAAAAACATTGGAAGAAATGGAGAGTTTGTTTGAGAAAAAATGAGTCAACCCTTCCGTCTCCTCTTACAGCGGATCCACCTTCCCTTAAAAAAAGGGAAGGAGTTTTGTTCAGTTTTCAATTTAAAATAGTTCTATAAAATTCTCCTCTTTTTTCTTCAAGGAGAGGTGAATCCATTGGTAAATGGATTCGGGGTGGTTATCTACTTAAATTTATGTTATAAATATTTATAAAAATCTCATTTATGACTTGACTAATCGTCTACTCATAGGTAGTAAGTCCATGATTTTAAAAATGAGTCAACCCTTCCGTCTCCTCTTACAGCGGATCCACCTTCCCTTAAAAAAGGGAAGGAATTTTGTCCAATTTTCAATTTAAATGTGATGTGTAAGAGTCTCCTCCTTTTTTTCAAGGAGCCAGTCTGCTAAAAGGCCGGCTTGCGTCGAGGTAGTTTCTCAGAAAATCAATTTTACCTAAGAAGCCGACTATTTATTAGCACGGCTTTCTAATTGTTAAATCAATAAAATAGAAGCAAAATAAATTAATGTATTTAGCAATTTTACAACTATTACCATTAATTTTGCATATAATATTAAAAATATACCAAATGGCTATCGATATTAAAAGTGTTTTTGAATCCTTAAAACTTTCTGAACTAAATAATGGAGTTTCTACAGGGTCAAATAGTTTTGGAAATGGTGAAATTTTAGAATCTTTTTCACCGGCAAATGGAAAGTTAATAGGAAAAGTTATTTCAGCGTCAGAAGAAGATTTTCAAAAAGTGATGGAAGTTGCTATGACAGCCTTCAAACAATTTCGACTTATTCCAGCACCACAAAGAGGAGAATTGGTAAGACAATTTGGAAACAAACTTAGAGAACTAAAACAGCCATTAGGAGAGCTGGTCTCTTATGAAATGGGAAAATCATTGCAAGAAGGCCTGGGGGAAGTTCAAGAAATGATTGACATCTGCGATTTTGCCGTAGGCTTGTCACGACAACTTCATGGACTTACAATGCACTCAGAACGTCCCGGACATAGAATGTATGAGCAATACCATCCCTTAGGTGCTGTTGGAATTATATCAGCGTTTAATTTTCCTGTTGCTGTTTGGGCATGGAACACCGCCCTTGCTTGGGTTTGTGGAGATGTTTGTATTTGGAAACCAAGTGAGAAAGTTCCACTTTGCTCCATAGCTTGTCAAAACATTATTGCCGAGGTTTTAAAAGCGAATAATATGCCTGAAGGAATTTCTTGCATTGTAAATGGTAATTATAAGGTTGGGGAATTGCTAACAAATGACACGCGAGTTTCATTAATTTCTGCAACCGGTTCTATTCGGATGGGAAAAATTGTTGCACAAGCTGTTGCCAAGAGATTGAGCAGGTCGTTATTAGAGTTAGGAGGAAATAATGCGATAATAGTTACTCCCGAGGCAGATATAAAAATGACGGTTATAGGAGCTGTTTTTGGGGCATGTGGTACGGCCGGACAACGATGTACCTCAACAAGAAGATTAATTATTCACGAAGACATTTATGATAAAGTAAAAAATGCTTTGGTCGACGCCTACAGTCAATTGAAAATAGGAGATCCACTTGATGAAAATAATCATGTTGGTCCTTTAATTGATAAAGATGCCGTAAAAATGTACTTATCTGCTCTAGAGCAATGTGTAAAAGAAGGAGGGAAAATCATTGTTGAAGGTAGCGTATTGGAAGGGAAAAATTACAGTAGTGGTTGCTACGTAAAACCAGCTATTGTTGAAGCTAAGAATGAGTTTGAAATTGTTCAACACGAAACATTTGCACCTATCTTATATTTAATAAAATATTCGGGTAACGTTGAAAATGCAATTGAAATCCAAAATGGAGTAGTACAAGGATTGTCCTCTGCTATCATGACAGGTAACCTGCAAGAAGCGGAAAAATTCTTGGCTGTTACCGGCTCTGACTGCGGTATATCTAATGTAAATATTGGAACTTCAGGGGCTGAAATCGGTGGTGCTTTTGGTGGAGAAAAAGAAACAGGAGGTGGTAGAGAATCCGGTTCGGATGCATGGAAAGTTTATATGCGACGTCAAACGAACACAATTAATTATACGGATAATTTACCCTTGGCACAGGGAATAAAATTTGATTTGTAGGAGACAATCTTACCAAGAGTCTAAGTTGAAAAATCTGGGTTTTGCATAATTGTGGGGCTCTGTTTTCCTGATTATAAAATTATTAGCCTACACTTTCAATCTGCTTTGTTTTTATAATTTGGGTTCCCACCCTGGTTCATACGTCCTTGTCCAATGTTTCATGGCATTACGGTCAAAAATTCTTCCGGTTTTTTCATCCACTTCAAATGATTTTCCAATCTTATAAGCAATATTTGCATAGTGGGTCAACATTTGGCTAATAGCACCCTGATCTATGGGTGAGTTTAGACTTTCCTTGCCTCTTATCGCTTCAAAAAAGTTAATGGAATGTCTTGTTGTAAGACTACCCCCTCCGCCAAGCGCAACACCACCTTCTTCTCCGTTTAGCAGATTTTCTCTAATTAGTTTTCCTTTTAAATCATATAAACTATAACCACTTCGATCTATGAATACCGAGCCATTGGATCCGTAAATTATAGTCCCTCTGCTTTTACCATATTTATTATAACCATTCCTGCTTCTTCCATCCCATTGAATAACTTTTTTATTTGGAAATCGAAAAGTAGCCTCCATGGTATCATACATCTCCCAACCGTCATTCAGGTATTGATATTTACCTGAATAGACATCTACATGTTCAGGATATTTCACATCCAGTGCCCAGCGTGCAATGTCCAATTCATGTGTAGCATTATTTCCCATTTCTGCCGTTCCGAAGTCCCACCCATACCAGTGCCAATTGTAATTCCAGGTATCATGCATATAATTCTTTCTAGGCGAAGGTCCTTGAAAAAGGTCCCAATCTAATCCTTGAGGTGGAGCAGCTTTTACGGGAACAATTACTTCTCCTCTGGAATTAGTATAAAAGGCAATTGCTTTATAGGTAGTACCAATAATTCCATTGTGAATATCCCTTATTATTTCAGCTGATTCTAATGAGGATCTTTGCTGATTTCCCATCTGGACCACCTTATTATATTTTTGCTGGCAGGCTACAACCAACTCATTTTCTTTTGGGTTATGACTACAAGGTTTTTCTAAATAAACATGTTTACCTGCTTCCATTGCCATGCATGCTCCCGGGGTATGCCAATGATCAGGAGTTGCCATAAAAACAGCATCCAATTTTTTATCTTCTAAAACGATACGAATATCATTTTCAAGTATGGGTTTGTTGCTTATTCTGTTTTCAAAACTTTTTGCAGCCTTTTCTCGCTGACTTTTCATCACGTCACATAAGTACAATAAACGCACGTTACTTTCTTTTCTTTCTATTGACTCGATAAAGCCTCCAAAACGCCTTCCTAATCCTTGAATGGCAATATTGATTCTATCATTAGCACCGATAATATTTTCATAACTTCTAGCTGGCATGGCATTTACACCACTACTAAACGCCAATCCAACCGCTCCGGCGGAAGCTTTTTTTATAAAATTTCTTCTGTTTGAACTCATATTTTATTGCTTTAAATTAGTCAGATCATGAATTTTGATATTTCTAAAATACACAAGATCACCATGATCTTGTAATAATATATTTCCTTCAACTGCTTCACCGAAATTTTCCCATTTATCATACTTGCTCTCCGTAACGAGTTTACGATAATCCTCACTTTTACGTTCGTATTCCAGTACTTTAATACCGTTTAACCAATGTTCTACATGATTATTATTTGAAATTATATAGGCATGATTCCATTCTCCAACACGATTTACCACTTTGTTTTCTGCTTTGATCAAGTCATACAAAGAGGCCACCGTTCTGCTCCCTTCATGGTTCCCTAATTTGGCATCAGGATGTTTGGCATCGTCTAGTATTTGATATTCCAAACCAATGGAAGAACCAGCTCCCTTATTGAGGTCGGTGTTCACATAATATTTTATACCACTATTAGCACCTTCTGTGATTTTAAAATCAACTTTTAATTCAAAATTACTGTACTTATCTAGCGTAACTATATCGCCTCCGGCAGCCGATTCTGCTCCTTCTGAAGCTAAAACGAATAATTCTCCATTTTCAACCTCCCATCCTGACTCGGGAAAGGATTTTAATTTTGCACCTCTCCAGCCCTTGCTCGATTGCCCATCCCAAAGCATTTTCCAACCTGTTTTTTCTTCATCAGTCGTTAGTTGATTCTTAGTATATACAGGTTCTATGTTAATCGATTTAGCATATTTTTCAACATTTTTTGTGATAATCTTAATATTTTTCCAGGTAACTTGTATTCCTTCTTTATCCACATTATCCCCTATCCCATGTACTTGTAAGCCAATAAATCCACTGGAAGTCATGTCGTCAACTAAATAAGCAGCAGGTACACCATTTATCCATGTTTTAATAGTATCACCAATAGCTTCAATTCTATATTTGTTCCACTTATTTTGTTTAAATGCACTCCGGGCTTTTGGATTATCTTTTAGATCATACAGCCATTTTCTTCTGGCTTCATCATAGATTCCTGCACTATATGCTCTGTCAGAAGGATCTATTTCTACCTGATATCCATGAACTCTTCCGTTTCTGTAGTAAGGGAAGCTGTTGCTTCTTATTTGAATTCCAGAATTTAATTGTGGATCCACTTTATATTCCAGTTCCAGAATAAAATCACTAAAGAATTCGTTTGTACACAAAAAAGTATTTGGTGTATTGATCACCGTACTTCCCACAATCGTACCATCTATGACTTTGTAAGTTGCTTTTCCTCCTTTTATGTTCCATCCGTTTAATGTTTTCCCATCAAATAGATCTATCCAGGGCTCCTGTTTTTTTGTTTCCATACAACTGCTTACAATTACCAGTATTAAAATGGTTATTTTAAATTTTTTCATTCTATAATTCACTTTATTTAATATTTAATGATTTTTCAATTCCGTACTCTAATCCGGCTAATTCTGCCAATCCTTTCATGCGTCCAATGCAAGAATAACCGGGGTAATAATATTTATTGAGATCATCCATCATTTGATGTCCGTGATCCGGTCTCATCGGAATGGCAAAATCATTTCTACCTTCCTTTTTTCGTCTTTCTTGTTCAATGACAATATTTTTTATCACTGTGTACATATCTACATTCCCGCCAAGATGCGTTGCTTCCTGAAAATTGCCCGATTTGTCTCGCAGCGTGCTTCTCAAATGAATAAAATGCACTTTGTCGGCGAATCGGTTAAACATTTTTGGCAAGTCATTGTCAGCTCTAACGCCAAATGACCCGGTACAAAAAGTCAAGCCGTTATTTGGGCTTACCGCAGCGGCCAATAGATCTGCCACATCTCTTTCGGTACTGACGATTCTTGGCAAACCCAGCAGAGAAAATGGGGGGTCATCCGGGTGAATACACATCTTTACATCTGCTTTTTCTGCTACAGGAATTATTTCCCTTAAAAAATAAAATAAATGCTCCTTTAATTTATAACTGTCAATATTTTTATACCTGTTTAAAACTTCTCGAAATTCTTCAATGGTATATTTTTCGTCCGTCCCTGGTAAATTTGCTATTAACACCTCAGTAAGAGCCCGAACGTCCTCTTCATTAAGTGTATCAAAATAAACTTTAGCCTTTGCAATTTGATCTATAGTATAATCACTTTCTGCATTTTCTCTTTTTAATATAAATAAATCAAATGCAACAAATGCGATCATTTCAAAGCGAAGCGTACTGGCTCCATTTTCTAATTTATAATTTGTATCTGTTCTCGTCCAATCCATGATCGGCATAAAATTATAGCAAACAATTTTTATACCGCAGGCCCCTAAATTTTCAATACTCTTCTTATAATTATCGATGTATTTCAGGTAATCACCGGTTTGTGTTTTAATATCTTCATGAACCGGAATACTTTCGGTAACCAACCAGGTCAACCCATTTTCTTCTATCGTTTCTTTTCTTTTCAGGATGTCTTCTTCGGTCCATTCTTCACCATAAGGAACATGAAACAAGGAGGTAACTATATCGCTAACTCCAGCTTGTTTTATATCAGAAAAGGAGACCTCATCATGTGCGCCATACCACCGCCAGGTTTTGATCATACTCATAATCCTCTCATTTAATAATCAAATATTCAAACACCACTATACACATTGAACCCTCCATCAATAGGAACAATAGCTCCAGTTACAAAGGATGCACTATCGCTGATCAGCCAATGGATGGCACCATTCAACTCTTCGGCTTCCCCAAATCTTTTCATAGGTGTATTTTCTATTATTTTCCTCCCTCGATCTGTAAGTGAACCATCGTCATTTAACAGCAATTTCTTATTTTGATTCCCTATAAAAAACCCTGGTGCGATTGCATTTACCCTTAGTTTATCTCCAAATTTTAGAGCGAATTCTATTGCCATCCATTTTGTGAGATTTGTAACGGCGGCTTTAGAAGCAGAATAACCGACTACTCTTGTTATTGGTCTGAATGCTGCCATAGATGAATAATTTATAATCACTCCCTTACCGGAATTAGCCATTACTTTACCAAAGACCAAGGAAGGTATCAAGGTACCGTTCAGATTTAGGTCAGATACTTTTTTGAAATCATCGATTTTCAGATCAAAAATAGTTTGATCCTCTGCGATTGTAGCACCTGGCATATTACCACCGGCCGCATTTAATAAGACATCGATTTTCCCCCACAGGGAAATTACATTTTCACAAACTTCTTCGATCCTCGACTTATTCAGAACATCACAAACGAATCCAACGGCATTATTACTGATTTTTAATAAATGCGATAATTTCTTATCCAATCGATCCTGATTAGATCCTAATATCACAACTTTGGCTTTGTTCTCTAATAAATAAGAGGCAATTTCTCCACCTAGAACCCCTGATCCGCCAGTAATAACACAGACTTTACCCGATATATCAAAATTATTATTTTTATTCATTTCTTTAAATTAATTGAAATGTTAAATATGGACAAATAAACACAGATTAGGAACTAATACGCAATATAAGATTTGGTTACATTTATAATGTATTAAATTCACATAAATTTTATTAGATAAAAATAATTAATTATGAGTAAATCAGACGATTCCAGACGCAATTTTGTAAAAATTTTAGGAATTATAGGTGCGGGTGCAGCAGTTGGATGTATCACAAATGAAAACAGCGATAAAACGGGTTCAAATATTGACGTTCCTTCTCGTATTGCAGGATCTCATTATATGGGCGATTTTTCTACCCCTCCTTTGGAAACAGTCCGTTGTGCTTTTATTGGTGTTGGGGAAAGAGGTTCTGGTCATGTTAGCCAATTTGCAAAAATCGATGGGGTTGAAATAGTTGCCATTTGTGATTTGTATGAAGATCTGACGAAAAAATCAGAGCAAGAATGCAAAGAAGTTAAAGATGGTATTCACAAGAATATAGCACTTTACTATGGAGATACAGATCTGTGGAAAAAGATGTTGAAAGAAGTGAAACCTGATGCCGTGATTATTGCAACACCATGGAATTTACATGCACCCATGGCGATAAGAGCAATGGAAGAAGGAGCTCATGCCTTTGTTGAAGTGCCAATTGCTACAACTATTGACGATATGTGGAAGACTGTTAATACTTATGAAAAGACAGGTAAACATTGTATGATGATGGAAAATGTTAACTATGGAAGAGATGAATTACTGTATTTAAACATGTGTCGCAAAGGAGTTATAGGTGAATTATTACACGGAGAAGCTGCTTATATTCACGAACTCAGATGGCAAATGGAAAATGAAGATAGAGGAACAGGATCCTGGCGCACACCACATTATGCCAACCGTAATGGAAATTTGTATCCAACACATGGATTGGGGCCGGTTGCACAATATATGAATTTGGCCAGAACCGAAGACAATTTTTCTCGATTGGTTTCTTTTTCATCCCCTGCAAAGGGAAGAAAGTTATATGCCGCTAAAAATTACAGCAATGATCACAAATGGAATCAACTGGACTACGGCGGGGGAGATATCAATACTTCAATAATAAAAACTGCTTTAGGGAGAACGATCATGGTACAATGGGATGAGACGAGTCCAAGACCTTATGACCGGCTAAATCTAATTCAGGGAACCAAAGGGATATTGGCGGGCTTTCCAACAAGAATTGCTTTAGACGGGGGAGTAGAAGGAGCAACAGAAAACCACCATCAATGGGCAAAAGGAGATCAGCTACAGGCTATATATGAAAAGTATGAGCACCCTCTTTATAAACGATTAGGGGCAATAGCAACCAAAATGGGAGGACATGGAGGAATGGACTTTATGATGAGATACAGAATTATTGAATGTTTGCAAAATGGTACGCCATTGGATCAAAATTTATATGAAGGATGCTTATGGAGCGCCGTTGGTCCGTTAACGGAAGCATCTGTAAAAGAAGATGGTATGCCACAAGATTTTCCCGATTTTACACGAGGCGATTGGAAAAAAACAAAACCACTGGCTATAATTACTTAAGGAAAAATATTTAATCGTATGTCTGAAACTAGGTCAAATCGCATTTTATCTATTGATGTATTCAGGGGCTTTACCATGTTTTTAGTGATTGGCGAATTTACGGGTCTTATGGCTTTGCTTACACACCAATCTCTGGAAGGTACTTTTGTCTACTCTTTAGGGGAACAATTTCACCATCATCCCTGGAATGGACTTCGATTTTGGGACTTAATACAGCCATTCTTTATGTTTATTGTAGGGTTGTCGCTACCATTTGCAATTTTAAATCGCCAAAAAAAAGGAGACTCCAAGAAGCAAATATTTCATCATATTTTAAAGCGATCGGCAATATTGCTGTTCCTTGGTTGGGCCTTGTACTGTATCGGTCCGGGGAAGATCACTTTCTATTTTCAGAACGTGTTGGCACAGATTGCCATCACCTATTTGATCGCATATTTAATAATGAATAGGTCATTTGCTTTTCAAATAATATTCTCATTTGTACTTTTAGCCTTATCTGAGGGCTTGTATAGGCTTTTCCCCGTAGAAGGATTTAATCACGCCTTTGTAATCAACGAAAATTTTGGTGCTTGGTTAGACATGCTATACGGTGGCGAATCGGCTGATGGATGGGTATCCTTCAATGCAATTCCTACTGCTGCGCACACTATTTGGGGAGTGTTGATTGGAAAGCTTTTAATGGGTAATAAATTACCTATTAGAAAGTTAAGAATAATGATCTTTTCAGGACTGTTATTAATAACGATGGGGTATTTGTTGGATCCTATAACACCCATTATTAAAAGAATTGCCACATCTTCGTTTGTTGTTGTTAGCGGCGGTTGGTCCATATTAGCTTTAGCATTCCTTTATTGGATCATCGACATCTTAAAATTTAATGGCAACTGGACCCTATTCTTTGGTGTTGTTGGGATGAACTCGCTATTTATCTATTTATTTTCACATGTTGGTGGGGCAAATTTTATAGAGCACATCATCCATCCTTTTTCCTTTGCTATTTTTGACAGTGGAGGTGTTTTATTTGCGCAGATTCTGACCAGTGCACTAGTATGGGTTGCTTTATGGGGCTTATGTTATTGGATGTATAAGAAAAGATTATTTATTAAGATCTAAGTAAATAATCAGTCTATATTGAACTCTACTTAAACCGCAATGACCGCAAAGGTTTACGCAAAGAGCGCAAGAGATTATAAATTATTAACCATACGTCTAATGCCATTTTTAATTAAGGTTACATTAAAGTTGATTAACAAACCAAGTTTGCAATCTGAAAGTTTTAAATAGGTTAAAACTTGGGCTAAATGAATGTCATTTAGTGCCTCTACCGATTTAATTTCAATAATTACCTTGCTTTCAACCAGTATATCAACACGATATCCAATTTCCAGTTTCACGTCCTCATATATTAACGGCAACGGTTTCTGCTTTACAACTTGTAATCCTGTCTTTCTTAACTCGTAAAACAAACATTCTTCATAAGAACTTTCTAACAAACCAGGACCTAATACACGATGTACCCTTAAACCTGATTTTGGCCTAAGATTCGATTCACAGAAAGCCAAGAGTGCAATAGATTTGATGCTGAAATTCAGGAAGATATAACGGGTTATATCAAGGGATTTTTAGTTC
>PVMS01014003.1_pt1 | contig 10720 bp, 9 predicted proteins | sample 1853461 | NCBI WGS metagenome assembly PVMS01 (sample SAMN08582032, study PRJNA380276) | Marine sediment metagenome, whole genome shotgun sequencing project. | isolation source: ocean sediment barecode stripped | collected 2017
CTGTGGAAGAATAGGCCATTTAACATGTTTAAGCTAGGTGCAACTACTCCAAGACCAAAAGGCTAATAAGAAGGTAAAACGGCGTGTCGTTGTATAAGGCGCCGGCAGGCGGCCGTTAGAAAATCCGCATCTGCATTGCCTGCCCACCAAACCGGGTTATTGGTGGAAAAGGACGAATACCTGGGACGGAAATTAAGAAGCAGCAACTTACCTGTTAGCCCCTGGTTATGCCTTTTAGGGCAGCCTGCGTGCTCCTGCTGGTGTCACTTAAGCTCGATCTCAGCAACGAACATCCAAATCTGTCCTTCAATAGCCCCCGAATACTCTTCCTGGCGGCCGTCGCTGTATTCCACCTTGATTGTATAGGAGGCGAAATGGGGCAGATGTTGCTCGTTAATGATACAGCCCGACCACAGCCCTACGGAAATATGGTAGATGCCGGGTCCTTCGACAACAACCTGTTCCGTCCCACCAGAGGTAGGGCATACTACGTCGTCCCCAAGTTCCGTACCATCCGGCGTGGAATCCCACGAAATGTCACGTGTGAGCCCGACGGCCAGGTCCAGATCGGTCTGCTCGCCCCATGTCAAAGTGACCGTGGCGGATGGGGGCGTTTCGGTGGGCTCCGCGGCCGCTTCTCCGGCCGGTTCTCCGGTCGGTTCGGCGCCTGTATCAGGCGCAGACTGCTGACCCTCGACGACCTGCCGATCTAATTCTTCCAGGTCAATGGCTAGGCAGGGCGCAGTGGCTTCTTCGTCAGTCAACCCGGGGGACTGGTCACCTTGAAGACGGGTTATAGCTTTTCGGTACTGTGTCCCAATAAAGGCGCAGCGTGCAACGAATCCGCCTAAGATCTTCGCTCGAGCCAGATCCTTCATAGTAGTCCTGTACTGCCGGGTCTTGCCAGCCAGCAGTTTAATGACTGCCTCTATGACGGGCTTATCATCTCCGGACACTACCGATGCGATCGTCACTTCACTGGTTGTCTGGCTGACGTTGGGTGACCGGCCGGTTTCGCTGAAGGCGCTCACGTTCTGATCCAATTCGGACAGATCGCCCTGAGCCTGTTCTAACCCTGATTGGATGTCTGCGGTCGCGGTGTCGAGGGTGTTGATGATTCTAGAGGTCGTCCTTCTGATCCCTGCACCGGTCCGGCCGCCGATAATGCCGGCAGCGAAGTTGATATTGCCGGCGATCCGGCGGACCTTTTCCACCTCAGTGAAAATTTCACCTCCTTCACCCAGGTGGTCGAGTGCAGTTTCGATAACGCCTTGGGAGGAATTGATACCCTGTCGGATGGCCCCAAACACTCGCTGGACCCGCTGGTTGCGAGGATCTGTCTGACGATCGCGTTTTCAACCCGTTCTTGGAACTCTTGCCGGGCAGCGCGCTTTTGAGACTCGGCAAAATCAATCGTGACTTGCCGCTCCTGTTCCACCATGGCCACCAGTTTGATGTAGGCGGCCACTTGCGAATCCCTCAGGCCGCCGATTTCGCGATTGATGAGCTGTTCTCGCGCTTTTTCCCTTAACTTATCGTAGTAAGCTTGCCGTTCTCGGGTAAGGTCCCTGGCCTCCCGGTAGATCCGATTTCGAGATCTCATACCACTCAAGATGCCTAGAAATGGGACCACATTCGAGACTAAGCCGCCTGGACCCTCTGCCCGGACAGGGGGAGTAGAAGCCAGACCAATAGCGAGAATGGGCAAGGCAATCAGCAGCGCCGCCATCCAGATCAGCAGCAGGCGCGATATGGATCCAGTAATGAACGCTTTAATCATGGCGCCTGCACTGGACTTAAGATGAGGGTCTCCACATAGACGAGGCGATCCTGGTCAAAACCCAGAATGATCTGATCGCCGACAAGGACGAGCCCGCCCGGGATGTCACCATCATCCAACTCGATCTCCTCCAATGTTTCACCTGCAAGGAGATTGCGCACCTCGGCGGCCGACATAGCAGCTCTGAACTCTCGTGGATCGTGGAAGTGAGCCTAAATAGAGCCATCGGGGACCGGCTCCAGGTCGACTGTCGACAGCAGTTCGCCGTCGACGAAATCGAAGCGGGATTCGAAATCGAGGTAAGACCACTGCTCGGACCGCACAACCTGGCCCTGGAGCTCTTCGAAGACAAGCGTGAAGGCGTCCGGCGCGCCCAGCAGCCGGAGCACCTCGTTACGGCGATCTTCAACCTCTATGGCGAGAGCTGCTTCAAGGCTCATTCCATAATATTGTTCGCCATCTGAGGCTTCTTCATGCGTTATGTCCCCTTTTGGATCCTCTCTAGTGCCCAGATTGGAAACTGCGTTACAAGCTAATAACGCCAAGACCAGGCCAGCAATGATCCAAGTGAGGGCACTGGGCGCGCCCTGGCCACTGACCAGGTAGCGCCTCAGGCGCTTTCTAATGGCGTTGCTCACTCTGGCTGGGCAAGATTGGCGCGACATTAACTGCTTCATAGCTGGTTGTCTTGCCATTCTGCTATCATTTAAGCTGGGTTCCGCTAATTAAGGGATTAAATGGGTGTCTGCTTCCGGCATGATAAGCCGAACTCGGATAGCCGAGAAGCTGATGAAACGTGACATTAGGGCTATCTAATGGCTGGATCTAGCTCAACAGCCTGGTGAAAATTCGCGATCAGTCGCCGGATCTCATCTAAATCGTAAGGAGCCAAAACCTGGTTTAGAAAGACCGCTTCTTCTTCCGAGTCCTAACAATAGTTACGATCAAAATATTTTCGATGTAGTCAGGAATGGCGTAGACCATTTCCCGTCTTCGAACTGTCACAATAATCAGGTCGTCAGGCCATGTTTTTTGAGTGGTTTTCTTCTAAGCTTCGGATGAACTGTCTTAGGTGGGGAAGCAGCAATCAACCGGGGAATTGATGACAACCCTTTACATAAAGACACGATCCGATCTCAAAGCGACACGATGATGATGATAACCACAGCCAGGAGGGAACCGACGGTCAGGCGCAGCCAATTAGGGCTGACAGTCCAGAGGATCCGGATTGCTTCAAAGATAATGATGGACAAAGTGACTGCCGTTAAAATCAAGGCAGCAGCAATGATTATTGTTGTCAGGTCCATCCGATCCTCCTCTCAACCAACTTGATACTGACTATTGTCCGCGACGGAATAGTACTGTAGTACCTGATCCGCCCTGATGTCAAGGGCTGTAGTTGATTTTATCGCTTTTTTAACGTGTATAGATATATTACCAGTATTCTTTAGGCCTATATATTATTAAACAGATAAAATAGTGAAATATATCTTATGATATCGAATGATAATTGGCGCGAATCTTTGGCCAGGCAGGTGATTGAAGCATACAAGAAAAGTGGCAAGGTATCGGCCGCCCTTATTGGCGGTTCCCTTGCTCTAGGGGTTGATGATGATTTCTCTGATATCGATCTCTTTATATTCTGGGTTGAACCGCCATCAGACGCTGAGAGACACAGGGCTGTCATTCGCTCTGGAGGTGAGGTCGATATATTCTGGTCTGATACTCCAACAGAAGAGCTGCTGGGTTCGAAGCTGAGTGAGAAGAACGGCCGAATTGGCCAGCTCTGGCCCTACGAGTCTGACGAGTGGTCCGAACATTACTTCATTGGTGCTGTTAATATCGGAATAAGCGGCTTTTTGGCTTCTACTGTACCCCGCTATCTGACCGATCTGCTTCAGAATAATCAACCGACGGATGACAAACAGATGCTGCTGTCTACAATCCGAGCTGGTATTCCCGTAAGTGGAAAACAGTTAATAGGTGGCTGGAAGCAAGCTGCTGAGGAGTTCCCTAGCCTTTTAGCCTTCACCCTGATCAATCGCGCTATTGCCTATGACTATAGCTGGTGGGCCTGTGATATGTTCGTTAAGCGGGAGGAACGATTAATACTTCAGGCTTTAGTCAGCTGTATGGTGGACAAAATTATTCGAGCGTTATTGGCTCTTAATAACATGTATCTACCCGATCCCCGGCACAAGTGGCTGGGCTATTACGCGGATAAAATGGAGTCGAAACCGGCCGGTCTTTTAACTAGAATTATAAGCCTTTCATCGGCCGATCCAGTTCTCGCCGTAAGAGAAGTTCAAGAGCTATTTATAGAGACATTAGACCTGGTTGATGGTGTTCTTCCAGGGACGGAGACCGGTTTCGCGCGCGAATGGATTCACTACCGCCGCCCAATAAATACGCAAAATCCCGTAGATCCGAGCATTGAATAGAAACGTTAGAAAAGGCTGACAGCTTATCACCCTCTTTGAATGAGCTCCTAATTCTAACTAATCTACAAGGGCCGGAACAGTGACAATGGATACGCGGACAATAACTATCGAAGATTACGATGAGGTGATATCGCTATCGCGTCTGTGCGAGGGTATCGGGTTAAGCACCGCCGATTCCCAAGAGGTCATAATGGACTATTTGAAGAGAAATCCAGATTTAAGTTTCGTTGCCCATGTTTGATCATCCATAGTTGGAGCTATCCTATGCGGACACGGACCTGTCCGTTGCGGACATGGTGGACGGAGGGAATTTATACACCACCAGGCTGTTCATCCCGAGTCTCGACTGAGGGGGATTGGGAAACAGCAAGTTGACACCTGCCTGAACCGGCTTAGTCAGGACGGGATACAAAAATGCCATCTATATGTCTTTTCAAAAAATGAGGGTGCGATATCCTTTTGGAAAGAGACAGGTTAGACAGAGCGCATTGAACTGACTATGATGTCATAAGAGATCGTGTTGTCTGATGAATCTACGAACTATACAGATGGAAATTATATGTGAGGTCCCTGACTCTATGAATCGCACTTTTCAAGGCATTGTTGAACGCGCTTGTGGATATAAGGATTGCCACTCATTACCAGTTTCGCCAATATATCACTGGTGATTTTCGAAACGGTTTTATAATTATGGATTCATTGACAAAACGGGCCGCTGATTTCATTACCCTGACGAGGGCCTTGTTGGTACCGGTCTTACTCTGGCTGGGTTTTTCACAAGGTCCAGAGGCTTTACCCCTGGTTATATGGCTTGTATTGTACAACTGGACCGCTGACAGTTTAGATGGCCCCCTTGCCCGGAGAGGTCCGGCTGAAATCCATACCTGGCTTGGCGATCATGATCTGGTGATAGACATGCTCTTCACTACAAGTCTATTAGCCTATCTTGTGGGCGCTGAATTTGTCCCCTGGCAGGTCGGGGTCATTTATCTATTGTTTTGGATTGCTTATTTCTGGGTACGTGGCTTAAAACACGCCTTGGGTATGATTTACCAAGGGCCAATTTATGCTTGGTTTCTCTACGTGGCGGTGCGAGATGCCCCTCAAGTCAGCATCTGGATTGGGGTGTGGATGGTTGTGGCGTTGATCGTAACCTGGCCAAAGATCCCCAAAGTGGTCATCCCCGATTTTATAAACGATCTGAGAGCTCTCTTTTCCAGAGATTAATTTAATTAGCAAACTTGATCCTCTCTACAACACATTCCGGATTTACCTGGTCAGACAGCCCAATGACCAGCCAAATCCATCATGGGCGATGAGTTCATCCGCTTCTTTGGGTCCCCAGCTGCCTGGTTCATAGGAGTAAAGAGTTGATTTGCTGCTTCTTTCCCACCCATCGCTGATATTGTCAACTAATCCCCAGGCCAGCTCAATGGCGTCTCCTCGAGTAAACAGGCTGGCGTCACCTTTCAGCGAATCCAGCAGCAGTCTCTCATAAGCTTCCGGTATCCGCAGCTCCCCAAACGACTCCTGATAGTTGAAACTCATATCAACCGATCTCATCTTGGCCGGCGTGTCCGGAACCTTGGCCTGAAAGCTGAAATGGATGCCCTCATCGGGCTGAATGCAGATCGATAACTCATTTGCGCCCAATTGGGCGTTGGCCGGCATTGGAAACATCAAGTGAGGCGGCCGTTTAAAAAAAATGCTGATCGATGTGGCCTTGGCGGCCAGGGCTTTGCCTGAGCGCAGGAAAAAGGGCACCCCCTGCCATCGCCAATTGTCGATATAGAATTGAATGGCCGCGAAGGTCGCCGTCTGGGAACCTGCACTCACTCCGCTAGCCTGGCTATACCCGCGGTATTGTCCACGCACCGTATAATTATCTACATCATCTGGATCAATGGGTCTTATCGAGGAAAACAATTTCACTTTTTCGTTCCGAAGGGCATCCGCATCAAAAGAAGCCGGGGGTTCGATGGCCACCAGGGATAGCAGCTGGAGCATGTGATTTTGGACCATGTCCCGGATCACACCTACGCCATCATAATACGCGGCCCGATGACCGACATCAACAGTCTCGGCGGCCGTGATTTGAACGTGGTCGATATAGTTGCGATTCCACACCGGTTCAAATAGCGAGTTGGCAAAGCGGAATACCAGGATATTTTGGACCGTTTCCTTTCCAAGATAATGGTCAATGCGATATATCTGCCGCTCGTCGAGAACCTGGTGAACTGTCTTATTGAGGTCTATTGCCGATTGAAGATCCCGTCCAAAAGGCTTTTCAATGACCACACGACGCCAGCCATCTCTTTCATCTACCATATCGGCCGCGCCCAAATTTAATATCGCCGTTGGATAGAGCTTTGGAGCAATCGCCAAATAATAAAGTCGATCTACCGTGCCCGTTCCAGATCGTTCCTCTTGAGCCAGGCGCTGGTCAAGTTCCCGAAAATCATCGGCCTTTCCCAGGTCACCGGACTGGTAAGCGATCCTAGGAGCAAATTTCTCCCACTCACTTTCCAAGAAATTTTCTGGTGTGAACTCCTCAACCCCAGCCTTCAAGCGCGCACGAAACTCTTCATCGCTTATTTTTGATCTTGATACGCCTACAATACGCCAATTTTCCGGCATACGGTTTTTACAGAATAGACTGAACAGCGCAGGTATTAACTTTCTTTTAGTCAAATCCCCTGAGGCGCCAAATATGACTATGCTCGTTGTTGAGGCCATGTAAACTGAAACTCCTATCCTTATCGAGTGGTGGCTATTGTTTAACTACAGGTACCGGTATCTCCAATCAGAGTGTAACGAACTATAGGTATGATGCAATTGGGCTATAATCCCTTCATGTCGCAGCCAAATATCATTTTAACCGGCTTCATGGGTACCGGAAAATCTGCCGTGGGCCGCCTGCTGGCGAAAAAAACCGGCCGATCGTTTATCGACACTGATGATCTAATTGTAGGTCACACTGGCCTGACGATAAGTGAGATTTTTACCACAGAAGGGGAAGATCGATTCCGTGAATTGGAAAGGGAGATCTCCCGTGATTTGGAGCAAGCAGAAAATGCCGTTATTGCCACCGGCGGACGTTTGATGTTGGACCCGATTAATGCCCTTTCGCTGTCTGGAAAAAACCAGGTATTCTGCCTTACGGCTGCCCCGGATGAGATAGTCGAACGCTTGGGTGACGAAAGAGACAGACCGCTCCTGGCGGGAGCCGATTCTGAGACGAGAATTACCCAGCTGCTCAAGGAACGAGAAGAGGGGTATGAACAATTTCAGCAGGTCGCTACGAGCGGAAAATCGCCGGGCCAAGTGGCATCGGAAATCATTGAGCGAGCAAACGAGATGGTCCTCGAGGGCAGCGGATCTCAGAAATTGACAAGCAAGCTCATAATTCGCCATCCCAATGGCCAATATCCTATTTTTTTGGGAAATGATCTGCTGCCAACCTTGAGCCGACGGTTATCCTTAGATAGCTCGTTTGTCGTAATAACGGATGATAATGTGGGCCCTCTCTACAGCCGCTTAATCGGCGTCTCTCGGCCCCTACGAACTATCACCATGCCGTCGGGTGAGGGTTATAAGAATCTGGAGACGGTGACGCCCATCTACAGCAAACTGCTTGATTCCGGTCTAGATCGTTCTGGGGTAATAATCGCATTGGGAGGAGGCGTTGTGGGCGATATGGCCGGTTTTCTGGCAGCCACCTATATGCGCGGCGTTAAATTGATCCAATGCCCAACGACCCTTCTGTCTATGGTTGACGCCAGCATTGGCGGCAAGACTGGTGTCGACCGCGCCGAGGGAAAAAACCTGGTTGGCGCCTTCAAGCAGCCAATGGCCGTTATCGCCGATCTCACCACCTTAATGACGCTGCCAAAAGATGAATTTCTCTCAGGCATGGCTGAGGTCATTAAACATGGCATTATCGCCAGCCCTAATCTTCTAGAGAGGATACGGTCAGGCTCCTGGAAGAGCTACGGGCTGGAATCCGACAATCAGTTCCAGGCCATGGTAGTCGAAGCCATCGAAATTAAAAAGGAGATCGTCCAGGAAGATCCCTTTGAGCGTGGGATACGTGCTCATCTTAACCTTGGACATACCTTCGCCCATGCGATTGAAACAGTCAGCCATTACCGCATAAAACATGGTTTTGCTGTTTCCATGGGTTTGGTAGCAGCTGCCCGGCTCTCGTCCGGACTCGGTTACTGCGATCCAGTATTTACCACCACCATCGAGCGTCTGCTGGCTGACGTCGGTCTCCCCACCCGGATTCCACCCGAAATTGAAGCGGGCCAGATACTAGCGGCAATGCAGCGGGACAAGAAGAGGCTGTCAGGCAGGATCCACTATGTGCTCATCCGCGCGGCCGGAGAAGTATTCATCACCAGCAACGTGCCCCAGCAGGCTGTGGTGGATACGATAATCGGCCTCCAAGAACCAGAAAATAAGTAAACATAAAGTTACGATTTCTGCTCCTTGTCCCCTAAATAAACCCCTCTATCTCTACTTTTTTGCCTAAACGCGGAGATTGCTCTTGGATAGTAAGCCGATTGGGGTATCTCGCCTCTGATGGGTCTTCACCAGCCGCTGGCTTGAAAAACGGTTTCCAGCAGCTGGTTTCTTTCCTCGTGGGTCATCAGCCTGGGACAGCAATAATTCTCTATCAGGCCGGTCACCAACTCAACGTTGAGAAGTCGGCCGTCATAGATGGTGTAAATGTCGATAAAACTCTGTCGTGTCCCCAACATATCCATCTGGTCAAAGAATAAATTTCCTAGTCCATGATGGATAAAAGCGCCATTATGGAAATCAAAGCCCTGGGCATGGTGACCCTGGCTGCCGCTAACGGCATCTGCGCCGGCATCGGCGACCAGTCTGAAATCAACCCGCTGTTCGGCCGTGGCACTGTAATGGTAGAACTCGTAATATTGGAGCGTTGCGATGACTAAATATCCATCTTCCTTTAGCGCCCTGATTTGATTATAAAAAGCGGGAAGATCACATGGCTGAGAGCCGGCTCTTTCGGCTGTTGCCCAGGCGTATGGCGGACCGGCCACATTGCATCCCACAAAGGCAATCTTATTGCTGTTATGTTCGAATTGGGCTGGCTCGGCCGCCTCATCCAGGTTCCGGCCACCACCGAACAGTTCCAGGCCGGCTTCTTTGTAGAGGTCAATTGAATAGATGAAATTGTCCACTCCCCAGTCATTTACATGGTTTCCTGTGAGCTCTACAACATCGACGCCAATTGAGAGAAGTAAATCCATGTACTTGTCACGGGCGCAGAAGATAGGATCGCCTATTGGATTAGGATAAGGGCAGTCGGGGGCAAAGGGTACTTCATGGCTGACATGGCTGATGTCGGCCGCCATCATATACGGTCCGATTTCCTTGCCAGGGACGGTGACGCCTTGAATTTCCATCTGATATGCTGTCGCTCGGCCAAGGGCGGTTACGCCGCTCATCGCAACCCTTGTGAGCAAATTTGGATTGAAATTTGTTTTTGGAAAGTCCCAGCTGCTGTGAAGTTTATCCCTGCCAACACTATCCCCAGAGGCGCCAAATGAAACCACTAGGGGCCACTTTGACCGTTCAAAACTTGTATCCAGAGGGGAGATACCATCTATCTTGAGTACTTTTATTTCAGGTGTAAGCTGGTGAACTGGGAGCAGGGTCCATGAAGGACGACCGGCCCAGAGGGCGCTGGATATCTCTGATGGCTGGACGATCCAGACCGCATTTGATGGTGGACCCCAGATGGCCGTAAAAACAGCACTTGTTTCACTATCTAGAATGAGCTGGCCTAAATCATTTACTCCGCTCTTCCAACCCTGAGAGATCGCCTCCATAGTCACCTGATCAGGTGCTGTTGCAAAGGGGCTTGCTGCCGTATATATCCACTCAATCAACGGCCTTTGTCCTCCCTGCTCAATATTTACGACTGCCTGATCGTCTACGCTTGGATCATCTCCAATTCCAAATTGGTCCGGCTTATCCCGGATGATTGTTTCGATGTATCGGATCAACTCAGAAGGTAGGCTATCGCCAATTATTATACTGAACTCCGGATTTGAGTCATCGGGCTGTCTAGGCTCAGCAATTGTAGTTTCGGCGGGCGTAATTGCGGCCGTTGCGGTAATTGCACTATTCCTTATTTTGAGTGTCGGCGTAGGAAATAATTCCGGCTCAGATGTGATCGGAAGGCTTGTTGGGGTATTGGCTGGCTGTGGAATGTCGCCACTGCAAGCAGTCAAAAAAACTAGAATTATTAGCTTAATTACTAGTAGACTAGGGGGCTTATAATCACTGATACGCACTCGAGGATGATATGCAATTATTAACGTTATGTCAAAGCAATTTCGAAGATAGAGTCGATTTGATAATTCATACAGGGTTTCTGGACCATCAACCCTGCCGTCTGCCGCTTCTCCCCTTCGCTTGTTGATTGCGTCGCCAATCCAAATGAATGTCTCTTTCCTTTTCA
>PVMS01022530.1_pt1 | contig 10720 bp, 6 predicted proteins | sample 1853461 | NCBI WGS metagenome assembly PVMS01 (sample SAMN08582032, study PRJNA380276) | Marine sediment metagenome, whole genome shotgun sequencing project. | isolation source: ocean sediment barecode stripped | collected 2017
ATGGCATCAGCCCGCTGCAACTGGGCACCGTATGGGTCATATTTGCGGAACTGGTCGATCAGTGCCTGTGCTTTTTCTTGCTGCCCAAACGCATTGTACAAGTTCACCGCATTACCGAATCCCGGTCGGTACAGCGGATCCCTTTGCGTCCTCTGCTCGAGGATCTGTAGCGCACCACGCGGATTGCCGCTCGAAACCAGAGTGGATTGCAGCCAGTTGCTAGCGTTAATCAGGTTGGGGTTGATGGACAATGCCTTTGTCAGCGCCTCGATCGCCTGTTCGTGTTCCGATGGCCGGTGGACGTGATACAGCCCCAGGCCAGCCCACGCTTCCGCAAGCTGCGGGTCTTTGTCGAGCGCGGCATCGATAAAGCGCCTGCCCTGTACAAGCGCCTCCGCATCTGGAATGGTGCCGTAAGTGCGATCGGACAAAAATATAATAGCAATACCGCGCTGCGCGTAGGCGGGTGCGTATTCCGGATCTTTTGCGATGGCCTGATCCAGAAGCTCGACGGCAGATTCAATGGTGTGGCGCGTTCGGGCGTACAGGCGTTGTTTCGCCAGCAGATACCGAGCATAGACTTCCGGATCGGTGCGCTGGCTCACGATCGCCGGTTGCTCTTCATCACCCAGCAGTCTGGCTTTGAGCTGCTTCAGGATTTCATTGGCGATTTCATCCTGGATGGCGAACACGTCAGTAAGCTCGCGGTCGTAAGTGTCGGACCACACGTGAAAACCATCCTCAACCTGAACCAACTGGGCGGTGATGCGGACTGTGGTGCCCGACTTGCGCACGGAGCCTTCGAGAATATGATCCACGCCCAGTAATTCACCGATGCGCCTGAGATCTTGATTTTCACCTTTGAACGCAAAGGAAGATGTCCGCCCGGCAACCTTTAATTCCTTGACCGACGCCAGCGAGTTGAGAATCTCCTCGGTGATGCCATCGGAGAAATATTCCTGCTCCTTGTCGGAGCTTATGTTGACGAACGGCAGAACGGCGATGGACTGGCCGGTAGCAACGATCTCGCCAACGCCCGCCTCGTGGCTTTCGCCGAGAAAATACCTGTCTGTCAGCAACAGACCGACCGCCAGCAGCAGTACGGCGATAATGGCGTAGTCCAGTTTGCGGCCCGTGTTGTGGGTGATGGACTCCGAGCGGTCGACGTCTTTCTCTTTCTTGATGCCCTCCGGCGTCAGCTCGAAGGCCCAGGCAAATATCAGCGCCGGAACAAAGCCGATTGCGAGGATTACGAAAATGAGTTTCGGCGCCCAATCGGGCAAATCCAGTATGGGCGTGATGACTTCGGTTATCTGAAGCAGCACCCATGTCGCGATAGCGTAGGCGATACCTACGCGAAATACGTTGCGTCGTTTTAGTTCTTCGAGGAATGACATGCTGGCCCGAAGCATGGCCTGATCGCGCGTCTATTTCCAGCTTTCGTCATACGTCTAGATTTGAAACCATCAGTGCGTTTTGCTCGATGAACTCTCTGCGGGGCTCAACCTGATCGCCCATCAGCGTGGTGAATATCTCATCTGCCTTCACAGCATCCTCGACCCTCACCTGCATCAGTCGTCGCGTTTCGGGGTTAACGGTCGTGTCCCACAGTTGCTCCGGGTTCATTTCGCCAAGACCCTTGTAGCGCTGAATCGATTGGCCCTTTCTCGCTTCTTTCATCAGCCAATCGATCGCCTCAGCGAACGAACTGATCGCTGCACGCTTCTCGCCCCTCTCAATGAACGCCCCTTCGCCGATCAGCTCTTTGAGCTTGCCGGCGAGCTCCATGATGTGGCGGTACTCGTTGGTGTCGAAGAACTCCCTCGGGATATAGCGCGTTGCGCCAACGCCGTGCTGTACTTTTTGCACCGCAATTCGAACGCCCTCGCCATCCTTGTCGCCGCGTTCGAATGCTGCGGTGTAGTCCCCGCTATTACCGTTCGTCAGCCGATCACCATTAGTCTTCGGCAAAATTTCCGACAGGCTCTCCGCCCATTTCTCGAGGCCATCGAGATTTTCGAACGACTCTGAATCAATTTCCGGTAACGCGCTCAGCGCGCGCAAAACATTTTCGTCGTAACGGCTTGAAATTCGTTTGATGATGCTTTCGGCCGCCATGTATTCTTTCGCAAGTGACTCGAGGGCCTGCGCCGACAAGGGCGGAGCCTCGGCATTTACGTGCAATTTCGCATTGTCGAGCGCCGCATTCAGCAAATGCGCGTTCAGCTCGGCATCGTCCTTGACGTATACCTCCTGCTTGCCCTTTTTGATTTTATATAAAGGTGGCTGTGCAATATAAACATGGCCGCGCTCGATTAACTCCGGCATTTGCCGATAGAAGAACGTAAGCAACAGCGTTCGAATATGCGAGCCGTCCACGTCCGCATCGGTCATTATGATGATGCGGTGATAGCGCAACTTGTCCGGATTGAAATCCGCCCGACCAATGCCGCAACCCAAAGCGGTTATCAGCGTGCCGACTTCGACGGATGAGAGCATCTTGTCAAAGCGAGCTTTCTCGACGTTCAGGATCTTGCCCTTAAGCGGCAGTATTGCCTGCGTACGCCTGTCCCTGCCTTGCTTGGCGGAGCCTCCGGCTGAGTCTCCCTCCACCAGGAATAACTCCGACAGTGCCGGATCCTTCTCCTGACAGTCCGCCAGTTTTCCTGGTAGACCGGCGATATCCAGCGCGCCTTTTCGGCGCGTCATTTCGCGAGCTTTTCTCGCTGCTTCGCGCGCGCGTGCCGCGTCGATAATTTTCGAGACTATTGCTTTTGCTTCTTGCGGTTTCTCCAGCAAGAAGTCTTCGAGCCGTTCGCCCATTGCCGACTCAACGATGCCTTTTATTTCCGACGATACCAGCTTGTCTTTTGTCTGCGCTGAGAACTTCGGGTCCGGAACTTTTACCGAGAGAACCGCAGTCAAGCCTTCGCGCGCATCATCACCGCTCGGTGTGAACTTGTCTTTTCTTCCGGACATTTCTTTTTCGATGTAGCTGTTGAGCGTGCGCGTCAGTGCGCTGCGAAAACCCGCCAGGTGCGTGCCGCCGTCACGCTGCGGAATATTGTTCGTGTAACAGAACATGTTTTCCTGATAGCCATCGTTCCACTGAAGGGCCGCTTCAACGACGACGTTTTCTTTTTCTACCTCAAAATGAAAAACGCCGTCGTGAATCGGTGTTTTGTTGCGATTCAAATGTTTGACGAATGCGCGGATGCCGCCTTCGTACTCGAAGATGTCTTCTTTTTCTTCTCTCTCGTCGACCAGGTGGATGCGAACGCCGGAATTCAGGAAAGAGAGCTCGCGCAGACGGCCCGCGAGAATATCGTAATGAAAATTGATATTGGTGAAGGTCTTGGCGCTGGGTTTGAAGCGCAGCGTCGTGCCCGTCCGTTCGGTCTCGCCGACCTCCGCGAGGGGCGCTTCCGGTTCGCCGTAGCGGTACTCCTGCTGGTACACCTTGCCGTCGCGGCGAATCGTCAGGACCAGGTGCTCCGAGAGGGCGTTGACGACAGATACGCCGACGCCGTGCAGGCCGCCCGAGACCTTGTAGGCGTTATCGTCGAATTTTCCGCCGGCGTGCAAAACGGTCATGATGACCTCGGCCGCGGAACGTCCCTCCTCAGGGTGAATATCGACCGGAATGCCACGCCCATCGTCGGTAATCGTTACCGATTCATCAGCGTGAATGGTGACCGTGATGACGTCGCAATGACCGGCTAAAGCCTCGTCAATCGAGTTGTCGACAACCTCGAAAACCATGTGGTGGAGACCGGTGCCGTCGTCGGTGTCGCCGATGTACATTCCGGGCCTTTTCCGGACGGCCTCGAGGCCCTTTAAGACCTTGATATTACTGGAAGTATATTCTGATTCGTCGGTCATCCGGCACCCTCTAAAAAACTCCGGATATTGTACCATTTAGGGCTAATTAAAGGGTGTCAGAAAGCGTGCGTAGCGCACCTTTTCAGAAGAGCTTTTCAGGCAATTAAGGGCCTTGATTCGGGGCGTTAAATTGAGCGAGTTGGACTATAAATTAGCTGGTCTTTTGTAATTCCCCATGTTCCACGTGGAACACGGCCGGCTGCTCGGGAAAAGGCAGCGATTCTGGCTCCAGCGCGGTCGCGATTATCTGGCTTCCGAGCCCAAAAACGCCGTTCAGGAGCCGCGCCAGGGCCTCACCATCCAGTTCCGCCGCCGGATCGTCGAGCAACAATAGCAGGGGGCGTTCCAGGATCGTCTGAACGACCTCCGTGGCGGCGAGGATCATGGTGCAGGCCAGCAGCTTTTGCTGTCCTCTGGACACCAGGCGCTTCGCCTGCCGCTCATCATAGATCAATTTGAGCTCGGCTCTCTGCGGCCCCGAGTGCGTCGTCCCGGCCAGCCGGTCTCGCTCCCATCCCGAGATCATTGCCTCTTGCAGGGTCTGTTCGGTGGCCCAGCCCCGCCGGTACTCGAAGCCAACCTCGCTGCCGAGCAAGGCGGCGCCCGTTTCCTCGAGAGACTCCCGGGCAATATCGAGGACCCGCTGGCGCGTCTCATCAACTTCCTCCGCGGCCTCCAGAAACTCCTTGTCCCAGGCGGCTGTGGCTGATTTGCTGGCGCCGTCCCGCAGGGCCGCGTTTCGCTGTTTCAGCGACCGCCGAAATCGGCTCCAGCGCTCCGCATAGGCTGGTTCCACGTGGAACGCTATCCAATCGAGATAGCGCCGCCGCTGTTCGGGCGCCCCGGAAACCAGGTTGTGGATCTCGGGATCGATGATTTGTAACGGAAGAATCTCCACCAGCGCTGACGCGCTGGTTTCCCGATCGCCATCTATCTTGACCTCCAGGCCATCCTGGCTGTTGCGCACACCGACGGTCGCCAGGCGGGCTTGGGTCTCGACCTTGCCGAGCAGGACGAATTCCGATTCACCGTGGCGGATCAGGTCCTGAACCCCGGCGCCACGAAAAGACTTGCCCCGCCCCAGATACGCGATAGCCTCCAGAATGCTGGTTTTGCCAGAGGCGTTCTGGCCATGGATCAGGTTGTACTGCGGGTCTGCCTCTAAAGCGATGCTCGTCAGGCAGCGAAAGTCAGTCGCTGTGAAATGCCGGAGAGACAAGCAACAATGCTGCCTATAGCCTCATGGGCATAACGACGTATTTGCAATCGTCATTGCCTGGCTCGCGCAAAAGACAGCTGGAATTACTGTCCACAACCGACAGAGTCACCTCTCCAGACTCGATCGCGCCGAGCGCATCCAGCAGATAGTTGACGTTGAAGCCGATCTCGATGTCATCGCCTTTGTAGCTAACTTCGAGCTCTTCCTCGGCCTCTTCCTGTTCGGGGTTGTGTGCCTGAAGGACCATGCCGCTGTCACGGATGATCAGACGAATGCCCCGATATTTCTCGTTCGACAGAATGGCTGTGCGTTGCAGGGCGCCTTTGAGCAGATCCCGATCGGCGGAAAGCTCATTGCTCGTATCCTGGGGGATGACGCGCTCATACTCCGGAAAACGCCCATCGATGAGCTTGGACGTAAATCGAATACCCTCGAGCTCAATTCTGATGTGATTGCTACCGAGCTGAAGATCCACATCGCCCTCGCCACTCATCAAGCGCTGCAACTCCAAGACGCCTTTGCGCGGTACGATAACCTGCTGCTCAGGCATCTTTTTGCCGCCGAGCTCCACCTGGCAAAGCGCAAGTCTATGCCCGTCTGTCGCTACGGCTCGCAAATGTTTGCCGTCAGTTTCAACGAGCAGGCCGTTGAGGTAATAACGCACATCTTGCTGCGCCATCGAAAAATGGGTTTTATCGAACAACTTACAGAGCGTTGCCTGCGGTAAGCCGATGGTCTGTCCGGCATTGATGTCCTCGATCGTCGGGAAATCCGCCGCCGGTAGTGTCGTCAGGCTAAATTTGCTTCTGCCGGACTTGATCGCAAGTTTTTCCCCATTCAACACGATCGACAGGCTCGCTTCTTCCGGCAACGCGCGGCAGATATCCAGGAGCTTACGCCCAGGAACCGTTACCTCACCAGCGCTTTCCACTTCAACCTCAGCATTTGCCACCAGCTCCACTTCAAGATCTGTTGCGGTAACAGCAACATTGCCGTCCTTCGCAACAAGTAAGACGTTTGCCAGTATCGGCATCGTCTGGCGGCGTTCAACAACACCGATTACTGCCTGTAAGGGCTTCAAAAGGGCTTCGCGAGCAGCCGTAAATTTCATTAATATCCCCTGTTAATAAATATTGGAAAGTCTCTATTTATTACTATTATTAGCGAAGCGAATGCCTGTGGATAAGTAATAAATATCTTTTAAAATCAAACTGTTGTGCTTTAATTTCCCTTGTCTGTAGCGGTGCAAGATCTATTTAGAGCCTGTGCGTGTCCTGTGGATAAAAAGCCATGTGGCACTTATTCACAGCTTGCGCACATCATCCTGTCAAGGTCCTCAACAGGTTTCGGTAATCGTCATCAATACGCTTCTCGCTTTCCCGCAAAGAGGCAATTCGCCGGCAGCCGTGCAAGACCGTCGTGTGGTCACGCCCGCCAAAGGCATCGCCTATTTCAGGCAGGCTGTGATTGGTCAGCTCTTTTGCCAGAGCCATGGCGACTTGTCGGGGTCGGGCAATCGATCTGCTGCGTCTCTTGGATAACAAGTCTGCAACACGGATCTTGAAATAGTCAGCTACTGTTTTCTGGATGTTTTCTATAGAAACGAGCCGGTCTTGTAGGGCCAATAAATCTCTCAGGGCGTGTTTGGCGAAGGCGACGTCAATGGGCTGACCGGTAAACTGTGAATTTGCGAGTACGCGACGCAATGCCCCTTCGAGTTCGCGAACGTTTGATCGAATTCTTTTTGCGATAAAGAATGCGACGTCACCGGGAAGGGTGACCCCTTCCAGAGCGGCTTTACTCATCAAGATAGCTACTGATGTCTCGAGCTCGGGCGGCTCGATACAGACAGTAAGGCCCCAGCCAAATCGAGATTTGAGCCGCTCTTCCAGGCCACCTACTTCCTTCGGATATCGGTCACAGGTCAACACAATTTGCCGGTGACCTTCCAAAAGCGCATTGAAGGTGTGAAAAAACTCTTCCTGGGATCTCTCCTTGCCGGCGAAAAATTGGATATCGTCAATCAACAAAGCGTCAAGCGAGCGGTAAAAGCGCTTGAAATCAGAGATAGTGTTGTGCTGCAGTCCGCGCACCATGTCGCCCACAAAACGCTCGGAATGCAGATAACTCACCCGGGCAGACGGATTGTTCTTCACCATGGCATTGCCGACGGCGTGCATCAGATGGGTTTTGCCGAGCCCGACGCCACCATAGATGAATAAGGGGTTATAGGATTTGCCCGGATTTTGTCCGATCTGGATTGCTGCCGCTTTTGCGAGTTGGTTGCTCTTGCCCTCAACGAAGGTTTCGAAGCTAAAGTTCGGATCCAGGCGGCTCGCAATCGGCTGGACCTTTGCGGAGCGCAGCTGCCTGGCCGGCGCGCTGCTGCCCTGGCTCGCTGTCTGACGCGAGCCGACCTCAAGGCGCAAATCGACGCGGCCGTCGAGGTGCGCCGTGATCGTCTTGAGGTAATGTTCCTGAACCCAGTTTACGACGAATCGATTGGGCGCCAGCAGGCGCAAGGTACTATCGTCGTCGATGGCCTGAAGCGGTCGAATCCAGGTGTTGAACTCCTGCTCGGAAAGCTCAGCCTTCAATGCACGTGTGCAGCGGCTCCAGGGCGTGGCTTCAGCCTGAGATAGGGGTTCCCCAGCGGTCATTCGAATTCTTATTTTGAAACAGTAAAGGTCGGCCAGTCTATAACGTCTATCAGGGCTGCGCCACAGGCCGGAAGAAATCATTTCAATTCTGTTTTAAGTGATTGCAACACCTTATTCTATTGACACAATTTTCTCCCACGCGTACCCTTGCCCGCCTTCTTTTTGAGTCGCGATCTGGAGGCAGTTGGATCTTGAGATTGCGGCAACCGCCCAGGAATTTTGACAGATGAAACGCACGTTCCAGCCCAGCCGAATCAAGCGGGCACGTACACACGGCTTTAGAGCGCGCATGGCGACAAAAGCCGGCCGCCTTATCCTGAAGCGCCGCCGGGCGAAAGGGCGCGCACAGCTGTCGCCGTAGCATTGCGGGCGTAGCGCGGACTGCCGTTACGACAGAAAATAAACCAAAACAGAGTGATGCAGGGGCCCAGCGGCTCACAAGACAAGACCGCTTGCTCGACGCTGATTCCTATCAGCGCGTCTTCAAAAAAGCGCATCGGAGCCGGGACAAGTTGTTCACCGTGCTGTCGCGGGAGAACCACAGGAAGAGCGCCAGACTGGGCCTCGCGATCTCCAAGAAGAACTGCCGTTTGGCAGTTCAGCGCAACCGCCTGAAGAGAATCGTTCGCGAATCCTTCCGGTCGCACAAAGACACGCTGGGCGGGATCGATTTCGTGGTGATGTGTCAGACTGCCGCGTCCCAGGCGCGCAACAAAGAACTTTTTGACAGCCTGGCCGAACACTGGCAAAGAAGCCAGGTGGCTGTTAATGGACGAGAGTTAGATGGATAATAAACGACTGCTGGTATGGGCTGCCTTTGGGCTGTTGGCCTGGTTTACCTACCAGCAATGGGTAACGGATTACGCCCCGACAGCGACCGAGCCGAGCAACCCGGTCAGCGAAGGGGCGCTCTCGCCAGTTACAGATGACGACGAGCTGCCGGCCTTGCCGGAGACAGGCCCGGATACCCTGGCGCCCGAGTTGGCACCCGCGCTTCCCGAAACCAGCGTGATGCCGCAGCCGGCGGGAATTATCCGCGTTAGCACGGATGTGTTCGACATAGAGATTGATACTCGTGGCGGCACCATTAGAAAAGCAACGCTCAAGAATTATCCGATTGCCAAGGACCAGCCTGACACGCTCGTAGCGCTACTAACCCCGGAGGCCGCTGATCTCGGGCTTATCCAATCCGGGCTGCGGGCACGCGGCGACGGCCCCGAAGCAAACCACCTCGCGACGTACTCGAGCAACCGGAGCGACTACGAACTAAGTGGGCAGGAGGTGCTCATCGTACCGCTGAGCTGGAGTGACGGGCAGGGACTTACAGTTACCAAGCAATATCGATTCATGCGCGGCAGCTATACGATCGGCCTGCAGCACAAGGTGAGCAACTTAAGCGACAGCGAATGGCGCGGCGCGGCTTATACGCAAATTCGCAGACGGTCCCATGAGATAGAGCGCTCGATGTTCAATGTCGACACGTATTCATTCGATGGGACGGTCATCTACGACGGCGAGAAGTCCGAGAAGATAAAGAGAAAAGACCTGATATCGGATGGGCCGTTTGATCTGGCCGCGCCGGGTGGCTGGGTCGCGAGCATTCAACACCACTTCTTGAGTGCGATCGTACCGGCGCGGGATTCGCAAAATGCATTCAGGGTCGTGCAAAAGGGAGAGATCGCGGTGTCGAGCACGATCGGCGCTGAGACGCGCGTTGCTCCCGGCGGAGAGGCGACATTCGAAACGACGTTGTTCGTTGGCCCGAAATTGCAGGATCAGCTTGAAGACATAGACGAGAGCCTCAAGCTGACCGTTGATTACGGCTGGCTGACGATTTTGTCACAACCACTGTTCTGGTTGCTGAGCAAGGTTCATGTCTTCGTGCAGAACTGGGGACTGGCAATCATTTTCGTCACGATTCTGATCAAGTTGGCGTTTTATAAACTGACCCAGGCGAGCGGGCGCTCGATGGCGAAGATGCGCACGATTCAGCCACGCATGAAAGCGCTGCAGGAACGCTACAAGGACGATCGCCAGCAGCTCAGCCAGGCGATGATGGAGCTTTACAAGCGGGAGAAGGTCAATCCGGCAGCAGGCTGTTTGCCGATACTGATTCAGATGCCGTTCTTTCTTGCGTTTTACTGGGTGCTTCTGGAAAGCGTCGAGATGCGCCAGGCACCGTTCGCGCTTTGGATCACCGACCTGTCATCGAGAGATCCGTATTTCATTTTGCCGCTCATCATGGGCGGCGCGATGCTGCTGCAAACGAAACTGAATCCCGCGCCGGCCGACCCGGTTCAGGCGAAGGTGATGCAAATCATGCCGATCATGTTCACCGGGTTTTTCGCATTCTTCCCGTCGGGCCTCGTACTGTACTGGGTAACCAACACGATCTTGTCAATCGCGCAGCAGTGGCGCATCAATACCATTGTAGAGCGGGAAAGCAAACAAGGGAAAGGCAAGAAAAAATCCTGAGCACGGAGGGTTTGTGAACGACAAGCCTGACTATAGCCACGATACGATTGTTGCTGCGGCGACGCCGCCCGGCATCGGCGGCATCGGCGTCGTGCGCATCTCGGGCGCGGAAGCGCCACGACTGGCCAAGGCGCTGCTTGGTGAGGTGCCATCACCACGCGTTGCGACATTCACAGACTTTCATGATGCGGCGGGAGTCGCCGTGGACTCGGGTATTGCGCTTTATTTTCCGGAGCCTGGTTCTTTCACCGGCGAATCGGTGCTCGAGCTTCATGGTCACGGCGGGCCGGTTGTCATGTCGCTTGTCATCAATGCAGCCATTTCACTCGGCGCACGTCAGGCAGAGCCGGGGGAGTTTTCCAAGCGCGCTTTTCTCAATGACAAGATAGATCTGGCACAGGCCGAAGCAATTGCAGACCTCATCGGCAGTGGCACCTCGCAAGCGGCAAGGGCGGCACTGCATTCTTTATCCGGGATGTTTTCC
>PVMS01069393.1_pt1 | contig 10719 bp, 13 predicted proteins | sample 1853461 | NCBI WGS metagenome assembly PVMS01 (sample SAMN08582032, study PRJNA380276) | Marine sediment metagenome, whole genome shotgun sequencing project. | isolation source: ocean sediment barecode stripped | collected 2017
AGACCGCGGCACGTACCTGTTCGGTTCGGGAGATGGCCTTGTCGATGACCGCACCGCCGAGACATCGATTACCGTCGTAGAAGACGGCGAACTGCCCGGGTGCGACGGCTCGTTGCTGCTCTTCAAAAGATACGAGCAACTGATCTTCACCGATCCGAGAGACGTGGCATAGCTGGTCCAATTGTCGGTAACGTATCTTGACATTGCAGTCCAGCTCGCCGATTTTTGCGAATCTGGCGGGCACCTCACCGATCCAGCTCGCGAGGCTGGCCTCAATCGTATTGCTGTAAAGCAATGGATGCTCGCCCTGAACTACGATTAGTACGTTGTCATCGAGATTCTTGTCCGCGACGTACCAGGGCTCGTCGCCTGAATCCTGGCGGCCGCCGATCTTCAAGCCCTCGCGCTGGCCGAGCGTGTAGTACATCAGCCCGTTGTGTTGGCCGACATCTGTCCCTTCGAGCGTACGAATCGGACCGGGATTTGCGGGCAAATAGCTGGCCAGGAATTTCCGAAAGGGTCGCTCGCCGATGAAGCAGATGCCGGTGCTGTCCTTCTTGTCGTAAACGCTTAATCCCTGATCATGTGCGATGCGGCGGACATCGACCTTCATCATGTCCCCCAAAGGAAAAACCGTTTCAGCCAGTGCTTCGGCGCTTACTGCATGCAGGAAGTAACTCTGGTCCTTATTTTGATCAGCTCCTTTCAATAAGGCCGCCTGCTTGTCGGAGACCTCGACACGCGCGTAGTGTCCTGTCGCCATTAAATCGCCGCCGAGTCGCTTTGCGTAATCGCGGAAAACGCCGAACTTGATTTCACGATTGCACAGCACGTCGGGATTGGGTGTGCGTCCAGCCCGATATTCGTCGAGAAAGTAGTCGAATACCCGGTCGCGGTATTGTTTGGCGAAATTGACGTGATGCAGCGGAATATCCAGCTGCTCGCAGACGCGGCGTGCATCCTGAAGATCTTCGGCTGCGGTGCAGTAGCCGTCGTCATCCTCCCAGTTGGTCATGTGTAAAGCCTGCACATCGGCGCCTTGCTGCTGGAGCAGTACGGCGGCCACGGCGGAATCGACCCCGCCAGACAGCCCGAGGATGACCTTTTTGCCGCCCAGATGATTATTGGATATCGCCATAGGGCTGCGATTTTAACAGAGCTTGTCTTATCGACACCCGTTTCGTAGAGTTGCTGGAATTCTTAATTTCTGCCGAGCCCGAAATTCCGGGCGGCAATGACTTCAGGGAAAAGACAATGCGTACAGGCTTCGGTTTGCGTGGAATAGCATTCTTGCTCGGCGCGTCCATCGCCAGCTCGGCGTGGGCGGATAATTACTCCGTTACGGTTGACCTGTTCAGAGGCGCCGTCAGCAGCGAGTTCTTCGATAACAGCTACGCCTATGCCGTATTTCCAACTATCGGAAAAGGTGGTATCGGCATTGGCGGTGCTCACGGCAAGGGTCAGGTCTATGTCAAGGGCACTCATGTTGGTGATACAACGATGACGCAGATTACATTCGGCTTTCAGTTAGGTGGGCAGGCGTATAGTCAGATTATCTTTTTTGAAGACGAACGTTCCTTTACCGAGTTCACAAGCGGCAACTTTGAATTTGGCGCGCAGGCCACAGCTGTTGCCATAACAGCAGGGGCATCCGCTCAGGCAAGCACAACGGGCACGGGCGCGGGTGCCAGTGGCGGCAGAAGCGACGCCAAGACGGTTGGTGTCTATTACAAGGGAATGGCAGTGTTCACCGTTGCCAAGGGCGGACTGATGTATGAAGCCACCGTTGGCGGGCAGAAATTCACCTATAAGTCTGTAAATTAATCAGTTTCAGCTAGAGTAGTGCGGCGTTGGCCATGACGGCCGCGACGTTTTGCTGCACTGGCATAAGTCCGGCGAGGAAATCGTCGGGCTGACGCTGTCCGGCCAGGTAATCTTCGACGCTTCGCATGACGACTGGCGAGCGTAGCCTGTGCATATGACGCTGCAGGTCTGCCGGCGACAGCCAATGCACTCCGTAGACGCCGTCATCGAGCTTTCGTGTTTCATCGTGAGCGATATAGTTACCGACGTAGGCAATACGAAGATATTGTTGTCGGCTCTGAGGCTGTATCCAGAGGTAGACGCCGAGTAATTCACCGGCTGTGATTTGACACCCGGTTTCCTCGAGCGCTTCCCGGACGACTGCCTGTTCGGGTGATTCGCCGGCTTCGATGTGACCACCGGGATGGTTCATGACGACTACGCCCGATGAGCGCTCCTCGACGATGAGAAAGCGACCGTCACGTTCGACAACAGCAGAAACTGTCAGATCAGTTGATTTCATAACGCGGCAACTTTTGTTTAATTTTGCTTTATATGCCGAGTTGACGGAATTCTATTTCGACTTCACTGGCTTGCCAGATTTCGTCAAACATCTTTCCGTAGAGCTTGGCGACTGCGGGTTCAAAGGTATCTGCAATGCCTTCCCAACGACTGGCTTGCAGGCGATAGACGAGAGCGGTCTCGTCGGCGATGCAAAAAGACTCTGCATGGGTGCGCAGATCTTCTCTTACATGGCGGAATTCAATATAGGTGTTCAGGCGTCGTCCGAGATGGACGAAGTTATTGCCGTTCTTGATGGCGCGTATCGGGTCCGCGATTAACACGCGAACTCTTGCGTAGGCCTGTGACAGGCAGAGTTTCTTGATGATCTCGAGGAAGTCGGGGTCGTCGTAAATACCGGGCTCGAGATCGTGCGTGAAAATGGATACCTTGCGGCTCGACTCGCTGGCGATATCGATGACAGCCTGACGCATTTCTTCCCGGGTTGAAATCACCCATCGTCGACCTTTATCCCGAGCTTGTTCCATGATTTACCGCGCTACAAATCTAAGCGTGCAAGGACATGCGGTATGCCACCTTCACAAAAGATTTCTTCGTCACTGACAAAGCCAAATTTCTTATAAAAATTCAGCGTGTGTGTTTGTGCGTGAAGGAAGACCTGACTAAAGCCCTTGTTCCGGGCTTCCTCAACCAGTCGGGTCAACATTGCCGAACCCACACCCTGACCGCGGTACTCCGCTATTACCGCGAGTCTCGCATCTTACCGTTCGGTTCAATACGTCCAGTGCCAACTACGTCACGTTTTTCGGAGAATGCGAGCACATAAGAACTGTTCTCATCCGCGTCATCCCACTCATCCGCCGCGGGAATTTTCTGTTCAATAATGAAAACCTGGCGCCGCACGAAGACGATTTCATCCTGGTCGTCCTGCCAGCTTGCGCTTCGCATCGAGAATATCTTATGTAACATCGTTTTGCTCGTCAGGCTGCAGGTCAAACGCACCGTGGGCCAACAGCCATCGCAACAGCTCGTCGTCGTCCGCTTGCGCCATCCGATCTGCACAAATTCGTCGAAAATTTCCGACTTGCTCTGCATCGACTGACTTCCCGTAGCCGTTCGCGAAGACCAGGTTCTGGCCCGCCGTGATGCAAAAGGCCAGCCTTGCCATGCCATGGACCCGAAACTCCCTCGTGCCGGACGCGAGTAGCTCCTGGACTCGGCGCTGGCTCGGCTCCTCCGGAGCCAGCCATGCCTTGACGTCCGTAACGACGCTGCCGAATGCACGGGCAATTTCTTCATCCGTAAGACCTGAGTCCCTGGAGAAGGCATGTCGTGCACGTTCAAGCGAGCGCGCCGAAATCAGACCAGGCTCAGACTCCGTCACCGATAGATCCGGATCGGCGTGGAAGACATCGTCAATTCCTTCATGATCGATGTCACTGTCCTGAATTCGGGCGACGCCTGCCAGGAATTCCAACAAGGTTGGCGCTCGCATGCCGATGGAATAGGTCATGCAGGAATCTTTGGCAATACCCCAGTGGGCGATTCCCGGTGGCAGGTAAAGAACGTCCGCAGGGCTGGCTTTGACAGGGCTGTCGTCGATGAATTCCTCGACAAGCGACAGCTCGCCAGATTCGACCGCCTTGAGTTCCGTGTTCGCCGACGCGAGGCGCCATTCACGTTGTCCGACTCCCTGACAAAGAAAGACATCGTAGTTGTCACGATGCGGGCCGACGCTGCCGCCGGGTGCCGCAAGACTTATCATCAGGTCATCGATGCGCCAGTCGGGAACGAACGAAGCTGCGTGTAAGAATTGTCTGAAATCGGGCAGGTGCTTTTCCACATCCTGGACCAGCAGCGTCCAGTCCTTTGCAGGTAACGCGGCGAGCGTTTTGTTATCGAACGGACCGTGCTCGACCCGATAGCTGGTCGTAGCACCATCGTGTTCCGAGAAAACCAGTCGCGACTCGACATCGCTCTGCGTAGCCAACCATGCCAATTCGTCGGCATCGAGTTCCGGCAGGCCTGCTGGCAGCGCCTGCGGCATGACAAGCGGGGCTTTTTGCCAGTAGCGGTCGAGGAAATCTTCCGTCGTTAGGGAATCCGGAAACTGCAACACCTTGGGTAACTCTGTCTAGGTGATCGATCTTGCGAGCGTGCTGGCGAGGCCCGTATAGGTTGAGGGCGTCAGGTCCAGAAGTCGCTGCCTGGCATCGTCCGGCATATCCAGTGACCGCACGAACTCGTGTAGCAGCTCTTTGGTGACAGACTTGCCCCGAGTCAGTGCTTTCAACTTCTCATAAGGCTCCGGTATGCCGTAACGGCGCATGACCGTCTGAATGGCCTCGCCGAGGACTTCCCAGCTGTGCTCGATATCCCGTTGAATCGCCTCCGGTTCGGCCTGCAGTTTGTCGAGCCCCTTTAAAGAGGAGTCGAGGGCAATCATCAGGTGTGCGAGGGCTGCACCAATATTCCTCTGCACCGTCGAATCGGTGAGGTCGCGTTGCCAGCGCGAGACTGGCAGCTTGTTGGCGAAATGATTGAGCATGGCGCTCGACAGCCCCAGATTGCCTTCCGCATTCTCAAAATCGATCGGATTGACTTTGTGCGGCATCGTCGATGATCCCACCTCGTCTTTGGCGATGCGTTGTGAGAAATAGCCGAGAGAAATATAGCCCCAGATGTCACGGCAAAAGTCCAGCAGCACCGTGTTGAAGCGCACCAGCGCGTGCGCATATTCCGCAGTCCAGTCGTGCGGCTCTATCTGCGTGGTGTGAGGATTGGCATTGAGGCCCAGTGACTCGATGAAGCGTTTGCTGAGATCGGGCCAGCCGACATCGGGGTAAGCGGCGACGTGCGCATTGAAGTTGCCGACGGCGCCGTTGAACTTGCCACGCACCTCGACTTTGGCCAGTTGATCGCGCGCCCGGACGAGTCGGGAAACAACATTCGCAAACTCCTTGCCGACAGTCGTCGGGCTGGCTGTTTGCCCATGGGTTCGCGACAACATCGGCAGCTCGGCGTACTCGCCGGCCATTTTGCCTAACCTGGTCGTAAGTTTTTTCATTTGCGGCAGCATTACGTCGTCGCGGCCGTTTCGCAGCATGAGCCCGTAGGCGAGATTGTTGATGTCCTCCGAGGTGCAGCCGAAATGAATAAAATCTCCGACCGGCCCGGCATCGGCGCCGCTGCCGATCTTTTCCCTGAGGTAATACTCGACCGCCTTCACATCGTGGTTGGTCTTCGCCTCGATCTTCTTGATGCGTTTGGCATCGTCGATCGAGAAGTTGTCGGCGATGTGGTTTAACAGGTCCTTCATGACCGATGTGAGGGGAGGCAGTTCTTCAATGCCCGGTTCGTCGGCGAGCCACTGCAGCCAGCGAATCTCTACCAGGGTGCGATAACGAATCAGACCGTATTCGCTAAAAAAATCTCGGAGTGCGTCCGCCTTGCCGGCATACCGGCCATCGACCGGTGACAGGGATCTGAGGTCGGAATGTTCCATCGGATGCTTGCTCGTAACTGGACTTGGGGGCGCAAAGCGCGAATCATACACCATCGGCCGTGACGCGGAGCCAGGCTTGAAAGCTTGCAAGGGCACCTAGATATAAGGGTTAGAGTTTGATGAGTGACAAGTCACATCGTACGGAACACGACAGCATGGGCGAGCTAAAAGTACCTGCCGATGCACTTTGGGGCGCACAGACCCAGAGGGCAGTCGATAACTTTCCGATTAGCGGTCTCACAATGCCGCGCCAGTTCATCGCGGCGTTGGGGCTGGTCAAATGGGCTGCCGCCGGCGCCAATTCCGAGCTCGGCTTGCTGACCACCGATAAGGCGGTCGTCATTCAAAAGGCGGCGCTCGAGGTCGCGGAAAGGGCGCACGATGAGCATTTCCCTATCGACGTCTTCCAGACCGGCTCCGGCACCAGTTCCAACATGAATGCGAACGAGGTTATCGCCCGACTGGCCACTAAAGAATTAGGCGCCGAGGTGCATCCCAACGACGACGTCAATATGAGTCAAAGCAGCAATGACGTGATCCCGACCTGCGTGCACGTCAGTGCGGCAATAAACATTCATGATCAGTTGTTACCCGCGCTACGGCACCTGGCAAAAGCGCTGCAAAAGAAAAGTGAAGAAACGAGCGACGTCGTAAAGACGGGCCGCACACATCTGATGGATGCGATGCCGATCACCTTGGGTCAGGAACTTGGCGGCTGGCGTACACAGATTACACAGGGCATCGCCAGGTTGAATGATGCGATGAAACGCTTGTGTGCCATAGCCCAGGGCGGCACCGCAGTCGGCACTGGAATCAATGCACACCCGGAGTTCGGCAACAAGGTCGCGCTGTTACTGACCGAACGCTGCGGTTTCGAGTTCAGCCAGGCGCAATCCCTGTTCGAGGCGCTTTCCAGTCAGGACGCGGCGACGGAAACGTCGGGACAACTCAAGGTGCTTGCGGTCAGCCTGATGAAGATTGCGAATGACCTTCGTTGGATGAATTCGGGGCCCTTGGCCGGCCTCGGCGAGATCGCGTTGCCGGCATTACAGCCTGGATCGAGCATTATGCCGGGCAAGGTCAATCCCGTGATTCCGGAAGCTGTGGCGATGGTCTGTGCACAGGTCATCGGCAACGACACGACGATTACGGTGGCCGGCCAGTCCGGCAATTTCCAGCTGAATGTCATGCTGCCGGTGGTCGCTCATAATCTGCTGCAAAGCATCGAACTGCTGGCCAACGCCTCGGTTTGCCTCGCCGACAAGGCAATAGCGGGCTTCACGGTCAACCAGGAGAATCTGGATCGCGCGGTGGACAGAAATCCCATTCTGGTGACGGCGCTTAACCCGGTTATCGGCTACGAAAAAGGCGCCGCTGTCGCCAAGAAGGCTTACGCCGAGGGCCGGCCGGTCAAGGATGTAGCCCGCGAGATGACTGACCTCAGCGACGAGGAACTGGACCGGCTTCTCGATCCTGCTTCCCTGACCGAAGGCGGCATCAAAAATTAAACCGGCTCTGGTCACTGCCGGACACATTCGTGAACGCCTGGCAGGCACGCAAATGCCCGAGGATCCGTTGGCGGTCGTTATGCCTCCCGGCAGTCGCGCGTGGCCTGCGGACTTGCGCCGCAAGATGTGCGAGGGCCTGAAGCCTGCCGGCGTACTGATACCGATCATCGAGCATGCGGACAGCCTGTCGGTATTGCTGACGCTAAGATCCTCCGAACTCACCCATCATGCGGGCCAGGTGAGTTTTCCGGGCGGCAGTATGGAATCGGCCGACGCCGATATTACGCAGACCGCCCTGCGCGAAACCCATGAAGAAGTCGGCATCCGGCCCGAGCAGGTCGATGTAGTGGGGTATCTGCCGCCGATGTTGACCGTAACCGGCTTCGCGGTCACGCCAGTCGTCGGGCTCGTCGAAGCGGACATTGGCCTGACACTGGACGAGCGAGAGGTCGAATTCGCTTTCGAGGTACCGCTATCGTTCCTGCTGGATGATAAAAACCAGCAGTCGTCGCAAAGAGAGGTGCGCGGGGTTATCGTGCCGATTATCGAGTTCAACTACGAACGGCGGCGTATCTGGGGCGCGACGGCAAACATGTTGGTGGAATTCCGTGATATTTTGTTTAAAAACAAGATAGTATGAGTAATATCGAGAATTTACTTGAGATTATGGCCAAGCTCCGCAACCCCGACGGAGGATGCCCCTGGGACCAGCAACAGGACTTTGCGAGCATCGCGCCCTATACCGTCGAGGAGGCATACGAGGTCGCGGACGCGATAGCCCGCGAAGACATGTCGTCTCTGCGAGATGAACTTGGGGATTTGCTGTTTCAGGTCGTATTTCACGCCCAAATGGCCAGCGAGGCCGGCGACTTCGAATTCAGCGACGTGGCCAAGACCATCTGCGACAAGATGATCCGGCGGCATCCGCATGTATTCGGCGATGAGGCGGAGCTTGCTCGCGGCGCTGTTGCAGGCAGCTGGGAGCGCATTAAGGCGTCGGAGCGAGGCGATTCACCCGACAAGAGTTCGCTCGAGGGCATTACGTTGTCGCTGCCGGCCCTGAAACGCGCTGAGAAACTCGGCAAGCGGGCCTCAGGCAGCGGTTTTGACTGGCCCGACATAAAAGGAGTCAGAGCCAAGGTCGATGAAGAACTCGGCGAACTCGACGAAGCCAGGCAGGAAGCCGATGCCGAACATATCAGCGAGGAGCTTGGCGACCTGCTGTTCGTCGTCGCCAATCTTGCGCGCCACTTAGGCGTCGACCCGGAACAGGCCCTGGTGCAGGCCAATCGCAAGTTCGAGCAGCGCTTTCGCCTGATGGAGGCAGAAATCAGTGACGGCGGCGCATCTTTGGCTGATCTGGATCTCGATGTGCTCGAAGAAAAATGGCAGGCGGCGAAGAAAAAACTGTCACCTTAGTCCATTCATAAGCCGTTCAGTTTAAGGGGAAAATTCGGTCCCAGCTGTTCAGGCGAGGTTCATTGCGCGCGGTCTATTCTCACACCCAAGCTTCGAAAAGCATCGGGGCATGGTTAAAGACCACGGAGTATTGAGATGAACATTAGAGCCTGGATAAGCCTTTCACTAGCCTTAGGTGCAACGCCGGCGATGGCCGACGCGGTCTATGACTATGCCCGCGTTATAAACGCCGAGCCTATTATTCGTTATGCGACAATCCACGTGCCGGTGAAAGAGTGCTGGGAAGAGACCGAGTACTACAGCGTGACCCAGCGTCCCAGAGGCACGATCGGAGGCGCCATTGTTGGTGCCATCATCGGTGGCGTGATCGGACATCAGTTTGGTCATGGGCACCAACGGGATCACGGAACGATAATTGGGTCGTTTGCGGGTGCTGCGATCGGCAGCGAAGTCGCCGTCGCCAGGGCCGGTGGCTATGAGACCACACAGTATTCGCGGCCGGTTCGCCGCTGCGAGACCCGATACACGGTACGCAAGGAAGAGCGCATCGACGGCTACCGCGTCACGTACATCTACAATGGCCAGAAATACGCAACCAGGATGCCACACGATCCTGGCAGCCGATTGCGCATCCGGGTCGACGTGAGACCCGCACCGTAAGCATGTGCGGAAAAGAGCGCCGGTCCGGACTCTGTGACCGGCCCCGTTGCAATCGGCGTCACTTGTTTGGATGATTGCGCTTGGAGATAGTCGTTGAAGCCGATATCGAGACCATCATGATGAAATCTTTGCTGACAACTCTGCTGCTGGTTGTGGCGATCGGGGCCGCTCCCCAGACGCTCGCTGGCAAGTACGAACTCGACAGAGTCGCGATTGCCGACAGCAAAGACCGCCGCGATCTGAGGATCGCGCAGAGTAACGGCCCGACACTCTCCGAAGCCGTCGAGATGGTAAAGCGGCAATGCAAGTGCCGCATCGTCGACGCCAGAACCAAGACCAGCGGCGGTCGTGAGGTTCACGTCATTAAATTCATGACCAACGATGGCACGGTCAAGAGCAGACAAATACCGGGCCGCAGCAAGCCCTGAGCCATCATGCGACTCCTGGTAATTGAAGACGACATCACCCTGCGCGAGACGCTTTGCAGCCAGCTCGCTGAGGCGGGATTTGGGGTCGAACAGGCGGCCGATGGCCGGGAAGGCCTGTATTTTGCGCTGGAATATCCGATCGACCTCGCCATTGTCGATCTTGGACTTCCCGAGATCTCGGGTCTCGATCTCATCCGCGAGCTGCGCGAAAAAGGCAAGACGTACCCGATATTGATCCTGACCGCGCGCGATCGCTGGCAGGACAAGGTCGACGGGCTGAGTGCCGGCGCCGACGACTATGTGGTCAAGCCGTTTCACTTCGAAGAAGTCACCGCCCGCGTCCAGGCCTTGCTGCGTCGAAGCGGCGGCTGGGCATCGTCGATCCTGAGCGCAGGGCCCGTGACGCTGGATACCGCGCGGCAGGAACTGAAGGTTGCCGATACGCCGATAGAACTCACGAGTTACGAATACAAAATCATCGAACACCTGATGATTCGTGCAGGTGAGGTGATTTCCAAGACCGAGCTCACCGATCGTCTTTACGATCAGGATTTTGAGCGCGACAGTAACGTGATCGAAGTCTTCATCGGGCGCCTGCGCAAGAAAATGGATCCTGACAACACGCTCAATCCGATCGAAACGTTGCGCGGACGTGGCTATCGCTTCGCGCTCAAGCGCAATCAGGACGAATAAGAATTCCTGATGTCATCCCTCAGTGCCCGACTACTGATCTCGGTTTTCGTTCTGCTTCTGTTTTTCTTCGGTGCAACGATTATTGCACTGGACATCGCGTTTCGTGACGCGGGTGAGAAAGCCCAGGAAGACATCCTCGACGGGCAAATGCTGGCTCTGCTCGCGGCGGCCGAGCTAAACG
>PVMS01121186.1_pt1 | contig 10719 bp, 7 predicted proteins | sample 1853461 | NCBI WGS metagenome assembly PVMS01 (sample SAMN08582032, study PRJNA380276) | Marine sediment metagenome, whole genome shotgun sequencing project. | isolation source: ocean sediment barecode stripped | collected 2017
CCTATATGTCGCGGGAGCTGACTCCGCGTCAGATCCTGCCGCTGGGCGCCATCACCGGTAGTGTCTATCTGCACTTCACGGTGTTGGATCGCCCGGGCGTACTCGGACCCAGCAACGCCCCATCGCTCGCCTTGTAGACAATTTCGTCCAGCCGATAGCGTTCGCTCGGATCTCGAATGCTCTGGAACCACGCCCGGTACTCCGGTTTGGAGTCCATCGCTACATTCCCGCTTCGATGCGAATGACGCGAGTGGGCGCCGTCAAGTCGGAAAGTTGCTCGATCTCTTCTAGCGCCTGACGAAGCGCGGACTCGCTGGCCGGATGGGTCCGCATCAACACCGGCACGGATTCCGCAACCCCGCCGGTTCCTTTCTGCCTCACCGACTCGATGCCGATTTCGTGCTCGCCGAGGATCCCGGTGATGTGTCCGAGTACGCCCGGGCGATCCAACACCGTGAAGTGCAGATAGACACTACCGGTGATGGCGCCCAGCGGCAGGATCTGACGCGGAGTCAGCTCCCGCGGCATATAGGAGAGGGGCGCCACGCGCCCGGCGCCGCCGCGCCGAACTTCACGCGCAATTTCGATCAAATCACCGACCACCGCGCTGGCGGTGGGCAACTCACCCGCGCCGGCGCCGTAGAAAAGAGTGGGTCCGACGGCGTCCCCAGTGACCGCAACTGCGTTCATCGCGCCATCGACACTGGCGAGAAGACTCGTTTTGGGAATCAGCGTCGGGTGTACCCGCGCTTCGATCTGCTCCGCGCCGTCGGCTCCTCGGTGGGTCTTCGCGATGCCGAGCAGCTTGATCCGATAGCCGAATTCTGAAGCCGCTTTGAAGTCGATCGGTGTGAGCCCGCGGATCCCCTCGGTCGGGATTTCTTTGTAAGTGGTTCCGCACCGAACGCCATGGCGACGAGCAGGGTGAGCTTGTGGGCCACATCGACGCCGTCGAGATCGAAGCTCGGGTCCGCCTCGGCAAAGCCCAGATCCTGCGCACGCTTGACCACCACGTCGAATTCCTCGCTCGTCTTTTCCATTTGTGTGAGGACGTAGTTCGTGGTTCCGTTCATGATGCCGTACACACTTTCGATCCGATTGGCAGCAAGGCCTTCGCGTAACGAGCGCAGGATGGGGATTCCGCCACCGACACTCGCCTCGAACGCGACGTCGACGCCGCGTTCGAGGGCGGCGCGGAAGATCTCCTTTCCGTGCAGAGCGAGAAGTGCCTTGTTCGCGGTGACCACGTGTTTACCCAGTTCGATCGAGCGCAGAATCATGCGCTTCGCGACCTCGTATCCACCGATCAGCTCGATCACGATGTCAACCGCGGGATCCGCGATCAGGGCATCCGAGTCGGAGTCGAAGTGAACCCGATCGAGCTGAACGCCACGATCGGTTTCCAGGTCGAGATCCGCGACTCGAACCAACCGCAGCGGGAACCCCAGGCGCTGCGCGATCACGTCCGCATTTCCCTGCAACAGCTTCACCACACCGGTCCCGATCGTTCCGAACCCGATCAGGCCCACGCCGACCGCCGTGCGCTCTGCCACCGTGACTACTCCTCGGACGTGACCGCGGGTCCGGATCGCAAGAGGCGCCGGATGCCGAAAACGGCCTGATGGACCCGATGCCGGTTCTCGCTCGGCCTGAAGCGCACGCTGCCTCCGCTGCGTTCGCCGCAGATCACTCCGGCTAATTGCCCAAGATTATTGAACAAATCGGAACCGGGCAAGCAACCCGCCGTCAGCCGGAACGAGCCTCGGGCAACACGCGGCCGAAGACCGCGAGCCCGCCGAAGACGAGCACTACGCCGCATCCGAGGGCCAGCGGAAAGCTCCACCACGAGATCAGTGCGGAGGGCAGATAGCCGCAGCCCACGGCGAGAGAGGCGGAAGCCAACGCATACGGGGCCTGCGTCCGTACGTGATCGATATGATCACTCCCGCTCGCGACCGAGGAAAGCACGGTGGTGTCCGATATCGGCGAGCAGTGATCGCCGAATATCGATCCGTCGAGTACGGCTCCGATCGAGATCGCGACCATCCCGAAAGAGCCTAGAACGGTCTCCCCGCCCATCGACGCAGCCAGCGCGACGACGTTCGGCAACAGGATCGACATCGTGGACCACGAAGATCCCGTCGCAAAGGACACCGCGCATGCCACGAGGAACAGCAGGATTGGCAACAGCACGGGCGGCAACCGACCCGACAGCAGCGCCACCAGGTAATCGGCGGTCGCGAGATCATGACACACCGCACCAATCATCCAGGCCTCGAAGAGCAATACCACCGCAAAGCCCAGTGCTCCGGCGCTCCCGGTGCCGGCGCGGAACAGCTCGCCCAACGCCAGATGGGGTCTCCGGCTCGTGCCGCGCAACCGAGAAGCGGCGCTTCCAGCTGTCCCAGCGAACAGCGAAAAGACGAGTGCGACCGCCAGGTAACCGGCCAACGGTTCGCCCACCACCGGGATCAGCACCGCTGCGAGCGGATCGCCGAGAGCGGTCAACCCCAGCGAGCCCGCAACACCCGCGGCGATCGCGATCCGCAACGCAGTGGAGCCGGCGAGAAAAATCGCGAGCATCAATCCGGCGCAAGAGCCGGCGAGGATTGGTTCCACACCGCTTCCCGCTAGAACGACCTTGCCCAGTCCCGACAGGGATAGCAGCGAAGTGGGGTCGCGGAGCAGAATATCCAACCCCCCGCCATCGGAAAAGATCCGCGCAAACGTCACCAACAACGTCAACGCAATTGGCGCTGCAGCAAAGCGCCAATCGGGAATCATCTGCGGAGCGGGTTGCATCGCTGCGAACCGATCAGAAATTGCAGACCGACCACCGGGACGCACAAGCAGTCCATCGCGCCGCGCGCGTAGCTCGGCACGCGCCATCGGGCCGAAATCGCGACGGCTTAGGATCGTTCCGACGACGAATACCAGGGTTATGAAGCAGTAGTAACGAAACGGCAGCGCCCGAAGGAACATCGCATAGCCGCTCTCCGTGATTCCGACTTCGGGCAGCTGCGCACTAAAGACTGACACCTCGAATGCAATCCAGGTCGAGAGCAAGGAAATACCCGCGATGGGTGCCGCGGTGCTGTCGACGATATACGCGAGCTTCTCTCGGGAGATGCGCAGTCGATCCGTCAGTGGGCGCATCGTCGATCCGACCAGCATGCAATTCGCGTAATCGTCGAAGAATATGAGAAAACCCATGCCCCAGGTGAGAAACAGCGCGGAGCGCGCTGTGCGAATCCGTACCAGCAGACGCTCCACGAGACCCTTCACGCCACCGGCGCGGCTCATCACGCCGATCATCGCAACGAGCGCGACGATGAATCCGATGATTTCGATTCGAAATGTGTCGAACAGTTCGTTTCGCAGGTAGACGGCGCCCACATTCCAGAGCCCGACAGCGAGGGCCGACGCAACGCCAGCGCCGCGATCGATTCCAACGATCACAGCCCCCGCGTAGATGCCGATGAAGAGCGCGAGCAGCGTACGGCGCAGCGTCAGCGCAATTGCGATCGCGACCAGTGGAGGCAACAGTGAGCCGCGCCCCGGAAGTGACCGGCTCGGCCCTCGAGCCAACTCGACGACACGCTCTCGGGACGCGAGCCTCGCGGCAATCGACACGCCTGCCGCTTCCGATTGAATGTCGAGCGCCAGATCGACCGCGGCATCACCCGCGGGCGCCAGCCGGGCACGGGCGAGCCCTGGGCGGCGCTGCTCATTGTATCGATTCAGCTGGGAAACCAGCGCGCGCTCGATACCGGGACTCGATATCACGGCGCCATCGAGCCGGATCGCCGCGGTAATCGTTGGGTCGGGGACCCCGACGAGTAGTTCGTCGAGCGTTTGAAACAGCGAGACCGATCGGCTGCCGGCCGAGTCTTCCGGGTCGAGACCGCTGGAGAACGCCGCATCGAGGTCGTCGCGAAGCAGGTGTCCAACGGCCAGCGAGATCAGCGCGTCGCGATCCACGCTCGCCGTCAGCAGCGCCGCGCACGACAGCAGACCGACGAGGGGCGCGACGAACGAAGCCGCACGCCGCGGCTTGGGCGGCGCTCTGCCGGCAGATTCCGCCAGCGCTCGTCCCCCTTGAACGATCTACAGGAACGGAATGATCAGCAACGCAACGACGTTTATCAGCTTGAGCATGGGATTGATCGCCGGTCCCGCGGTGTCCTTGTACGGGTCTCCGACGGTGTCGCCGGTAACCGCGGCTTTGTGGGCTTGCGAGCCCTTGCCGCCGTACTGACCCATCTCGATGAATTTCTTGGCGTTGTCCCAGGCCGCACCGCCCGTCGTCATCGAGAGCGCTACGCAGACACCGGAGACGATCGAACCGATCAGCAGACCTCCGAGCGCATCGGGGCCGATGAACAATCCCACGACAATCGGAATCAGCACGGGAATCAAGGCCGGCGCAATCATCAGACGCAGCGCCTCCTGCGTCACGATATCCACGCAGGTGCGGTAGTCCGGCTTCCCCACGCCCTCCATGATCCCGGGAATTTCGCGAAACTGACGTCGGACTTCGTCGACGACCTTGCCCCCGGCGACACTCACGGCGTTCATCGCGAGGGATGCAAAAATGAACGGAATCATCGCTCCGATGAAGAGACCGGCCAACACTTTCGTGTTTCCTAGATCAAAATCCACTGCGACGCCGATCTGACCCAGGTCCGCCATATAGGTCGCGAACAGCACCACGGCAGCCAAACCCGCGGAGGCGATCGCGTATCCCTTGGTGACCGCCTTCGTCGTATTGCCAAACGCATCCAAGGGATCCGTGACTCTACGAACCTCGTCGCCCAGCTCCGCCATCTCCGCAATGCCACCCGCGTTGTCAGTGATCGGCCCGTAGGCGTCGATGGAGACCACGATGCCCGCCAACGAGAGCATGCTCATCGCGGCAATGGCGACACCGTAGAGACCCGAGAGCCAGAAAGTCACCAAAATCGCCAGTACGATCACGACCACGGGCGCAACCGTCGCCTGCATACCCACCGCGAGGCCGCTGATCACGTTGGTACCGTGCCCGCTCTCGCTCGCCTTCGCAATTCGATCTACGAACCGTGAGCCATCCCCGGTGTAGAGATCGGTGATCCACATCATGGCAGCCGTCACCAACCCGCCGACCACAGCGCAGAACCACAGACTCACGCCGCCCAGCGCCACATTGTTTGCGTCGACGTCGGGGAATTCGATGAAGAGATTTGCCAAGACCAGCAACGCCAGCATCAGGGCGGTCGCCACTCCGAGGCCGAGATACATCGCACCCATCACACCCGGTTTCTGACCCGCCACGGGCTCATCGATTTTGACGAAGCGCAGCGAAACGAGGGTGCCGAAGATTCCCGCGGCACCCACGACCAACGGATAGAGGAACATGCTCTCGTTCCCCGGGAAAATGATGTGCGCGAGCAACATCGCGGCGGCTGCCGTCACACAGAAGGTTTCGAACAGATCGGCAGCCATCCCCGCGCAATCGCCGACGTTATCCCCCACGTTGTCCGCGATCACCGCGGGATTGCGCGGATCGTCCTCGGGGATGTTCGCCTCGAGCTTGCCCACCAGGTCAGCGCCAACATCCGCGCCTTTGGTAAAGATGCCCCCGCCCAGCCGGGCGAAGACCGAAATCAGCGATCCGCCGAATGCAATTCCGATCAGCGCGTCCGGCTGCGTGTAGCCGTTCACGTGCATCAACCAGACGGTCACCGCCAGACACAACATCCCCGCACCAACCACCATCAAACCCGTCACGGCTCCGCCTTGAAAAGCCAGATTGAAGGCGGGGCTAAACCCGCTCTTCGCCGCCTGAGCGACACGCACATTGGCGCGAACCGATACGCTCATACCGATGAATCCCGCCCCGGCGCTCGCCAGTGCCCCGAGCAAAAAACCGCCGGCGTACCACCAGCCCAGCGAGAATCCGATCAGCACCAAAATCGGCAGCCCCACGATCGCCACCGTCCGGTACTGACGGTTCAAGAACGCCGAAGCTCCGGTGGAAATCGCCTGAGCGATCTCGTCGGCGCGCTCTGTCGAAGTGGGCGCCGCCTGAACGACGCGATAGAGCCGCGCTCCCGTGGCGAGTGCGAGGATCGAGGCCACGTATGCGATGAACAAAACCATTTCGGTGTCTCCTGGATCGGGTGCGCCGCGCTCGAGCTGTGTTGGGCGTTCGGGCGCGCGGTGACGGGGTGCAGTCCCCCGGGGTGCGCAATCAGAGTTTGGGGCAAAGCGGGCGGCGGGAAGCTAGACGGCTGCACTCCAAACGTCCAGTGCCGATTGGAGTTTTCAGTCGCGCAGCACGGGTCGCCGCCCGATCCATCGAGCGAGACCGACGTCGGGCGGCCCATCCGTACCGGAGCAGCCGCACGGCGGATTACCTACGGTCTGGCCGGTCTGTTCCGCAAGGAGAACCCGCATGAACGGAGCCGAGGCCCTGCTCCGAACCGCCGTTTCGGCGGGTGCGGAGGTCTGCTTCGCCAATCCCGGTACGACCGAGCTCCCGCTGGTGGCGGCCCTCGACAGCGTGCCCGGCGTGCGGGCGGTGCTCGGGCTGTTCGAGGGCGTCTGCACGGGGGCCGCGGACGGCTACGCGCGGATGCGCGGCCGCCCCGCGCTGACCCTGCTCCACCTCGGCCCCGGCTTCGCCAACGGAATCGCCAACCTCCACAACGCCCGGCGAGCGCGGTCACCGATCGTCAATCTGATCGGCGACCACGCGACTTGGCACCTCGCGAGCGACGCCCCGCTCACGTCCGACATCGAGTCCTTGGCCCGACCGGTCTCCGCCTGGGTACACACATGTCGTTCGTCCGCGGAGCTCGCGAGCGACTTCGCGACGGCCTGGGCGGTGGCCTCGACCCGACCGGGCCGCGTCGCGACGCTGATCGCGCCGTCCGACTGCCAGTGGAATGACGCCGAGGGCCCCGCGAAGATGGTCGCGTCCGAACCCGCCGCGACTGTGGATGACGCGAAGATCGCGGCCACCGTCGAGGAACTGACGCGAGCCAGTCGACCGGCTCTGTTTCTCGGGGCCCGCGCTCTGCGAGCCGACGCTCTGCGAACCGCGTGGAGCATCGCCAGTGCGACTGGAGCCCGGTTGTTGTGTGAGACCTTCCCTGCGCGGCTCGAGCGGGGCGCGGATCTGCCGAATGTCGAACGGCTGCCGTACTTCCCCGACCAGGCGGCGGCGTCACTTGCCAACGTGGACGCGTTGGTGCTGGTGGGAGCGCGCGAACCGGTGGCGTTCTTCGGCTACGAGGATGCAACGAGCCGGTTGCCACCCAAGGACGCCAAGATCGTCACGCTGTCGAGTCCCGAGGAGAATTGCGAAGACGCTCTCGCCGCGCTGCGAGAAGCGCTGCATGCCCCGCGACCCGCGGCTTCGAAAGCGCCCGACCTCCCCGAGCGACCGACCGGGCCGCTCAACCCGTCGACCCTCGGTGCGGTTCTGGCGACTCTCCAACCCGAAGGCGCCATCGTCGTCGATGAGGGGGCCACGAGCGGCCTGCCCTATTTCAACGCAGCGACCGCGGCCCCCGCCCACACCTACCTGGCACTGACGGGGGGTGCGATCGGGCAGGGACTCCCCTGCGCAACGGGAGCCGCCATCGCTTGCCCGGATCGCAAAGTGGTCGCGCTACAGGCGGATGGCAGCGCGCTCTACACGATGCAGGCGCTGTGGACCCAGGCCCGGGAAGGCCTGGACGTCGTCACGCTGCTCTGCGCGAATCACAGCTACCGCATCCTCCAGATCGAACTCGCGCGAGCCGGCATCTCGGAGCCCGGAGCCGCGGCCCGATCGCTGACGGACCTCTCCCAGCCCAGGGTCGATTGGGTCGCTCTCGCCTCGGGGTTTGGGGTCCCGGCCAGCCGAGTGGATACGACGGAGGCCCTGCGCTCCACGCTCGGCGCCGCGTTTGCGGAGCGCGGCCCCCGTTTGATCGAGGTCGCGCTCGGCTGACCCCCCGGCCGATGGATCGGCTGACGCGACCGCTGGTTGGGCCTCAGGCCGTCAGCGGACTCCGGGCGTTCTCCTCGCTTCAGTTCGATCTGCCACGGGCCGATTCACCCCCCATGAGCGACCGACTGCTCCGGTGCACGCTCGCCCTAGGGATCTGCGTGCTGGCCGTTTCGGGTTGCTTGCCGAACCGAGGAACCCTGGTCTTCGTCGACTACGGCGCGGGAAAATTCTGGTCTGGCAAGGGCGTCCTGGTCGAGGTCTCGCCGGATGAGACGCAATGTCGCGTCGTCGTGCGCGACTCCTACCTGATCAAACGCGACCGCTGGGTGCACTGCAACCGCGTCCACCCGCGACGCAAATACGCCGAAAACCTCGTTCGCCGCTGAATGACAGACTCACTGGGTCGGAGGCGGAAGGCCGGCGTTCGCCGAGGCGACGTCATCCTTCGCTACGATGGCGAGTCGGTTCACGACGCGCGGGAGCTGAACACCGTGACGAGTCCATGATGGTTGGACGACGGAAGACCGCGGTCCCGAAGCCCAGCGACCGAGAACAGTCGACACGCGACCGAGCGAAGGTGTGGCGTCGTTGGGTCCAGCGGATTCTTCCCGCGGTCGTCAGCGTTGGCGCTCTGGGCTGGTTGTTTCTATTCGGCGGAATCGATTTTGACGACCTCTTCGACGCGATGACGTGGAAGGTCGCGTTCGTGTTGATACCCGCTCTCGCCGCCTACGGCGCCGTCGCGCTACTGCTCGAACCCCGATCGATCCTGTTATTGGTGGATCGCGCACCCAGCGATTTCACCGCGTGGACGGCGGCGCGTATCAAGAGTGCGAGCTATCTCCTGAGCGTCGTCAACTACACGCTCGGCGCTGGAGCGCTGACGATTCTTCTGCAGCGACGCGCCGGATTGCGACTGGGCGAATCCGCGAGCGTCGTGCTTCTGATCAGCACACTCGACCTCGTGGTGGTGCTGGTCTTCGGCGCAATTGGCGCCACGTCGATGGCCCTCAGCAGCCCCGTTCAACGTGAGCTGATCGTCGGAATGACGATCTTCGCCGTGCTGGGCTTCCTCGGCGGAATCGTGCTGCTGCGGATACCGGGCTCGCTCGGCCCCCTCGATCGGATCCGGTCGCTGACGGTATTCGAGGCACTGCGCACCACACCGGTCGAACGCCTCCTGCGCCTCACGGTGATTCGACTGATCTTTTCGATCGTGTTTCTATCGCTGGGTGGGGCGACGTTTCTGGCCTTCGACATCGTTCCGCCAATCGGGCAGCTCGTGGCTGGAATGATGGTGGTCGCACTCGTGAGCGTGCTGCCGATCGCGATTGCGGGGCTTGGCACGAGCCAGTGGGCCACGCTCTCGGTCTTCCGAAATCTGGCCGACGACGGCACGCTGGTCGCTGTCAGCCTCGTGTTCTCGGCTGGAATGATCCTGTTGCGCGTCAGTATGGGCGTCGTTTTCGCGCGCGAGCTCACCCGAGAGGCAATCGAGCAGTCCCGACGCGAGCCGGGGTGAGCCCAGTCGCAGATTCAGCCCCGCTGCGGTGTACCCGTCGTCGGATCGCCTGCTGAGACTCGGCTGTAAACAGCGTGCTTGAGTCGCACGGCGCGTTACTATCCCGGATCTGGTCCTTGTTCAATCTCTACTCCCGAGGAAGCAAGTGATGAAGAAGATCATGGTGATGGGCGCCGGTGCACAGGGAAGCGTAATCGCGCGGCGTCTGCAGGAAGAGCCCAGCGTGACAGAGATCGTATGTGCAGACTACGACTCCAGGGCCGCGCAAGAAATGGAGAAATCGCTCTCGAAGGCGAAGGCCGCCCAGGTAAACGCAACGAACGTGGCCGAGATCGTCAAAGCGGCGCAGGGCTGTGAGCTGATCGTCAATGGCCTGCCGCCGGAGTTCAACATGGGCGTGATGGACGCCGCGCTCGAGGTGGGCGCCTGTTATCAGGACATGGCATCCGGCGCGGAGGATGACGACTTCGTTCGCGGAATCCGCAAACAGCTCGGCCGGGACCAGGAGTTCAAGGATGCGGGGCTCTCGGCGTTGATGAACTGCGGATCCGCCCCGGGTATTGCCAACTTGATCTCTCGCGAAGCCGTCGACAAATTCGAGAGCGTGGACACGATCGAAATCCTCATCTTCGAGGGCGCCTGGACGACTCGCTTCATCCCGTTCTGGTGGGCGCCGGATACCGCGTTTGCCGACATGGTCGACGAGCCGGTCATCTTCGAGAACGGCGAGTTCAAGACGGTGCCCCCGTTCAACAATCCCGAGTGGGTGGACTTTCCGGGCCTGGGCAAGCGCCGTATGTACGACCACCACCACGAGGAGCCGGTGACGATGGGTCTTCTCGCCGACAAGTATCTGAAAGGCGCGAAGAACATCTGCTTCCGATACGGCGGTCCCGGCTGCGAGATGGCCAAGGGGTTCTACGAGATGGGACTGCTCTCCGATGAGCCGGTCGAGGTGGACGGAGCGCCGGTGATCCCGATGCGACTCATCTCCAGGCTCACACCACCGGCCCCCAAGTACAAACAGGAGATTCAGGAGGTGATCGACGAGGGCATCGAATCCGACGAAGGCGTATTCCTGGTACGGGTGGATGGCAAGATGGATGGTGGTGATGTGCGAATCGATAGCTACCTGACAGCCCCCGGTCTGCGGGAATCCTTCGAAAAGGCCGGCATCAGCCACGAGTCCTACTTGACGGGGCAGTCCGCGTTCCTGTTC
>PVMS01155660.1_pt1 | contig 10719 bp, 11 predicted proteins | sample 1853461 | NCBI WGS metagenome assembly PVMS01 (sample SAMN08582032, study PRJNA380276) | Marine sediment metagenome, whole genome shotgun sequencing project. | isolation source: ocean sediment barecode stripped | collected 2017
TGGCATTCGGCCTGGTACTGGGTTTGATCCAGATTACCGCGACTACGCTCGAAATTGAGGAAAACGAGATAGGTGTTGAGTACATCGGTTTCGCAATAATCACGGATTTCCTTGATCTGACCTTGCTGATATGCGTCCCAGACCTTGGCGCCACTCATGCCCATTTTACCCGGGAATCCGCACAGGCCGGCAATTTCATCCAGCGGCGCGCTAGCCCGCGGTTGATATGCCGCAAGCACATCCATCAGGTCTGTATGCCGTTCGTGGAAGCGGCTCAAATAATTGTTGTAGCGAAAACTGGTATCGTTTTGACCGTTTTCCCAGTAATGCGCGGCATTGATCGGGTAAAGCAAACTGCGATAGTGAATCACCGGCAAATCGAAACCACTGCCGTTCCAGGAAACCAGCCGCGGGGTATAGCGTTCGATGCCGCCAAAAAAGCGCTGCAGCAAATCTTGCTCATCGGATTCTATATCACCCAGCGACCAGACCTTGAACTGATCCCGGGTGCGTAGCACCGCGGAAATAGCCACCACACGATGCAGGTAATGGCGCAGGAACTCAGTGCCCGACTGTTGACGCCGCAGCTGAAACACGGCTCGGGCGACGTCGTCATCGGACAGACCATGTAAATCGTATATCCTGCGACAACCATCGATATCAGGAATGGTTTCAATATCAAATACAAGAACATTCATTAGCGGGCCTTTATCAAGGACTGGTGAAAACATCGGCGCTCAGGTAGCGATCACCTCGATCGCAGATTATTGTCACGATGTGGGCAGCGGACAATTCCCGAGCCAGGCGTAAGCTGGCACAAATAGCGCCGCCCGAAGAAATACCGCAAAATATTCCTTCTCTGGCGGCAAGTTCACGCGTGTAGTGCTCGGCCTCTTCACGCGATACATCGATGATGCGATCGACGGCCTCGGGTTGATAAATCCGCGGAACGTATTCCGGCGGCCAGCGCCTGATGCCGGGAATCGAAGAACCGTCGGTGGGCTGTACCCCGACAATTTCAATCTGCGGATTAACTTCAGCAAAAAATTGCGCGCAACCCATTATCGTACCGGTGGTGCCCATGGAACTGACAAAATGGGTGATTTGCTGATTAGTTTGTTGCCAGATCTCTGGTGCGGTGGTTTCATAATGTGCCAGCGGGTTATCCGGATTGGCGAACTGGTCAAGCATCTTTGCCTTGCCCTCTGCGCTCATCGCTTCGGCGATGTCACGCGCTTTCATCATACCTTCTTCCTTCGTCACCAGAATTATATCCGCACCGAATGCGCGCATGGTGGTAAGTCGCTCCTGGCTCATATTATCAGGCATGATCAGGGTCATACGATAGCCGCGCATTGCCGCCACCATGGCCAGGGCAATTCCGGTATTACCACTGGTGGCTTCGACAAGCACGTCACCGGGCTCAATTTCACCTCGCGCTTCGGCATGTTTAATCATGCTGTATGCAGGCCGATCCTTGACCGAACCGGCAGGATTATTGCCCTCCAGTTTTACCGAGATCCTGTTGCCGACACCCGCGTTGAGGCGCTGCAATGTTACCAGGGGGGTATTTCCGATATAATCCTGCAAAAGCATAATATAAAAACCAATCGACCCGGAATGGAATCTCCGCGAGCATTTTACTTTAATGAAGATTCGCAGATAAGCTATTTCTGGTCACCGAGGGAGAAATTTTTGCCTTCAATCTACAAAACCTGTTTATTGTTACCGTTAACCCGGCCCAAATTCAAAATGGGAGTTCACAGTGGTCATGCCGTGGCCGGCGCAGGGGTCATCAGCAAGTGATGCGGCATCGAATCACAGCCATGGGCTGGTTTAAAGGATTTACGCTCGGCAGCTTGTTGGTGTTACTTCCCGGTATAGCTGCATCCGCGCAGGTCACTGGCCAGATTGTAATCGTCAAAAGCAGCGACAATACTTATTATGACCAGACCATAGCGACCCTGGTTAATCATCTTGACCCGGCTACCCGGTTCAAGCAGGTGATGGCGCAGGAGTTGAACAAAGACTCGATTGACCCGCATTCACAAAATCTCCTGGTCGCACTAGGTCAACCCGCAGTAGAGGCGATTAACAGGCTCGACACCGGGGCCAGTTCGATAAACGCCTATTTAACCTTGGAACAATACAACAGCCTGGAAATCGATCACCAGGTGACGGTATTACTGGATCAACCAATGCACCGCTATCTCGCGTTTTGCAAGCTCATGCTCGGGGTCGACTCAATTGGCGTAATCGATGGCCGCGAAGTCAAACTGAAACCGCGGACGGCAATCACGCTGGATCAGTTCGGCCTGACACTAAATCAGTATCAGCTTGATCCAGGCCACAAACTACTCCCGGTATTGCGCGATCTACTGCAGCATAACGACTCCCTGCTAATGCTTCCACGGCAATCGATTTATAACCGTGATACCGTCAAGGGAGTGCTGCTCGCCAGTTATCGCAGCCGCAAGCCAGTCGTCAGTTATTCCCCGGCCCATGTTAGATCAGGCGCCGTGGCATCAATTTATTCTTCCCCGATTGATATCGGCAGGCATCTGGCGGTGCTGATTAACCAGGGTTTGCAAAATGAATCTGGCGCCGACACGGCATTCCAGTTTGCCAGGTTTTACTCGATTACGACTAACTCCCGAGTGGCGACTGCGCTGGGAATCAGCTTGCCCGCGGAACGTGATTTGCGTTCCAGGCTCGACAGTCTGGGCCAATGAAGAACCTCGGCATCAAGAATCAGATTTTGCTGATCACCTTGATCCCGGTGTTCCTGATCGATCTGTTTTTCACCTTTACCCATATCAATAGCAGTATCGAACAGGCAAGCGAATTACTGCAAAGTAAAGGCCAGATCATAGCCCGCCAAATCGCCGGCGCCTCCGAATTCAACCTGTTCACCGGTAACGACAGTCAAATCGAGTATCTTCTGCAGCAGTCTGTCGATACCGACAACATCGTACGAGCGTCGATTTATGATCAACGGGGGAATTTGATTGCCGAATCAAGATCCGCAGCCTATCAACCGTCGGCTGCGACTGACTATTTTTATTATCGTCATCCTATCCTCGCGCAAAGCATCGAACACTCGGATATATTTGCGCCTGATTTCGACGATGCTCGCCGGAGCAGTGGCCTGGGCTGGGTACATCTGTACATTTCAAGGCAGCAACTACAGCAAACGATCAGGGGCATCATAGTTGACTCGATCATATTTTTTGTCTCGATTCTATTGATGGCGATAATGTTGACCGTGGTGATCAGTCGCCGCATCACGCAGCCGATATTCAGATTGATGGAACATCTAAAATACGTCGAGACCGGAGAGCTAGGTAAGACCATCAACCCAACCGAAACCAACGAGATCGGCGCCGTGCAGCAAGGCTTCAACCAGATGACCCATGCTTTGCTCACCAATCGCCGCCACCTGAACCGCCGCATCGAGCAGGCAACCCGGCAACTAAATGAAGCCAATACCGAGCTGGAAACAAAAAACCGTGAATTAGGCTTTGCCCGTGATGAGGCCCAAACCGCCAACCGCACCAAGTCTGAATTTCTCGCTAACATGAGTCACGAAATACGCACGCCTATCAACGGCATAAAGGGCTTCATCAGCTTACTGAGTCATTCGAAGCTCGATCATTCACAGCAACGTTATGTCGATATTGTTTTGAAATCGACTGGCGATCTGACCAACATCGTCAATGAAATTCTGGATTTCTCGAAAATGGAGTCCGGCAAATTACATATCGTCGAAGAGGAATTTGATCTGTATGAGGTCATCGAGCAGACCCGCGACATTTTGTTTATCAATGTTTTAACGAAAAATATCGATTTGAATTTGATCATTTACAGCGACACTCCTCGCCGCGTGGTCGGCGACAAGCTGAAGCTGAAACAAATTCTGCTAAACCTGATTGGCAACGCGATTAAATTTACCGACCAGGGCCGGGTTTTGATAAAAGTCTGTTTGGCGGATACGGATTCTGACCGGGCCGATATCGAAATCACTGTCGAAGACACCGGGATTGGCATTTCAGAACAGGATCAGCAAACCCTGTTCCAGGCCTTTAGCCAGGTCGAAGGTTCTACCGCGAGGCAATTCGCAGGCACCGGTCTCGGCCTGGTGATCAGCAAAAACCTGGCGACATTAATGGGTGGTGACATCAATATGCGCTCGAGCCCCGGCGAGGGTTCGAAATTTACCCTGCGCTTACCTTTCGAGCAGGTTGATAACACCGAAGCCGACGCTCCCGGTGAAGCCGGCAATGCCAGTGCGTTGATTTTCGGTGCTGACAATTATTGTCTGATGGAGGCCAGAACTCTTTTCGACCGTGCTGGCGTAAGCACCGAGTCCAGCCTGATAGACAATAGCGATGGCATCGAACCTGTCAAACAGTGTATCCAGCGCAACCTTGCTTATATCGATTTACTGGTTTTTGATTTACGACATCTGCACCTGGATCTGGAAAATGTGCTGGACCGGGAAATGGCCGCTGCGGTGCGCATCATTCTGCTGCACTATGACCAGGTCACTGAACTACCGGCAAGATTGCAACAGGCCGAATTCATTTCAGTCATCAATACCAGCCAGACAATTTCCCGGCTGCTCGCCAGGGATGCGCCTTCAACATCGCTAAAAGATGACCTCGAAATCCGGGCTGCAACCCAGGTCAAGACTGTGCTGCTGGTTGACGACAACCAGGTGAATTTAAAACTGGCGAGTGAGCTGATACGCCTCTGGGGGCATGAGGTCACCCCGGTGGACCATGGCAGTAAAGCGCTCGAGATTTTTATCAAGCAGACTTTCGATCTGATAATTCTCGATATACAAATGCCTGAAATCGATGGCGTAAGCCTATTGCATATGATGCGTAAACATAAACCGGCCGATCAGACACCAGTTGTCGCGTTGACAGCCAATGTATTGAATGACGAGGCGGATCGGCTAATTGAACTTGGATTCGACTATTTTCTCGGCAAGCCCATAGATGAAGATAAGTTTCGCGGTTTACTGAGTGGCGATACCCAACGCCGGCAAACGGATTCAGCGGGCGTCGACAGCTCAGTCAAAGAACTGGATTGTTCGGTGGATTATGCACGATCCCTGGCCTTGTCTGCGGGCAACGAGTCGCTGTTAAAGCAGATCTTTGAAATTCTACAACGCGATATTCCAGATCAGCAAATTCAGCTAGCCAGTGCCCTGGCTCAACAGGATCACGACCGGCTGGGGGCGATCGCGCACAAACTTCACGGCGTTACCTGTTATGCGAGCCTGCCGCGACTCAGGCACAAGGTACTTGGTTTCCAGCAGCGCCTGGCACGCGATAGCAATACTCCGCTTGATCAATCAGTGCAGGAGTTGAGTGACGAGCTGGAGGCCATAAAACAGGAAGTTGGCCGATACCTGGAACATCTGGATGCCGCGGGGTTTTCCAGCTAGCAGACGGCTAGGTCTCGAGGACTACCATTGCCACCACGTAATGTTTTTCATCAGACAATGAAATCATCGCATTGTTGATATCAAGACCGGCAATCAAGTCGACCGCACTGCCCAGGAATCGCAGCAGCGGCTTACCCTGGCTGTCATTATCGATCTGGACCGAGTGAAAACCCAGCTGCTCACCGATTCCAGTTCCCAGCGCCTTGGCCACGGCTTCCTTAGCCGCAAAGCGGGTTGCCAGATAACTGCTGGAATGCTTACGCCGGTCAAACTCCAGCAGTTCGTCCGCAGTCAAGATTCGCCGTGCGAAACGTTGACCGTACTTCGCGATGAGTTTCTCCATGCGGGCCGTTTCCGCGATATCGACACCGATGCCAACAATCATGAACTCTGGGCCCGTGCTTCCAGCATCAGTTGTTTAATATCACTGATCGATCTTTCCAGCCCAAGGAATATTGCCTCGGCAACAATCGAATGCCCTATATTCAATTCGCTCACCAGGGGATTTGCCGCGATCGGAGCCACGTTATGACGATTGAGTCCATGTCCCGCATTAACCTGCAGGCCCTTAGCATGCGCATAGGTAATTGCGTCGTTTATCCTGGCCAGCAAATCCAGCTGCTCATCGCCCTGTGCATCCGCGTAATGTCCGGTATGAATCTCGACACAGGGAGCGCCGCAATCGATAACTGCGTCAATCTGCTCATGACTGGCGTCGATAAAGGGCGATACCCGGGTGCCGACAGCTGCCAGTCGAGTACAGGCGGATCTTACCTGGTCGATTTGAGCAACAACATCAAGCCCGCCTTCGGTAGTCAGTTCCTCGCGCTTTTCGGGAACCAGGCAGACATCTTCAGCTTTGAAATCACAGGCAAATGAAAGCATTTCATCGGTGATAGCGATTTCCAGGTTGAGCTTGGTATTGACGACCTGCTTGAGCAAATGGGCGTCGCGCTCCTGGATATGACGTCGGTCTTCGCGCAGATGAAAGGTGATCGAATCAGCCCCCGAAAGCTCGGCTATCTGCGCCGCATAAACCGGGTCGGGATAGCGGGTGCCGCGGGCCTGACGTAAAGTCGCAACATGGTCGATATTGACCCCCAGCGTAATCGGATTAATCATTTTCGCCTCTTCATTTCAAGGTAAACATCCCGAGATTTTAGCGTTTTTCCATGCAAGTTAAAGTCGATAGTGCAGCGTAACACCGATTTCGCCAGACGTAACACGGAATCCGCTTGATAATTTCCATCGGCCCAATCGATAATCACCCGGCCACTGACCGAATCCCTTGCCGAATCAGCACAGGCGACAAAACCGCTATTGATTACGAACTGATAATGAGTATCGTCTCGAATCGCCTTGCCCGTCGTCGCATCCTGGGCCACATCCGGAAAATAGCCCAGTAACTGCATCAATTCGAGTTCAAACCTGCGCAAGTTGATTTCATCAATCGTCTCTACCGACTGTTGCAGTAATGAGAGATAGCTGGCGAAAACCTGAGGATTGGGTTCGCCCTGGGGCAGTAGCGCTGCAATCAATTCATTGACGTACAGCAGCGACAGATAATTTTCCTCACCGACCGGCAGCGGCTGGCCTTCGATGGCGGTCAGGGTTTTGAGTTCATGCTTACCGCTCCAGTTGATGCTTAACATCACGAAGGGCTGATATGACGCTGTTGCCGGGTTGCGCCGCGCACCTTTGGCTATTGCGCGGATACAACCATAGTCCCTGGTAAAGAAGTCCAGCATCAGGCTGGTGTTGCGCCAGTCACGTCGACGCAGCAGAAATGAAATCTGATCAGTGACCCTGGTTTCCATCAGAGTAACCAAATGCCGCCAGGGACTGCTCGTCATCAGCCCAGTCTTCACGCACTTTCACCCAAAGTTGTAGATAAACCCTGGCGCCGATCAGGCGTTCGATATCGCTGCGCGCGAGGCTACCGATCTTTTTTAACAGGCTCCCATTTTTTCCTATGACGATTGCTTTTTGTGACTTTCGCTCCACCCAGATGGTCGCCGAGATACGTGTGATATCGGGTTCTTCCAGGTAATGCTCTATGCTGACCGTAATCGAGTACGGCAGTTCCTGTTTGAGTAGGCGGAAAAGTTTCTCGCGTACAATTTCCGCACTGATAAATCGCATCGATTTATCGGTGAGTTGATCGTCTGGAAAATGAGGTACGGCGATTGGTAAACGCGCCACTATCAGTTGTTCAAGGCGATCGAGATTTTCGCCGCTAAGCGCGGATACCGGAACACACTCGAAATCAGGAACCTGCTGCGATATCTTCTGCATCAACGGCAGGCAGGCTGCCCGGCTCAGTTTATCAATTTTGTTGATCACCAGCAAAACATTGCTATAGCTACTGACACGGCGCAGAATTTTTTCATCTTCTCGGTTGAAATGTGCAACATCGAGCAGCACACAAATCAGGTCCGAATCCTCGAGCATACTGGTGGCGGCTCGATTCATGTAGCGATGAATAGCTTTCTTCTTGCTGTCATGAATTCCGGGAGTATCGACAAAAACACACTGATACTCCTCGGTAGTTTTGATGCCGAGGATTTGATGCCGGGTGGTTTGCGGTCGAGGTGCGGTGATACTGAGCTTTTCACCGACAAGCGCATTCATTAAAGTCGATTTGCCCGTATTGGGCTTACCGATTAAAGCGACATAACCGCTGCGGAATTCGTTACTCATATGCCAATCGAGTCTAATATTTTTTGCGCCGCCTGCTGCTCCGCCTTCTTTCGACTGGACCCTGTGCCATTGCTTTGCATATCAAGATCAACAAGCTTGCAGCTCACGGTAAATACCTGGTCGTGAGCTTTACCGGTAGTTTGCTCTACCTGATAACAGGGCAGGCTATTTTTAATTGCCTGCAGGTATTCCTGTAAGCGGGTCTTCGGATCCCTTAAATTAGCGTCTGCATCGATGTTTTCCAGTCGTTCCCGGTACAGATGCAAGACCGCGGTTTCGGTTTGTATATAATCGCTATCGAGATAAATTGCGCCAATCAGGGCTTCCAGCGCATCCGCAAGAATTGACGCGCGACGAAAGCCTCCGCTTTTCAATTCACCACCGCCGAGATAGATATAGTCACCCAGGCCTATTCGACGAGCCACCTCGGCCAGGGTTTCTTCTTTTACCAGCGAGGCCCTGATTCGGCTTAAATCACCTTCATCTGCGGCGCCGAAACGCTTGTAGATATGATTCGAAATAATCAGGTTGAGGATACTGTCGCCGAGAAACTCGAGTCTTTCGTTGTTAAGCTGGCGTGAATAACTGCGATGAGTAAGAGCCTGCTCGAGTAAATCCGCCTGCCTGAACTGGTATCCTGTAAGGGCGCATATCTTGTCGGCATTCACCGATCGATCACTATAGTCTCGACAAACCTTCCACCGATAAACAGGTTCCCAATATATTTATCCCGTACCTCGTAGGTAACGGTCACAGTGGTTTTACCGTCTTTGCGCGACATGCTTACGTGTTCCAGTTTGATCGATCTAACTTCGTTAATATACAGCCTTTTCCTCAGCGACTTCCAGATCGCTCCTTTGGATTTTGGATCTATCGTCTCATCCAGTTGCAACGCCTCCAGGGAGGATTTGAGCTTGAAATTATCATAATACATCGGAAAAACCTTAAACAACGTTATCAGCAAGAATGCGAAAACACCGAACACGGCAATCCAGCCGAAAGAAGACATACCTCTTTGTCGTTTTCTCAAGTTCGTTAATCTTTTCATTAGCTTTACCTCAGTTCGAAATTTTCAGGCCTACCCGGGACAAATCCAGCCCGCTGCCATCCTTGCGCCAATCCCAGTGCATCCATATTCTGACAGCCTTTCCGACCAGGTTTTGCTCCGGCACGAAGCCCCATACCCTACTGTCATTACTGTGGTCGCGATTATCACCCATAACAAAGTAGTGGCCATCAGGAACGAATATTTCTCCACTAACGCCATAAGAGGTGTTCGGATTCGTCATTATGGTATGTTTTGCCTGGTCAATCTCCTCAAAATACACCTCACATTTAGCACCGACCCGATCACATCCACCTACGTTTTTCATTTTATTGAGATCACCCAGGCCCTGGTAAACGCGGTCAGTCTCCATCTCCAGGGGTATGTCATTGATCGTTAAGCGACGATCATAATAACGAATATGATCGCCAGGCAATCCGATTACGCGCTTGATATAATCCTGTGTTTCATCCTGAGGATAGCGGAAAACAATGACATCACCACGTTTCGGCTTATTACCTTCGGTAATTCGATTGTGCCAGACCGGAAATCTCAGGCCATAGGTGAACTTGTTAACCAGGATAAAATCACCCACTAACAGCGTCGGCATCATCGACCCTGAGGGAATACGAAAAGGTTCATATAAAAATGCCCGCAGCACCAGTACTGCTATAAATACGGGAAAAAAGGCTCTCGAATACTCGAATACAAGCGGCTCTTTCTTGATCTTGCTAGTGGCTGACTGCCGGCGCAGGCGTGCAAACAGGAGCACATCGGCCAGCCATAACAGCCCTGTCAACAGGGTCAGAATTAACAATAAAAACTCGAAATCAAAATGGATCATTCAATATACCCTGCCAATTGCAACACGCTAAAACTAACTGCCTACTTTTAACACTGCGAGAAACGCATCCTGCGGGATTTCAACGCTACCTACCTGTTTCATACGCTTTTTACCGGCTTTTTGCTTCTCCAGCAATTTACGTTTGCGCGATACATCACCGCCATAGCATTTCGCGGTTACATTCTTACGCAAGGCCTTGACATTGCTGCGCGCGATAATGTTCGAGCCGATTGCTGCCTGAATGGCGACATCGAACATTTGTCGAGGTATCAATTCCTTCATTTTGGCAACCAGCTCTCGACCGCGATAGTCAGCGTTGCTGCGATGTACGATCAGCGATAAAGCATCAACTTTTTCCGCGTTGATCAAGACATCGAGCTTAACCAGGCTGGATGCCTGGAAACGCATAAATTCATAATCGAATGAAGCATAACCGCGGCTGACCGATTTAAGACGATCAAAAAAATCAAGTACCACTTCACTCAAGGGTATTTCAAACACCAGCGACACCTGGTTGCCCAGGAATTGCATATCTTTTTGCACGCCGCGTTTTTCGATACAAAGCGAAATCACCGCACCGATATATTCTTCAGGCAACAGTATATTGGCCTGGATAAGTGGTTCGAGAATTTCATTAATCTTGTTGATTGCCGGCTGACTTGCCGGCAATCAACA
>PVMS01004409.1_pt1 | contig 10718 bp, 8 predicted proteins | sample 1853461 | NCBI WGS metagenome assembly PVMS01 (sample SAMN08582032, study PRJNA380276) | Marine sediment metagenome, whole genome shotgun sequencing project. | isolation source: ocean sediment barecode stripped | collected 2017
TGTTGCATTATGTGCAGCATAGGGCACGGTCATAACAATAATTTCTGCTGCTTTTACAGCGGCAACATTATCCAGACCTATTACCAAACCATTACAAGTTCGCTTATTGATTTCAGATGCGGCCTGCTGTGCCTTGTCTTCCGCTCTGGAACCAATAATTATTTCATATCCTGCACGTGCCCAGCGCCAGGCTAATGCAAAACCAAGATTTCCAGTTCCACCAAGAACCGCAATTTTCATTTTGTTTTCATTCATATGCTATAACCATCGAGAAGTTTATAATCAACATAACAACATGCTAATACAGGCAAATTAACAAGGCTTGCCTTTAAGACCTGATTGATTGTCTGTGAGCGCATCGTAGAATATTCAGGAGTCGAAAAATAACAAGCCACTTCGTTCAGGAGTTCATTTTAGTTAATGAGTAATTCTCGACCTGTCATTTTCTACGGCTGGTACAATGTCTTAACGGCATTTTTCGGTATGGCTCTATGCTATGCAATGTTTACCGTGTTTGCCTTTGGCACCTTCGTCAAACCACTTGAAGCAGAATTCGGCTGGCAACGCGGGGAGCTGTCATTTGCCTTAACAATGACAAACATTGCTGTTGTCATCACTTCTCCCCTTTTGGGATTTATTATCGATAGAGTTGGAGTACGTCGTGTAATGATCCCTTCAATTATATTAATGGGACTAACTGTCTTATCGATGACATTATTAAGTGGAAATATCTGGCATTTCTATGCCATGTATCTGCTTATTCCAATTCTTGGTGCAGGCACACTCCCTCAAAATTATTCACGCGTTATTATTGGCTGGTTCATACGACGTCGCGGTCTTGCGCTTGGTATTGCCTTATCCGGCTTTGGAGTCGGTGCCGCACTCATTCCAGGCTTTGCCCAGATAATGATCGATAATTTTGGTTGGCGTACTGCTTATATTGGCTTTGCCGTTGCCATCGTCTGTATTTCATTGCCCATGACAATATTGTTGTTGAAGGAAACACCCGGAGAATTAAATCTACTACCGGATGGCATGAGCAAAATCCAGAACACAACGACATACACAAGTGATCACAGCATTGGATTATCAGGACGTGATGCCGCAAAGACCAGAAGCTACTGGTTAATCCTGACATCCTTCCTGCTGATTGGTGTTGGTATCACAAGTGTTCTGGCGCATCTGGTGCCTATGCTGATAGACCGTGGAGTTGCACCAGCAACCGCTGCCTTATGTATGACCTCATTAGGCATAGGTTTAATCTTTGGACGTATTCTGGCTGGCTATTTAATGGATAGATATTTTGCGCCCTATATTGCTGCCATTTTTTTATTCGGGCTTTTTATTGGTATTATTATTCTGGCACTGGGTACCAGTGGGGGATTCATTTTTACTGCTGCTATCCTTGTTGGTTTGGCAACTGGATCTGAAATCAGTGAAATTGCCTATATTTGTAGCCGTTATTTCGGACAAAGATCATTTGGTCAAATCTATGGCATTATGTTTGCTGCGTTCCAATTTGGCTCAGCATTTGGTGCTCCCTTTATGGGCATTTATCACGATAGAGTAGGCAACTACATTGGTGCACTGTGGTCAGTTGCCGGCCTTGTTTTCCTGGGCATCATTCTTATTCTGCTTCTTGGCCCATATCCTGATGCAAAAAATATAAGCGGCCTCAAGGAATGATTAGTGCTTTAAGTATCGGTTGTTTACTTGGCCTGTCTGCCGGCATTGCCCCCGGCCCACTTTTGATGCTTGTTATTTCCGAATCACTCCAACATGGAATTAAATCTGGAATTAAAGTTGCATTCGTTCCGCTGATAACCGACCTACCCATCATTATCCTGGCTTTATTTTTGTCAGCAAGCTTGGCAGGACTTGATCAAATTCTGGGCGTTATCTCTATTACTGGCGGCTGCTTCATTCTGTATTTAGCCTACAACAACCTGCGTATAAAAGCCGTTGAACTAGATGAACAAGTAATCAGGAAACCAGCTTCTCTAACAAAAGGGATAGTAGCCAATGCCTTAAGCCCGCATCCCTACCTGTTTTGGTTAACTGTTGGTGCGCCTATGGTTAGCAAGCTAAGGAATGATAATGACATTGTCGCCATACTCTTTGTTCTAAGTTTTTATTTTTGCATTGTAGGTTCAAAGACACTGATGGCTATCCTGGCGGGGAAATCTAAATCTTTTATGACGAGTAATCTCTACATTTATACGATGAAATCTCTCGGCATATTATTATGCCTGTTCGCCATCATCCTGTTTTATGATGGACTGAAATTACTCAGCATAAACTAACGCTATAATAAAATAATAGGGGCGTAGAGGATACGCCCCAAAGTTATAGCTTTACTATTATCAATCATAAAGGAAGAGGTCAGTGCTCTAATTGCCACTGTTGATTAATAGTATGGCCAATAAATAAAACTGTTATCCCTTATAAACAATAAATATCGACGTTTCATAACAATATTTAGAATGATGTTTCACCACCTTCATAGGCCTTGATCGGAATACCTGAGAGTGGTTCCCCACCCTCTTTACCCACACGATAAGTTTCCTGAAAATACAGGGAATGTGTACGTTCCTGATTCATAAAGTGCGGATGCATGGAACAGATCATATTTTCTGGCAATACAAAATCAAAGCCTTCACCGATCCTTGGCATCTCTATCATGGTCATACCAATAGAATGGCCACAGACGTGACCGGAACGGTAACTACGGTCAAAAATTGGTTTCATACAAGCATCAGCCACTTCTTCAGCGTTATTGCCTGCTTTCATGTGTTCTTTTGCGAGTTCGTGGAATTCCTGATATGCCGCCATCATTTCCTGTGTGATAGCATCCATACCATCAGGCATTAACGGGCGGGAAAATTCTACCCAATGTCCACCTTCTCCTGAAATTTCCAGACCATACATCATGCCATCACTATCCTGGACTGGACGTTGACTGGGAAAAACCATCTGCGGCCTTAATGAGCCATTAGCTCCCATCTGTACCATATCCATGGTATTTCGTGCACAACCGGCAGCGGCAAACGTTTGTTCGGCGATCCCCATTAATTCCGATTCTGTTTTACCGGCTTTATAATTTTTAATAACATCCAGCACACCCTGCTTATTGATTTCCATGGAATGGCGAACAGAGATCAATTCTTCTTCGCTCTTCTGAGCACGGGAATAATCAAACTGAATCTCAAAATCTATAATTTCAAAATCTTTAGCCGCCAGGGCAGAGTAATCGCGTACATTAATGATGTATTCGAGACCATAGACACCCAGTTTTTTAACACCCTTGTTTTTCAGGTAGTCTGCCATCCATTCGCCGCAATGAGGTGGGTATTCCCGGTTTTCGATGAACGTGGCGCTATGGTCTCCTACCCAGGTTGCTTCACGTGGGAAAACACAAACCGGGTCACCTTTAGCAGGAATGACCACATAGGCATAACGATGCAATATAAGAAATCCGCACATATATCTGATTGCACCTTCAAAACCACTGTACTCACTGCCACTAATGATCAATGCATCGAGCCCCGCCTTTTCCATCGCAGCACGCGTGTTGGCATAGCGGCGATCAATCTCTGCCTGACTAGGTCGAAATCGATTAATATAATCGGTCATTCTGTTAATGCTCCTCAGGTTTTTTATACGACCAGGATGCCTCCAGGCCTTTGATAATGGCTGTCATAGCTTCATTTAATGGTGTAGGCACCCCATGCTGTTTCCCCAACTGGGCAATACCCCCATTCAAGGCGTCCACTTCCGTTAATCGCTCGGCGAACACATCCTGTAGCATGCTAGGCGGATGGTGATAGGCTTTCTCTCGTCCATAGTCGATGAGTTCATCCGGATCGCTATCCAGTGTGATCCCTAATGCATCTGCAACGGCTACGCCTTCCTTGACCAGTTCCGACATAACTCTACGTACACCGGCTTGATCACAGGCGACACCATGGGGTAAGCGGGTTAACGCAGCCATAGCATTGGAGGCGGAATTAAAGATCAATTTGGTCCACTGGGCGCCTCGGGCATCTTCCATCGCCAGACATTCCATGCCAGACCGGTTAATGGCATCGGCCAGTTGCTCAACCTCTTGCATACTCGCCGGTTTTTCCGGGAACGGCCCGATCCATGTTTTACCACCTGCATCATGATTCACAACGCCTGGCTCTATTATATGACCCGCAGGAAATATCGTACCAAGAATAACGCGTGGTACATACTCGGCAATGATCTCTTCGTTACCCACACCGTTCTGTACAGAACATACTGCACCATCCTTGAATATCCCGGCTGACGCCTCGATAGCAGAACGTGTGTGTAATGTCTTGGCAGCGACAATGCCGAAATCACAGGCAGGAATGTCAGCCACATCGGTGCGCGCGTTAACCGACGCAGAAAAATCACTCAACCCTGTCAAACGCAAACCATTTTTATTAATAGCTTCAACATGGGCCTGATTAAGATCGTAAGCCCATACCTCAACATCATCCAAACGCCCAAGATGTGCTGCATAAAGACTGCCGATTGCACCACAGCCTACGATACAAATTCTCATTCATTAACTCCTGATTTAATATTTATTCAGTTAACACAGTCTTAATGACCATTTCCTTTCAAAGACCAACTGGCTTCATGCGCCTTAACCAGACGGTAAAGGGTTTCATGATAGGGAGCAGCAATGCCTGCCTTTTTTGCCTCTCGTACAATAGAACCGGTAATCCAGTCTATCTCTGTTAATTGTTTGTTGCGGACATCATCAAGCATGGAAGGAATATGCGCATAATCCTCTCCATCTGTTGTCCCTTGCGAAACTGCATTGACATTCATTTCCCATGGATCATCCGCCAGAGTTACACCACGTGCTTTTGCAATGGCCTTGGCTTCAGCCATCATCTCAAAAACCAGGTTGCCTAAATCTTCAATATTATCTCGCTTGGCGAATGCCTTGACGTGCGGCAGATTGGTAATCGCCGCAATACTGTTTACCGCTGAGTTAAAGATTAACTTTGACCATTGATGAGGTAACAGATCTTCATAGGCCTCTGCCTTGAGACCAGACTTGTTGATTAATGCTTCCACTTTTTTTACATATTCAAATTCAGCACTACTTCCAGCCCATGGGCCCAACCAGGTGGATGTATCCAGTTCATATTCAACATGGGTATCGGAATGGCGGGTGCCACTCATAAAAGTCACGCCTGAAATAATAGGCCAGTCACCATGTTTTTTTACAATCTCTTCACAACCCAATCCATTCTGGATCATCAATATATGCGCGTTCGGGAAGTGTCCTTGTATGCTCTTTGCACTGGCTTCAACTGCCGCTGCCTTGGTGGCGATGATCAGCAAATCGATCTCACCTAAATCGGCCGGATTCGTGGATGCTACGATGTCTGGATGTAAATCAGATTTGCCACTAACACGTAATCCTTCTTTATTTAGCGCGGCAGCATGATTTTCCCGTCGTGTTAAAACGGTTGTTTCAACGATGGTTCCAAGATGGCCGGCAAACAGACTGCCGATTGCACCGGCCCCGACTACACAGATATGTTCCAGTTTCATTTTTTACTCAGTGGGCCTTATGCGAGCTGTTTGACAATGCCGCGAAACTCATCGTCGGTAATAAGACGGGCATTACTGGTCGCTATATCTTTGACCTCGGCCAGGATATCGTTACGCTTGTCTTCGGGTATTTCCAGCCCCAGTTCCTCACCTTTTAATTCAATACTGGCTAAACCGCTTTTTTTACCCAAAACTATTTTTCGTTCCGCTACTACAATATCTGCCGAATAAGGCTCTATGGCTTCCGGGATATGAAACTGAGTTGCAACTGCACCACTTTCACGAGTATAAAGATACTCACCAACAACCGGTTTCCAACCATCCACTGTATAACCACCCGCTTGTTGCACTAATTTTGAAATTTCACGTGCCTTACTTAAATCAAGTTGTACTGGCACGTTGTAAAGACATTGTAAGGCCAGGGCGACTTCACAAATGTCCGCATTGCCGGCACGCTCACCCATACCGTTAATTGTGCCCTGAACCCAATCTGCACCAGCACGCACAGCAGCGACAGCAGATGCCGTCGCCATACCAAAATCATTATGACCATGCCAATGCACGGGTATATCACCTACCCAGGATTTAACCTCCCGGATCAAATATTCAACCGCTTCCGGTGAACAGGCACCAATGGTATCGACCACAGAGATCTCATCAGCACCCGCTTCGATTGCAATAGAATAAATATCTTTCAGAAATGCCAGATCACTACGGGTACTATCGACTGCAAAAAAGTTCACAGACTTCATGCCATTTTCCTTGGCATGTTTAACAGCAGCAGACACACGTTGCTTTACTTTCTCTCTGTCAAAACCATAGGCCTTCATCTTCAGTTCACTGGTAGAGATCTCAATGAGTATATGTTCAGTCCCCAATTCGATATGGGCGTCGATGTCGTCCAACATACAACGAGCAAAACCCCAGATTTCTGCTGACAATCCTGCTTCAAGGATACGTTTGACTGCCCGGGTATCATCTTCAGAAACACGGGGGAATCCGGATTCGATACGGGATACGCCAAGCTCCGCTAATTTGCAGGCAATTTCGAACTTCTCATCTGGAGTAAAACAAACACCCACAGACTGTTCTCCATCCCTTAAGGTCGTATCATAAAAATGAATCGTCCTGGTATGATCAAAGGCCGATTGAATATCGTCTCTGTCATTTAATTCACTGGTCCAGATTTGGTTGGGCTGTATGCTTGTGCTCATGACATATAACTCTTAGCTTATCGGTTAATACAAGAAGGCAGTATCTCGCCTAGAGACCCCTGTTTCAGGGAAATTATGATAAAAAATATTAACTTGAACAGGCTGGATATGTCTTGACTCTGAGAGTGCAAACGGTTGACTAGCAATGTCCTTAGATTGATCATTTCAGAAAAATACTCCAGTAGCGTCCGACACCACCACGAAGTAATTAATGACTATTAATTTAATTTATCAAGGAAATAGTTCAGGGGATAAAACGTCTGTTGGCAAAAGTTTCTGAAGGAAGTTCTCCAAAACGTTTCTTGTAATAATATGCAAACTTGCTGAGGTGAATAAACCCACTATCCAATGCAATCTGGGTTATGCTTTTATCGATTTTTCTAGTAGTTAACAGTCGTCTTACACAATCGAGACGGTAGTTTCGAATATATTCCATTGGCGTGACTCCCCGGAATTTTCTGAAAGCCAACTGCAAGGCTCTGCTACTGACACCCGCCACCGCCGAAAGATCATCGAGTACAATCCGTTCGTACAAATGTGTATGAATGTAATCTTCGGCACAACGAACGATGTATGGTGCTGGTTGTTTTATTTCCTGATTGAGTCGATCAGAATAAGTATGAGGGATATCCATCAACAACAGACTTACCATGGCTCTTTCAATCTGCCGATTCACCTGTTGGTACTGCAATTCGGAATGCTCATCCGCCAAATCCTCACATACCATTTTCACCATCCGGGCAAGACCAGCCGCCTTGCCTATCAATGAACAGGAAACAGGTTGAAATTCCAGCGTTTGCTTAATCGATATGCCTAATTCTTCCGATAAATGTTCACGCAGACTATTTCCCTTTATCTGCACGATCAACATTTTAAAATCTTTTGACATATGGTCTTTTAATGGCAGCGAAGGATTCAATACGCAAACGGTTCCCTCGTGCGTGGTGAATGAATCCTTGTGTTGTTTCACTTCACTGGAACCACGAAGTGTAAATTTGACCAGATAGCTATCGGCCAGATTATTACGCGCATCGATTGTCACCTCTTTTCCATAGCTCAGGGTATTCATAGAGAACCCCCCCAATTCGACACGGTTATGCTGAAAATGCATAGCATCTTTTTGAGCATGGTCTCGGATTTTGTGTGGGCGAAATAAGGGGGATAAATGAGAACGGGCACGGTCTGGATCATGTGTATTCATGACTTCCCAGCGCGACAGCGATGACACCTGATCCGGCATCAACATCGAAGTTTCCATGTGTTGCATCTCTAAACTTTTCTATATGGAAATATCATTATTAGTTTCGCAAAAAGGATACTCAGTACGCTTTCGGGATATCAGAACAACCTTTCAATGTACTTTAATGTATGTCTCTGGAATAGTCTACTCCGTATTTGGAACACTACCAATAGACGGGTGATATCAGGAATATCTACAGGAAAGGCATCAAGATGAAGATACGTGCAGCAGTGGTGAAAGAGCCATCGGGACCCTTTCTCCTGGAAGAACTTGAAACCGATACCCTGCGTGATGACGAGGTACTGGTGCGTATAGCTGGTGTCGGTGTATGTCACACGGATCTCATTTGCCGTGATCAAATCTATCCGGTACCAATGCCCTGTGTGCTTGGGCATGAAGGATCGGGTGTAGTGGAACAAACAGGCTCATCCGTTAAGAAGGTCGCCCCAGGCGATCATGTTGTCTTGAGTTATCGCTCCTGTGGAGTCTGTATAAATTGTCTGCGTGGTGAACCCTCACACTGCATTAACATCTTCCAGTGTAATTTTGCAGCTGTCCGCGATGATGGCAGTACTACATTGAGTCTGGAGGGTAAACCCGTACATGGTTATTTCTTTGCTCAATCCTCCTTTTCTCAATATGCCATTGCCAATGTATCGAATACCGTGAAGGTGCCTGATAATATCGATGTCCCTCTGGAAAATCTTGGACCACTGGGTTGCGGGATCCAGACTGGTGCCGGTGCAGTCATGAATAGTCTGAATCCAAGAGCAGGCAGCAGCCTGATTGTATTTGGTTGTGGTTCGGTCGGTATCGCAGCGATTATGGCTGCAAAGATTGTGGGGTGTAGAACCATTATCGCAGTCGACCCCAAACCCGAGCGAAGAAACATTGCTGAACAACTTGGCGCGACTCACAGTTTAGATCCGAACAGTGACGACCCTGTCGCTAAAGCACATGCGATAACCAACTATGGTGCTGATTATTCACTCGAATGCACCGGAATCGCATCTGTGTTTCGCCAAAGTGTCGATGCACTTGCGGTGAATGGAACCTGTGGATTAATCGGTGCTGCACCTCCAGGCACTGAAGTCACACTGGAAATGAACAGCATCATGTTCGGTCGCACAGTAAAAGGGATTATTGAAGGTGACAGCATACCTGATGTATTTATCCCGGAATTGATCCATCTTTATCAACAGGGTTTATTTCCGATTGATAAATTAATCACGATCTATCCACTGGATGATATAGAAACTGCTGTGACTGATATGCAGAGCGGCAAAGTCTTAAAGCCAATACTAATTCCCTGAACATACGTTCATCAAAGCAGGACAACAAAACATGCAAAAAATGAATCCATCTCGTCGACTGGCACTGAAACAATTGGCTGCCATGAGTGCAATTGGCGCTATGGGCTCTTTGCGATCACTATCACTATATGCTGGAGAACAAACGGGTGGTTTTAATAATGCTATCCCCGATGTTACTGGAACGATCATTAGCCGCCATGACAAAGATTATGAATTCTGGCGACAAGCCATGATCTGGCATAAATCCAAACCCAATCGTTATCCCGACATGATCGTTCGAGCCAAAAATGTGCAAGACGTCATCAATGCAGTCCAGTATGCGGCAAAAAACAATCTTAAAGTCACAACAAGAAGTGGTGGTCATAATGCACCAGGTGCTGCGCTCAGGGATGGTGGTGTTATTATCGATGTATCTTTACTTAGTGATATTAAAATTGACACTGAAAACAGGATCGCCTCAATTGGAGGTGGCGTTAAGAGCGCACCATTGGTAGCCGCAGCACGTGAAGAGGGATTGTCTTTCCCTGTGCCACATTGTCCAACAGTAGGACTAAGTGGTTTTACCATGGGCGGTGGTTTAGGCTGGAATTATGCCCATCGCGGAGGCATGTCTTGTTTCTCAATTGAGGCTGCCGATGTCGTCACAGCGGATGGTAAACTGCTAAGAGCAAGTGATGATGAAAACCCGGATTTAATCTGGGCTATCCGTGGAGTGGGACCGGGTTTCTTTGGTGTGGTCACACATTTATACCTCAATCTTTACCCTGCTCCTAAAACCATATTAGTGAATAATTACATCCATCCACTTAATGACCTGGAAAAAGTCACATCAACCCTTGATGAGGTAAATAAGGTCAAGGATGATCGGGCCGAAGTCATTGCCATATTATTACAAAACCCGGAAGCTCCAGCAGATGCACCACCGGAGCAGTCCAAGATCTGTTTTGTCAGCGTCTTTGCCTTTGCTGACTCAGATGCAGAAGCCCGGACTATGTTAACCCCTTTCGCCGAATCTGATCTGGCAAGCAATAGTCTGGTCAAGATAGAATATACGGAATACACCTTTGAAGGCCTGTATGGCAAGTTCTTCAGCCCTAGCGTACCGGCCGGTATGCAGGCACGTTATGCCGTGGATAATGTTATAACCGACAAGCCTGGTGAAACCTTGTTAGCCCTGGCTGATCATTTTAAACGCGCAACATCTCCGCATAATCACGTATTAGCCGCGTATGCTACGAACATGAAACCAAGAAAAAATTCCTGTTTCTCTTCCATTGGTGACCCCTTCATCGGTTGTTATTCGATTTGGGAGAATGCCGAGGAAGAGAAACAGGAATTTTTTCTTGGTTTCATGTTCGTAGCATACGCGGCTAA
>PVMS01046690.1_pt1 | contig 10718 bp, 6 predicted proteins | sample 1853461 | NCBI WGS metagenome assembly PVMS01 (sample SAMN08582032, study PRJNA380276) | Marine sediment metagenome, whole genome shotgun sequencing project. | isolation source: ocean sediment barecode stripped | collected 2017
AGGCAAGAAAGAAACTCTTTGCCTTGATTTCGATAGCAGGCAATTTAGGATACATGGTCCCGCGGGGTTTAATGAAACTGGCAAAAATGAGTTTTAAACCCTCCGCAGCCTCTTGGACCGGCAAGGTGACCGGATGGAGGTTTCCTTTCGGGAGAGTCGGTTCCCAATCCACTTGGGGCTGGGAGAGGGTCAGATTGTTGCCGAAGCGTATAAAATCCTGTGGCCGTACCTTGAAGGCGGGGATCCAGAAACGAAAGGCCATATCTTCCCACCCCTTTTGGATAACCTTAGGCAGATTGGCCGCTTTCACCAGGTCGGCATAAGATTCAAGTTCAATACCGGAGATTTCCGCTCTGATCCGCCAAAATGGCAAATAAGTATTCGACTCCCCCTCCTCAGGCATCCGCCCAAATTTTAACTTTAAAAATCGGCCTTTGTCAGCCTGCCAGATCGAGTTGCAGTTCTTGCAGTAGAGGGCCAGAGAGGCCCTCTCACCCTCCAAATCCCATCCGCAGTCCGGGCAAAGGGCAGGAATGAACCGGATGCTCCAATCAGCCTGATCGCCTTCAAATGATGAAAGTTCGAAATCATCCGGGAGCGCGGGTGAGACCGGCCGGTTTAAAACGGCGTCATATACCTTATTATCCACATAAAAGGGTGCATAAATGATACTGAACACATCACCAATGAAACTCCGCTCAAAAATCGGCTTTTGAACATGGCCGCTGAATCTGTCATCTATGATGTTTTCTGTTTCTTCGCGGGTGAGACGAGGTGTAAGGAAACGGCCTTCGGTTTCAGGAGTGAGGAATCGGAGTTTTAAGGTCTGGCTCCTCAGGCCGAGTGAGGGGGGGAAATAGGGGGATGAAATGCCTTGATGGCTGACATCCACGATTCTCTGTTTTATCCCATTGGAGATGCAGAAAAAAAGCATGCCCTTGAATCGCCAATAGGGGAGATAAACCAGGTCTTTGCTGGGAGGTGCCGCGTGAGGCAGGACATAGCGAAAAACGCGGCTCAAAATATAGGATTTCACACGGCAGAACTCGCAGGTAAAGAGATGGTCCGTCTCCTCCAGAGTTGCCGGTGCCCCGCACTGGGGGCACTGGTGCTCGATGAGGAGGTTAGAGCTTTTCACCGCACTTGTTGCAGTACATGGATTCCGGCATGTTTTCGCTACCGCACTTCGCGCAGAATGTGGATTCCGGTTTTTCCTCAGCAGGATGGCCGCATCGCGAACAGAACTGAGCGTTAGCGGTCAGGTTTTTGTTGCAGTTACCGCATTGTTTGAAGACGACCTGCTGGTGACCGCACTTTGGACAGAATTTCGCATCCAACGGGATGGGGTTCTCACAATCAGGACAAGAAGCGGTTCCAGGCCCGCCTGGCTGCGGCGTGCCCGGTTTGGCTCCGGCGAAATATTGCGCAAACATTGCGGGCATCATCAGCCCCATGCCCATGCCCATACCCGGGCCGGCGCCACCTTCGGATTCGGCCGCCTTTTCCATGGCCATGGCCGCTTTCATCTGCATGAGTTTGTTCATGTCCTTGAAGACGCCCATCCGGGAACGGTCATCGATGGCCTTCTGGACCTCCGGTGGAGGGGTGATCGCATTGATATACAAATGGGTCAGGCCGAGTCCAAAGTGTGCGAAATCCTCCTGAAGCCGCTTGGTGAGCCCTTCAGAAAGCTCATCGTATTTGGAGGGCAGGTTCAGGATAGAATCAATGGTTTCCCCCATGTAATCATTGAATCTCGAGACGATGACACGGTTCAGGTATTCTTCAATTTCCTCAGTGGTGTACATGCCCTGTGTGCCCACCAGGCTATTGATAAAGAGCAGGGGCTGGATCACCCGCAGGTTGAAGACGCCGAAGGCGCGTAACCGGATAAGGCTCAGTTCCGAGTCCTTAAAGGCTACCGGATCCCTGGTCCCCCATTTGAGGTTCGGGAAGACCTTCATGTTCACGAAATAGGCTTCGGCCCTCAGGGGGCTGGAGAGTCCCCAGGGAATGCTGGCGATCTTGGTCAGGATGGGGATATTGGCTGTTTTGAGGGTGTGCCTTCCCGGACCAAAGACCTCCAGGGCCTTGCCTTGATAGAAAAAGACTCCGGCCTGGCTCTCTCTGACCGTCATCTGGGCCCCGAATTTGATTTCTGCAGAACCTTCTTCCGGAATACGATGCACAAGCTCCTTCCCGGTGTCATCGAACCATTCCAGAATTTCCAAGAATACCGCGTTGTTAGTTCCCATCCGACCTTTCCCCTTTCTGAATAAAATTAGGACCTGAATCCATGAATTTAAAGCAAGAAGAATGCCAAAGAGGTGAATCCTGCCGTCGTGCTGAAAGGCACTTTACACAGGAAAGTGTCTTTCAGCCGACAGCCGCCGTCCTTTTCGGACGGCAGAAGGAATAATCCTTTGAGAAAGAATGATGGGAAGGAGGATAAGTGTTGCTTTGCTATTATTCATCGTTTATTTTTAACCCTAATAGAGCGTAAACAAAATCGAGAAGGGTTTTTTAAAACAAATCAACCATTTTTCATAGTTTTCTGACCAGATTTATATTCATAGTAATGATGAGTTATCTAGATCCATTTTTTTCCCAATTTTGTTTACCCTCCGGGAAAGCCGATGATCCTCCATCTCCTTCGTTGCCAAGGGCTCGCATGTAGACGGCTGCTGCGAAGCAGCAGCAAACGGCATTCGCCCTTGGACGCCTTGGATCTGAAGCATCCTCGACTTTCGCTCTATTAGGGTTTAAGATTGGTTTTTACCGGGGTCCGGTAAAGCCAAATAACCCCTTAAAAATTATCGGAGTCAGAATCTGAAATGAATCAAAGAGAGAGTAATGGAATCGTCGATTTTATTGGCAGGGATATTTTCGAGTGGCTATCTACCGAATTTAACAACGAAACCAGGCTCAAAGATATTCCGGAAGAGATTCTTGAACGCGTCCGTTCCGTGGATATCACGCTCAGGGATTATACCAGGGACCGAAATGCCATAACGTCTATTGCGCTGATCACGTTCGCATACAAAATGGCCGGAAAAGCTCAGCACCCCAAATATGGTTCAAATGACATGCTTTTGCTGAAAGTTCTGGCCAAAAACGAAAAAATGAAACGAGAGGGGGGTGGTTTGTCCCCAAATGGGTTATGGGGTGCCCCCCTATATGAACTCCTCACCGAGGATGTGGGAGAGAGAATCAGGGCGACCAAATTCATGACAAATCCCCTGTAACTATCTTTTTTGACAAGAGAAAATCCTTTTGATATCCTGCTGGATCGCAAAAGGAATTGGGTCGAAGCGGGCCCATTGAAAGCTTGGAAGGCCGATGGCTGGAATTGTCTTTATCAGCGAGAAAAACAGGGCAAGGTATTTGAGAATCATAGCCCCGGTTGGAAATGTGTTTGCCGGGATGGGAGTCCATCCCCACGTCCTGTCCATCGCTGGATTCATTCTGAGCGTAGTGGCTGGGATTATTTACACCACCGGATCATTTTTCTGGGGGGCATGGGTGCTTGTATTGGCTGGAACCTGTGATGCATTGGATGGCCAGATTGCCAGGCAAACCCAAAAGAGTAGCCCCTTTGGGGCCTTTTTTGACAGCACGTTGGATCGTTACAGTGAAATGTCCCTCTTTACAGGGCTTGCCTATTACTTTGCAGGGGGCGTGGGCCTTACGAAATTCCCGGGCCTTGGTCAGGCGCGGGAGGCCAGCCCCTGGACGGTCGTCATAATCATTCTGGCCATAGTAGGCTCTTTTATGGTAAGCTATACAAGAGCTAGGGCGGAAGGCCTTGGCCTAGAATGCAAGAAAGGAATGATGCAAAGACCGGAGAGGATAACCCTGTTGGTGATAGGATCTCTGCTGGGTTCTATTCCCAAGGTTGGCCCTGTACTGTTAACCATTAGCCTTCTTATTTTGGCAATATCATCCAACCTGACGGCCCTGTACAGAGTTTTTTTCATTAGAGACCAGCTATTGAGGAATGATCAGGTTCAATGAAGGACCAACTCTTATGCCCCCACTGCGGGAAGATTGTGAAGGCCTATCGTAATCCCTTCCCAACGGTTGACATCATCATAGAAATGGACGAAGGCATCGTGTTGATTAAAAGAAAAAACCCTCCCTTTGGGTGGGCGCTGCCAGGTGGTTTCGTTGATTATGGTGAGAGTCTCGAAGCGAGTGCCGTTCGGGAGGCAAAAGAGGAGACCTCACTCGATGTAACCCTTGTTTCAGAGTTTGGCGCGTATTCCGAACCTGACAGGGACCCGAGAATGCACACCATCACGGTCGTCTTTATTGCAAAAGCCGAAGGAGAGCCACAGGCTGCTGATGATGCAGCCGAGATAGGCATCTTTTATAAGGACACCCTGCCTGAGAAATTGGCCTTTGATCACGGGAGTATCCTCCAGGACTATTTTGCATCACAAACAGCCGGCAAGACGAAATAATCAATACCCATAAACCTTTGTGCCCAAAACGAAATGAGGCTCCAATGAGAGCTTAAGGAGCAATAATGGCGCAGGGCCTAAGTGGTGTATTGAAGTGGAGTGACGTTGAATATTTTTCCTAAAAAAATGAGACCCTATATCATCCTCCCAGTCTTGGTGATCCTTCTCACGATTGCGGCCTTTCTTGTTACCAATTCCCTCATCACAAAACCGGATGTCCAGCGCTTCATCATAGAGAGGATTTCGGATGCTACCGGGTTCGATATCCGCACCGGTGAGATCAAACTCAACTTATGGAGGGGGATTGGGATTTTTGTCAATGAATTGGAGGCCAAATCAAGAGAAGGGTCTGAAAACATCGTCGCTTCAAGGGTGATCATCATATTTGATGCAGGCCAGCTTCTCAAAGGGAGCATCGTGCCTTCGAGGCTTTATCTGTTTGAGCCTAAAATTGAGCTGGCCATGGAGGAAGGGCAGCTTACCTTAAAAACGGAAGAAGGCTCTTCAGTAGAAAAGCTCCCCCCTTTCCGGATACCTGGTATCCAATCCGTGGTCGTGGACGGGGGGGTTGTCCGAATAAAAAATGTCCCTTTCCATTTGGAGGACCTCTATCTTAATGTCCAACAGAGGCATTCGGACTCAGAGGCATTGACGTTGAGTGGTCAGGGGAAGATTGGACACAGAGGAAAAAGAGTTCCTTTTGATCTGAAAGGCACCCTCTTCCAAACCGGAAAGAATCAAAGTTCCCCCCATGGGGACATGATCGTTAAGATTGGAAAAGTGCCAACAACCTGGATCCCATGGCCGGATTCAATCCCAGTGTCAGAGGGGGTATTTGAGGCCCGCCTGAATGTGTCAGGCTCCTTGGTGGGGCCCATATCCGTCGGGGGTCAGTTGCTTTTTGAATCTTTTCGTTTTGTACTCCGTGATGGAAAGCGGGAAAAAGATATTTCAGTGTCAAACATCGATCTCGATTTCAAATCCGTCATAAAAGGTAAAGAAATAAGTATCCCTTCCATACAATTGAAGACCGATGATATGTCCTTCTCCATCGCCCTCCTGCTTGATCTGAAGCAGAAGGATCCATACCTGAGCCTGGAGGCCAAAAGCCCTTTTATTGCCTTTGATATCTTGAAAACCCATTTCCCGACCCCTCTTTTGCCTCCATGGATAGAAACCCAATTATTTCCCATGCTGGATGCAGGTTATGCACGATTAGATATGTTGTCGATAAAAGGAAATTTGCATCAAATCAAAAACCTCGGACAACCTCAAAACCAAGACGTCCTCACAGTCAAATTCACAAGCAAGAATGTCAAGCTCTTAGGCTTTGGGTTAACAGAGCCCTTAAAAGAGATTTCGGCTGAGGTAAACATTGAAAGGGGAGCCCTGGGAATATCCGGGTTGGGTGCCCGATTCGGAAGGTCCACCATCAGGGGAGGCGATTTAGGCATAGAAGGGCTGTTTGGAGACAATCCCTCCTATGAGGTTTCGCTGGTAGGATCTTTTGATCTCCGTGATTTGATCAAGCAGATGGAGATGGACCTGATCCCCAAGGAGGTCCGTCAATGGTGTGATCGAGTACAATCCATCGCAGGAAAATTGGATGCACAAGTCACCGTCCTCTACGAAAGCGGCTGGGCATTCCCCCAAATCACCAACGGAGAATTCCTTTTAAGAAATGTGAAAATCACTCAAAAGGATATTGTATTGCCATTGGTATTGAAAGGGGTTGACATCCGAATTGATGAAAAGGACCAGGGGCGAATAAACGGTATTGGATCCTGGGGGAATTCTAAATTTAAAATAACAGGCGTGGCCGAACTCAAGGGAGGCAAATTTAATTTTCGGGAAGCGGACATATACGCTGACGCGAATTTTCAGGAAATCCTTTCTCATTTTTACAGCGAAGGGAAAAGCCTGTTTAAATTCAATCGAACCGCTCCGCTACAAGTGTCTATTCAAAAGAATGGTGCTGGTTGGTCCACCAAGGGTCTGGTTGGTCTGGAGGGGATGATGTTGGATACGAAAGACTATTTCATGGATCCACCCGGCAGCCAGGACCGGATTGCCTTTGAGCTTGATCTGGGTCCGAAAGGACAGTTTAATTTAAAAAAATGTATATTTAAACTCCGCGGCTCTATATTGGAATTATCCACCGCCAAATTTCTTTCAAACAAGGATCCGTTTGACCTAAAGATTTCCGTGCCATCCCTCTCCTTGGCCGACCTGGGGCTCCACTTCAAGAAAGGAGCCATACCGGCTCAAGGCCATCTGCATGGACAAATAGAGGCGAAGATATCTCGTCGGAAGCCTTCAACCACAAGAGTTACCGGGAAACTGGAAGGGAGAAATCTCTTTTTTCAAACAAGGAACCTCCCTGCGCCCATCAACAGGTTCAATTTCAAGGTGGGTTTTTCCGGAAAAAAGATCAAGATTGATTCTTGGAAGATGAGGGTTGGCCAAAGCCGTCTGGATATCCAGGGTGATCTATCGGGATGGGATGGTTTAAAGGGTGCCATAACCATAAAATCAAGCTATTTGGATGCATCCGACTTTTGGCGGAAACAAACCTCTTCCCCTTCAGAAGATTACAAAGAGAATGGAAGTAAGAATGGCACGAAAAGGGATATTCGTGTCAAACTGGACGTTCAGCGGGGAGTCTGGAAAAAAATGAAATGGGGGCCGCTGAATGCGTCGTTGGATATCAAAGGGGACGGTATCAACATAAGGAACTCAAATGTTAAAATGGAGCATGGTTTTTTAACACTTAAAGGCCATGTTCGGGAAAAGAAAAACCCGGCACTTTTCTTTTCAAGCTACATTCGACTCAATGCCCAGCCCTTAGAAGAATTGCTTGAAAGCATCGACTTAACAGATAAGCCAATGAAAGGCGCCTTGACCCTGGAAGCGATCCTCTACATGAAAGGGAAGGAACCAAAGGACTTGATCAGCAATCTTTCGGCAAGCAGCAACGTATTGATCGAAGAGGGGGTCGTTGAGGGCTCGGGTGCCATGATCAAGGTGCTCCATTTCTTGAGTCTTCAGAAAATCTTTAGGAAGAAACCGCCTGACGTTGGTAAGGAAGGCTTTCACTTTGACAGCGCCCAGTGGCATTCGGCGGTCAGTAAAGGGCAATTGAAGATGGATAACTTTCTTTTAAAGAGTCCTGCCTTCAATGCAGTTGCGAAGGGCAAATGGGATATGACCCAAGACGACATGGACTTTGACCTTGGGGCCCAGCCTCTACAGACCTTTGATTCGATTGTGAGCAACATCCCTATCCTGGGATACATTTTATCCGGAGAGGACAAATCTATTCTAACTTACTACTTCAAGGTGAACGGGCCCATGACCGATCCGAAGGTCACGTATGTCCCATTTAGAAATCTTGGGTCAGGGGTGGTCGCCACCTTCAAGCGATTGTTCCTGACGCCCGTCCGTATCTTCAAGGATATAAGAGACTCTCCCTATAGCCCAGAGGATCTCCAAACCGACGAAAGCAGCAACTACTAATATGAAGTGATAGGAGCATTTCCCTGACAGGGTTGACCGTTGAATTAAAGGGTGTTAAATTAGAAACTTAAGGATATTTTAGATATAAAAAGCCCAAACTAAATAAGGTAAATTGAATATTTCAAAGTCCATGAAATAAAAAAAAGGTCTAGGGTGTAAGGTGTATTAATGAGGCGCATGGCTCAGGGCGCAAGGCTCATGGTAACCTATAAATCACTTTTTTTGCCTTGCGCCTTATGCCGTATGCCTTGCGCCTTTTCTTTATACCATATACCATTTTTTTGCACGGCAGTTGGACTTTTTATAAAACCGTTGTAAACTATTGTGGTTCTTTCGAAAGGCAGTATCACCATGTCAAAAGTGGATTTATTAGATCTATTTAAAAACCGGACGAGACATCCTTTTCGTCCAAGGGCTTCTGATATGATCAGCAGGCTCTTTCCGGATTTTAAAGCAGATAATAACGGGAGTGTCTCTCTGATAACGGGATCCTGCCGATTTTTAAATAAACGCCTTTTTGTTATTGGACAGCAAAAACCAAAACCCGCTGATCTAAAAACCAAAGAAGATCTTAAAAAACTAAATTACGGCATGCTCACATCTGATGATCATTCACAAATTTTGTCCGTGTTAAAAAAGGCAAGGGCATCCGATCCCGACAGAACATTTATCTACTCCCTGATAGACACCTATGGAGCCGATATTTCCATGTATTCGGCCCAACGCTTTCAGGCGTTCTTCATATCTCATTTAATTCGGGAATTTTTAACCATTCCCATCAGAACCATTTCTCTGGTCCTTGGAGAAGGGGGAAGTGGGGGAGCACTTGCCATCCAGGCAACGGATATGAGATGGCAGATGGACGACGCCCTCTACGCTACGGCCCCGCCTGAAAGCATGGCCTCCATTGTCTTTCGTGATGATACCCGAATCAATGATGCCCTGACCATCCTGAAGCCGACCGCCAGAGAGCTAAAGAGCTTGGGTGTTATAGACCGTATTATCCCTTCTTCAAGAGACGTGACCGATTGCCAGGAAACTGCGGAAAACGTTCGACAGTCTCTGGTCAAATCCATCAAAGAGCTATCCAGGATAAAGATCAACAGACTGATAAAGAAAAGGGAAATGAGAGCGAAAACGTACGGGCTTTCAAAAGGGAGCGGAAAATTCTATGACATCAAGCGGTTCGTTGAAAATCCGATGTTAAAGGCATTTCGCAAACCGGCACCGGACATCAAAATCGTAAATTATTCCAACCTGACTGAGGTGAGTGATGATTACGGTAAGATTGTCCACATTGAGACCAAGAAAGAATGTATAGAATGTGGGTCGGTTTCCGGACAGGAGAAAAGAGTGAGGGGTTGTGGCAAGCTGATCCCCTTGAAGGACTTTCTGGACAATTTTCATGTTTGTCCTGAATGTGGATACTCTTATATTCTTGGGGCGACCGGATGGATAGACTGCCTTGCTGATACGGGAAGCTTTCATGAGCTTTATCGTAACGTAACGGTCGATCAATTGCTGGCGGAGGAAAGCATCACCGGCTACTACAGGGATTTTTTAGAAAGACAAAAAGGTCGATCTCATTTTAAGGAATCCTTGGTTGTCGGCAGTGCAAGAATACACAATTTTCGCGTGGTGATGGCCATCAGTGAGTTTTATTACTGCGGTGGTTCCATGGGGGTCGTCTTCGGAGAGAAATTCAGGCGGGCAGTGGATTATGCGATCCAGGAGAATCTTCCGTTTATTAGCCTCTGTTGTTCTGGAGGGGCCAGGCTCTATGAAGGGATCTCCGCTCTCATGCAGATGGTGAAGACGGTGGAATCGGTCAACCGGCTGAAGAGACACGGCCTCCCTTACATCTCCATTCTGGCAGATCCTTCCACGGGAGGGGCCATTGCCAGCTATGCGGCCCTTGGGGATGTCATCATCTCAGAACCGGGAGCTCTGATCATTTTCGCCGGACCAAGGGTGATGAAATCAAGGGGTTTTGAAGTGGATGAGAAACTTGTTCGGTCAGATTACCTGCACAAGATTTCAGCAGGGATCTATGACCAACTAAAATATTATCATAATCTAAGGGGAATCCAGGAGATCACCGAAAGAAGAGATATGAAACTGGCTATCGCCAAATACCTCGAATTATATCATCGCACCAATTACAGACCCAGGAGAAAACCTAAGAAAAAAGGACAGAGATCAGCCATGTTTTGATGATATAACGAATTCATGCCTTCCTGGCGTGGTCAGATACAATAGGCTATATCGTAATAATCAGACCGGAGTAATGGAGTGGTGGAGTATTGGGGCAACCTGGCAATGGTTGCCTGTTGTTTTTGAGACTATACCAAAAAATTAAGCAATGATAGACGCTGGTGGAAACAAAAAATGTCTATAATTCCGATCTCCCAAGATTTGCATCAATCCATAACTCCAGTATTCCATTACTCCAAATCATCATTCAAAAGGGTGCTTAACCATCTCCAGGGTTGATTCAATTCCACCCGCAGGGGGGTAGATTCTTTATTCAACCCTATCCTCCTCTTTGTTTTTCGGATAATTGTCCAGGAATTCCCTCAGACCGGGTTTTAGGTATAACTGATCGAGATCGAATCGGCTTACGGCCTGTACCAGGGCTTCGATGCGATCCTCCTTGGTTGCCTTCGTGTTAAATATCAGAAGATATTCCCCCTTCTCCCGGGGGCCTGTGCCGGTTAAAGGGGGAATATCTTCTGATAA
>PVMS01105210.1_pt1 | contig 10717 bp, 12 predicted proteins | sample 1853461 | NCBI WGS metagenome assembly PVMS01 (sample SAMN08582032, study PRJNA380276) | Marine sediment metagenome, whole genome shotgun sequencing project. | isolation source: ocean sediment barecode stripped | collected 2017
CCATCTATCTCCAGTATTTGTCAGACTCTTGCACTAAGTATAGATGCTGAATCTCGTTTTTCTGGTCAGTTTTGAAACTGACAGGGCCAAGGACACCCAAGTCTTCAGCTAGAATAAAGATGGGGCTCGTAACCTTTCCCCTCTAGGCTACCCGGCAGGTTTGGGATGCCGGGGACATTGACGATCAAACTGCAAGTATAGCCTGGATGCTGGTTACTTGTTCTTGGCATCGAAGCTGCCGGTATTGTACGGATCAACACCAATGCCTTCCTCGGCACTGCGCGACGAACCGCCTTGTGGGCTGAGCATCTTCTGAGACACAGCATTCCTGTCTTCAGATTTCTCGATGTTTAGGCTGCCGGTGTCAAAAATACTGCTGTCAGCTTGATCTATGTCAATCGGGCTTGAGGGAGATACATCACTGTGCTCGCCCTCTGTCTTACCTGACTTCAGCCAATCCATGAATCGCTTCATCTCTGATCCTCCAATGATCATTGGCCCCCAGCGGGGCAGCATCCTTTCTTTGAGAGTATTGGAATTACGACCCTCTAATTTACATACACGAATTGTCGAGGGAAAAGGTTCCATATTTCGGCTGCGAAACGGGGGCTCTGGCCGTGAGTCCTCAGAGGGCCTCAAAACCATCGTCGGCAGGTCAAAAGTGAATCGTGCATTTGCAGCCTTCCTAGTTGACGGGGAACTGGCTGATCAGGTTTGGGATGCTTGGGATGCTGGGGAGATTGATGATAGTGCCGCTTTTATGGTCTGGGCGCTTATCGCTGGATTAAGATGACTGTTGCTTCTTATACAATCGCTTCTTCAGGCGGAGTACGTAATATCCAAACCCTAGAAAATACGCCACAGCAAAAAAACTGTACTCGTAGGAAAATACGTTAAGGACCTCATGGCTTCCGGCCCATAGTATATATGCATGAAGTATTACCGAACCATCGAGATGAACGATCAGCAACCCATAAATAATCTTATCGAATAAATTCTGGAAGGGAATTCTGTTGGCGTAAATGATTAGTCCTATACCAGCATATCCTCCAATTATGACCACCAGCCAATCAACCTCAAAAGGAATTTCATCAATTGGGAAATTGTAAATCAGGCGGAGAATATGAATCACAGTACCGCCTATATAAGGCAGTAAAGCGACGCGGGCGAATGTTTTGAAATAAAATGAATTCATAAATTGTCTGAATAGTTGAAGGTCCGTCCCATTACCGGCCGAGTCCAGTTTTTAATAATGTGAGTTTTATCAAGGAGCATCTCAATAGGCGTTGGATGTGGGTGAAACCGACGATGAGACTGCCTGCTTAGCCTGGATGCTGATTGCTTCGATCGTACTTCGTGTCATTCAACCTTTCAGCTTTCTGGATTGCAATTTTCGGTAGTCTTTTCTTAAGATTTTCGTCCGTGCAATTATGATCTCCAAGTCTGCTTAAATCGATGGCCGAGCGCCAAGAACCGCAGCGTACGTCTAGCTTTCTGTATTTTCGGTCCCAATTCCATTTGCATATAAGCTCCCCGTCATCACCAAACCACATCCCGCCCTCTTCAAGGTCGTTTGTGTTGTTGAAGCGGTGAGTAATAGCCATGCGTTACCCCTAGCTTTTGCATTAAAAGATATGACCCATTGTACTCGGCTGCAAACTTACCGAGATCGATCGTAAAACACCCCATCTGACATGTCTCAGAGGCATATCTGTCGCTAATCGTAGGCCCAGTTGAACTCGCTGTAATGCGCCAATCTGATGGGGTTTGGGAGGCTTGGGATGCGGGGGAGTTTGATGATCAGTTAGCGTGTATAGCTTGGATGCTGATTGCTGGCTTAGTCTATCGGGGCTAGATAAACTCCAGTTTCCGACTTGGCAATTTCGTTGGGGAGCGTCCGCCGATGAAAGCAAAACCCTCTTTTTCAGTGCTGTTGATATTGGTCGGTCTGTTCGCCATATCTTTGGCCCAAGCAGATGTTGACGATCAAGATCCAGTCGCAACCATTGAGGTCAACGCTGTAAAAGAATTTGTCGCCCTTCATGAAAACACTGTCATCATGGATGTTCGAACGCCGGTCGAATACGAGATGTCTCATATCCCCGATGCCGTTAACGTCAATGTGCAGGATGAGTCATTCGAGGACATGGTCGTCGCACTTGATCCGAATAAGACCTATATCGTGCATTGCACTAAAAACCCAGCCAATGGCAGATCCAATCGCGCATTGGGGAAACTGCAAAGCCTAGGCTTCAAACATCTATACAGCTTGGAAGGCGGCTATGTTGCGTGGAAGGATGCCGAACTGCCGCTGACAGATCCGTCAAACTAGCGCCACATGGAGATGTCGAATAGTCGTTTGAAGGTCCGCTTTACCCCCGAAAGCGGACGGTCAGCTGGTCGGATGTTGAACGTCCGCAAATGACCCAAAGCGGACTACAGAGCTTCTTTCTGGTGGGCCAACTTTGAATCCAATATGGCAAGTTTCTATGTACTTGTCGGCCTCCGAGTCCCCCGATCTAAGTAGAATCCTGAACAACTCCGACTTCTTATCATAGGGGAGAGGCATGGCAAAACTCACAACTGAACCCAACCCTCAGGCGGCTTTCCTTTTCCAGGGTGAAGTTCTCCGCAGCTAGGGCAAGCACGGGCCTCTTTATCGTCGTGGAATGCCTCATAGATTCCCGGCAATGCCGTAACAATACCGCTGGCATCAGCCAATGCTACCTCGACACGGTGGACGCGGGTCTCGCAATTAAAGCAGTACCACTCGAAGCCCTCCTTCATGCCCATCATGCGCGGCGACTCTACGACGATGCCGATGGAACCTTCCTGTGGCCGCTGCGGCGCATGTATGGTGTGAGCCGGCAGCATGAATACTTCGCCCTCACGAATCGGCACGTCGTAAATCTCGCCGTCATCGGCGATTTTTAGCATCATGTCGCCTCGGACCTGGTAGAACCACTCCTCTACCATATCATCGTGAAAGTCCACGCGTGTATTCGGCCCGCCTATAACCATAACGATCATGCCGCTATCATCGTGAAGCAATTTGTTGTTGACGGGTGGTACGAGCTGGTCCTGATTCTCCTCAACCCAGCGGTCGAAGTTAAATGCTTTTAATGTCGGATGCGTAGTCAAGTTAATTCCCCTGGTTGCTTGTCGCAGCGTGGCGTCGTTCCAACGTCGCAGACGTACCGAGGCGCCGTGCCTTGCGGCGCTGTTTTGGCTAGGTTTGACGTTGTCGGATGTGACTAGGCTTTATGCGCCGACAGGAGAATCGCGTCAATTGGGGGAATTACGTAGGACGTACTATTGATGGGGAAAGACGAATCCAGCAATAGGCAACCAGACATTGTATGTGGTTTCGTCGTCGGCTTACGTTCCTGCAACACCCCCAAAACCTGGTTGGCCATTTCCTCATCAACCAACAAAGCTTCGATTTAGATTTTGGTGGGCATGGCCTGGTCATGGACCTATTGCATTGGGCAAATATGGGCGATTTATGCAGAAATCAGATTGCTACATAAACGAAAGCAAAAGGTCTGCTTTTGGCCGTTAGCGGACCCTTCTTTTGCTAATATTCGGGGTGGTTGAGCGTCCGCTTTCTGGAAAAGCGGACGTCTTTACTTTTGGATTCATAGCTTTAATAGACGCTATACGACATAAAGTGCCATGCGGTTTAAAAATATCACCGTGAATTTATTTGGTGATATCATTGCTAGCGTTCGCTAAGCCCTGTTTCTTTCTGTTTGGGCCGCAGAAGCAGCGTATTCGAATAAGACAAATGCGCGCGAGCTTTGAGAGACGCATCATGAATAGAATTCATCAGGGTTTTACGCTCATCGAATTGATGATCGTGGTTGCCATCATCGGCATCTTGGCTGCACTCGCGATTCCCGCATATCAGTCTTACACGATTCGCGCCCAGGTCTCTGAAGGCCTGAATCTGGTTGGCCCACTCAAGAATGCAATCGTAGAATATCAGCATGAGAATGGCGTGTTCCCTTCTGACAACACACAAGCCGGTCTGGCACTGCCCGGCAACTACACCGGAAAGTACGTTTCCTCATTAACCGTCAACGGCGCCGTTATTTCGATTCTTTATGGCAATGACGCGAACTGGAACATAAACGGCCGGATAGTCACATTGACGGCGGCGGATAGCCTCGGCAGTTTGACCTGGGACTGCACGAGTAGTGGTGTCATTCCAGACGCCTACCTGCCGCCCGCCTGCCGATAGCGGGCTCACAAATCGCTCAGGGCGGCGATCTCCTTTTTTACATAAAGTGAGACCTGTCCGGTATCTTTGAGCCCCACAACTTTCTCATAATCAGCCAGTAAGCAGTCTTGGGCGAGTGTTTGAGGAGGTTGCTATGAGCGACGTATGGCTTTGGATCCTGCTATTCCTGGGCAACGTGGCCCTGCTGTGGCTATGGGTTAACCATGTCATGAAGGCATTGCGAGGACAGTGCCCGCATTGCGGCAGGTAGTACGACCCGTCGAACGTGATAGGGGATGAAAATTAATTCCGCTTTGAACCAAAAGCGGACGGCTTAGCTCGCGTCCTTAAGATCGATGCTCCAGGTTCCGCCGCCCTTCCACAACAAGTACAACAACATCGCCAGCAGCATCAATGGGCCGATCGGTTCAACTGGTTGCAACGGAAATAGCGATGGATCGTCTGCGACGATGTGTACATAGGCGGCGGTTACCATGATGATGGCGGCGATCGCTGCCGACAGTCGGGTATGAAGCCCGACTAGCAGGGTGATCCCAAGCACCATCTCGATGACCGGAACCGAATATAAAACCAAGCTATGAAGCGGAATATTTGCCGCCGTGAGCTGCCCTGAGAATGCTTCACCAAGTTGCGGAACTACAACCTTCAGAACGCCGGCCATGAAAAAGACGAAGCCAAGAAGAAGCCGCAGCACAAGGGCGGGTTTGTCACTGGAAGTAACGCGTAATTGATCGAAACTCATATGGCATCATACTCCCAATACCATCAACACTCGGGAACGTTGACGGCCAGGCCGCCCTGCGACGTCTCCTTGTATATAGTCGACATATCCAGTCCCGTTTGTCGCATCGTGTTGATCACCTGATCGAGTGAGACTCTGTGTGATCCGTCGCCCTGCATGGCGAGGCGCGCGGCGTTAATCGCTTTTAATGAGCCCATCGCATTACGTTCTATGCACGGTATCTGTACGAGACCGCCAATCGGATCACAGGTAAGGCCGAGGTTGTGTTCCATGCCAATCTCGGCCGCATTTTCCAGTTGGTTGGCGGTACCGTTGAATGCTGCAACCAGCCCGGCGGCCGCCATGGAACAGGCGACACCGACTTCCCCCTGGCATCCCATCTCGGCGCCGGAAATCGATGCGTTAATCTTGTAAAGAATGCCAATCGCACCAGCCGCCAACAAGAATCGTTTGACGCCCTCCTCCTCAAAATCGGCAATGAAATATTTGTAGTAGTGCAATACGGCCGGAATGATACCGGCGGCACCGTTAGTCGGTGAAGTGACAACCCGGCCGCCAGCGGCGTTCTCTTCGTTCACGGCAATTGCATAGGTATTGACCCAATCCATAGTCTCCAGGCCGCTTTCATGTTCTCGCGACTTGAGCGACCGATAAAGGCGAGCCGCTCGGCGCGTAACTGCCATACGACCAGGCAGTACGCCCTCGGTATGCAGGCCGCGTTGAACACAAGCCTGCATCGCATCCCAGATAGATGTCAGCTTCTGATTGACTTCCGTCTCACTTCTCCAGCTCAACTCGTTTTGGTGGACCAAATCAGGTATCGACAAGCCGTTCGTCTTCGACTGCTCAAGTAGACCTGCACCATCAGAAAATGGATGCGGTGGCTCACCGGTCTGCATCGATGGTTCTTCTTCATCTCCACGAACAATGAAGCCGCCGCCCAACGAGAAATAATCGTCGGTCAAAAGTGTATTGCCTTTGTCATCAAATGCAGTGAAACGCATTCCGTTGGTATGCCTTGCGAGAGGCTCGCCATAATCGAAAATCAGATCGTTGTCGGGATCGAAATCGATCGCCGTATCGGCGCCAATATTCAGACGGTGATCTGTATTGATCTGCTTGAGCATCCCGTCAACCGAATCGGGATCAATTGTTTCCGGTTCTTCGCCACTGAGCCCTAAGAGAATTGCGGAGTCGCTGCCGTGTCCTTTGCCGGTGTACGCCAACGACCCATAAAGCCTCACTTCCAGCTTGCGAACACTCTTAAGGGATGGCTCGAGTCGGCTGACAAACTCACGCGCAGCTTTTATCGGGCCGACCGTGTGTGAGCTCGACGGTCCGATACCGATCTTGAAAATATCGAAGATGCTGATGGATGACATGACTAATCGTCGAGCGTCAGCAGGCTGGCATTGCCACCGACCGCAGAGATATTGTTACTTACCGTGTATTCGCTGCCGAAGCGTGGCAAGTAGTGCGGTCCACCGGCTTTAGGTCCGGTTCCCGACAGGCCGCGGCCACCGAAAGGCTGGACGCCCACGACCGCCCCGATCATGTTTCGATTGATATAGATATTTCCCGCGCCCGATTGTTCCGTAATCGCCCTCGCGCGGCTACTGATTCGGGTATGTACGCCCATCGTCAGGCCGTAACCCAGTCGATTGACGGCGTCCACGATCTCCGCGAGTTTGTCGCTTGAATAACGCATGATGTGCAATACGGGTCCGAATACTTCTCGCTGCAACAAGTCCAGACTGTCGATCTCGATGACTGTCGGCGGATAGAATGTTCCGCCGTCTGCTTCCTCCGGCAACTCACATTGGTGAATCACAGTTGCTTTTTTTGAGATGTCGTCAACGTGTTTTGCGATATCGTCTCGCGCCCGCTCGTCAATCGTGGGCCCGACATCAGTTGCCAGGTTTGATGGATCACCGATCCGCAACTCCTCCATGTGCCCAGTCAACAATTCGATCACGCGCGGTGCGATCTCTTCCTGCAGGCAAAGTAGCCGGAGTGCGGAACATCGCTGGCCGGCGCTGTTGAATGACGATGCGATAGTATCGAGTACCACCTGCTCAGGCAGCGCGGTACTATCGACGAACATCGCGTTTTGCCCGCCTGTCTCGGCGATCATCGTCGCGATCGGCCCTTCTTTGGCGGCAAGCGCCTGGTTGATATGCCTTGCCGTCTCTGTCGAGCCGGTAATTGCCACGCCCGATACTCTCGGGTCCGCAATTGCGTGTGCACCGATCGTGGAACCGCGACCCGGCAGAAAGTGCAACACTCCACCCGGCACGCCGGCATCGAGGAGCAGTTGCACAGCGCGGTGGGCAATCAGCGTCGTTGACTCCGCCGGCTTGGCAAGCACTGCATTGCCGCTGGCCAAAGCGGCGGCGACCTGGCCGGTGAAAATAGCCAACGGGAAATTCCACGGACTGATACAGACAAAAATCCCGCGCCCTCGCATGCCCAACTGATTGAGTTCACCGGTGGGTCCCGGGAGCGTCGTCCTCTCACCGTAATGTTTGACTGCTTGAACTGCATAATAGCGAAGGAAATCAACCGCTTCGCGCAATTCCGAAGCGGCATCCGGCACGGTCTTTCCCGCTTCCTTTACGCAGATAGCCATCAATTCCGTTGCATGCTGTTGGTATAGATCCGCGGCTTTTTGCAATATCGACGCCCGATCGGCAGCCGGTGTACGGTCCCATGCGGGTTGCTCTGCCACGGCAATACCCAGCGCCTTGTCGACTGCTGCGATATCTGCCGTGGTATAGACGCCGACGACTTCGTCTGTGCGGGCAGGATTGACGGACGACCTTTCCTCGCCAGGAATTACTTGCCCACCGACGATCGCCGATGCAGACAGACTTTTCGCCGATGCTTTTTGCATCTCATCTAACAGTGTCGCCGCGAATCTGCGATCCGGCAGATTGAAGCCGTGGGAATTTATTCGATCCGGTTGAAAAATATCGAGTGGTGAGGGAATGCGTGGATGCGGTTTCGATTCACTGGCGCGCGTAACATCGATCGGATCCGCAACGATGTCCTGAACATCCATACTCTCGTCAACGATGCGGTTTACGAAGGAGGTATTTGCACCATTTTCCAGGAGACGGCGTACAAGGTAAGGCAACAAGTCTTCATGGCTGCCGACGGGCGCATAGACCCGGCAGGGGCGTTCGAATTTATCGGAATTGATTACCTCGGCGTATAAGTCCTCACCCATTCCGTGCAACCGTTGAAACTCGAATTCAGTGTTTGATCCGGCGAAATGCAGGATGCTCGAAAGTGTGTGCGCATTGTGTGTCGCGAATTGTGGATATAGTCGTCCGCCGGCGTTGTGAGTGTTCTCGCACAGGCAAGGTAGGACACATCTGAGTGCGCTTTTCTCGTAAACACCGGGTAGCTCTCAAGCCCCAGTTCCTGCCCGAGTTTGATCTCGGTGTCCCAATACGCGCCTTTGACAAGTCGTACGGGAATTTTTCTGCCAACACTCTCGGCAAGGCCGATCAGGTGCTTCACAACATCTAGTCCACGCCGAAGGTAGGCCTGTACGGCAAGGCCCAGACCTTCATATCCTGCCAGGCGCTCATTCTTGATTACCTTTTCAAATATCTCGAGCGATATCTCGAGGCGATCGGCCTCTTCCGCATCAATCGTCAACGCGATGCCACGGTCGCGCGCCTGTACTGCCAATTCAGTAACCCGCGGAACGAGCTCGTTCATGACACGGTCGTACTGGGTGTATGAATAGCGTGGATGCAGTGCGGAAAGTTTTACCGAGATACTCGGTGCGGCAAAAATATCCATCGACGATTCAACGCTATTGCCAATGCTCTCGATCGCCGAGCTGTACGACTCGAGATAGCGGGCCGCATCCTTTTCCGTCAGCGCTGCCTCGCCCAGCATGTCGAACGAGTAGCGAAAGCCCCTGCCTCCTTTCTTTCGCGATCGGGCAAGCGCCTCTTCGATTGTCCTGCCCATGACGAACTGATGACCCATGATGCGCATCGCCTGGCGCATCGCAGTTCGGACCACCGGCTCGCCGGCACGACCTGCCAGCTTGCCGAGAAAATTTGCCGGATTGGTAATTGTCGCATCACTGAGCGTCAGCAGCTGGCCAGTCAGCATCAGACCCCAGGTCGATGCGTTGACGAACAGGGAATCGCTTTCGCCGAGATGATCCTGCCATTGCGCAGAGGTAATCTTGTCTGCAATCAACCGGTCCGCTGTGTCGGCATCCGGAATCCTCAATAAAGCCTCTGCGATGCACATGAGCAATACGCCTTCTTCCGAAGACAGATCGTATTGCTGCAGGAAAGCGTCGATGCCGCCCTCCTTTGCAGATTGTTTTCTCACGGCGCGTACGAGCTTGGCCGCCGTCCCCTGAATCTTTGTTCGCGCAGTCTGTCCCGAATCGGCTACCTCGATCAGTTCGTTGACGAGGGACTCTTCGTCGGCGAGGTACTTGTCACTTACGGACCCCAGTGGCCCCGCTTTGACGTAGGAGTGATCGGTGAAACGCATGAAAATCAACCTGGCCTGTTAGCTCAACCGCGATTCCGTTCTCGGAGCATGCGGCGTGTATGTTTGTCCGGTTTGCCGCGCGTGCGCGGCATTTGTTTTCGGTCTTCTTTTATCTGACTCATCAATTCCTGGCGCTCTTGTTGCGACGCGGCGTCTTCCTCGTAGCATTTTGCCATCTCGTTTGCCGGGCCGCGCCCAGCCGGCAACGAAAGCACAGTCAATCTGTACAACAACTGGCTCCTGATGAGCTCGATAATGTCGCCCGGCACGACCCGGTTGCCCGATTTGGCTCGCTCGCCGTTGACCTTCACATGACCTCCCTGAACTGCTGCCGAAGCCAGTGTTCTGGTCTTGTGAAATCGGGTGAACCAGAGCCAACGATCGACCCTCAGGCCTTGTTCATTCTTGTTCGTCACCGATCCGCCGTGTCAATCTGCTCCTGATATACTTTGCAGCCTTTGAGTTCGGAGGGCAATGCCGTGCCCGGAAATTTTTTCGATGATCTGGCTGAACAAACCGAGGCACTGAAAGATCAGGGGCTTTTCAAGCAGGAACGACTGATCGCCGGCCCGCAGCAAGCAGTGATCGAGGTCCTGGACAATGGCGGCACGACGGAAGTCATCAACCTGTGCGCCAATAATTATCTCGGGCTCGCCAATCATCCGGAAATCATCAAAGCGGCACACACCGCGCTGGATGCATACGGCTATGGCATGGCCTCGGTGCGCTTTATCTGCGGCACGCAAACCATTCACAAGCAGCTCGAGGCACGCGTCAGTCAATTTCTGGGCACTGAAGATACGATCCTCTATTCGTCCTGTTTCGACGCGAACGGAGGCCTTTTCGAGACACTTCTGGACGAGCAGGACGCTGTCATCAGTGACGCGCTCAATCATGCCAGCATCATCGACGGCATAAGGCTCTGCAAAGCGAAGCGCTTTAGATTTCAAAACAACGATATGAACGACCTGGAGGCCCAGCTTAAAGCCGCCAGTGATTGCCGACGTAAATTGATTTCGACGGATGGCGTATTTTCGATGGATGGCACGATCGCGGACCTCGAAGCCATTTGCGATCTCGCAGAGCGCTACGCCGCGTTGACGATGATCGATGATGTACTAGCCGCCGGTCGTCTTGCGGACAACGCCAGGGGAACCCACGCATCCCGCTGTGTCATGAGCCACATCGATATCATCACGGGC
>PVMS01154086.1_pt1 | contig 10717 bp, 12 predicted proteins | sample 1853461 | NCBI WGS metagenome assembly PVMS01 (sample SAMN08582032, study PRJNA380276) | Marine sediment metagenome, whole genome shotgun sequencing project. | isolation source: ocean sediment barecode stripped | collected 2017
ATAATTATTCTAAATAATTCTTGTTATTTCTAATTGTTTGTCCATAAATAAATAAATACCAATGCTATAACCATAACTCCGGCAACAAAAGCAAAGGCATAATCCTGCACTTTTCCAGATTGCATGCCTTTTATTTTATTAGCGGTAATAACCGTTTTGTTGCCAATTCCTTCCATGGTTCCATCGACATATTTCTTGTCAAAACGCGCAACCGGTCCGGCCATCCGCTTAAATAATATTTTTTTAGTTATGAACAAGTAAATTTCATCAATGTAAAATTTATTATGCGACCATTTATAGAATGCTCCAAACGCATTGACCATTTTACCGGACAAATTATTTTCTTTTTTATAGAAAATCCAGGCTAATCCAATGCCTATTGCCCCTACAGCAACAGCTAATGCTGCCAATGGATAATTTAAATGTGCTTCAAATCCGACTTTATCAGCGGTTACAAGTTCATTGAAAGGAATAAATCCGGCAGTAAGACTTAAGAATGCCAAAAACATCAAGGGGAATGTCATTGATAGAGGAGATTCCTGTGGAGTATGTTCATATTTAGTGTCTTTTCCCCAGAAAATACCAAAGTAGATCCTAAACATATAAAAAGCGGTAAGTCCGGCTACGAACAATCCAACAAAATACAACAATTTGTTATGTTCATAAGCAGCTACTAAAATTTCATCTTTACTCCAGAAACCGGCAAATGGTGGTATTCCGGCAATAGCCAGTGCAGCAATTAAAAATGTAATATTTGTGATTTTCAAATACTTTCTTAAGCCACCCATATCTTTTAAATAATTACTGTGAACTGCATGGATCACAGAACCGGCTGCCAGGAATAACAATCCTTTGAACATTGCATGGTTAAATAAATGGAACATGGATGCCATATACCCAACTCCTTCGTGACCATCATAACCGGAGACACCCAAGGCTAACATCATATATCCTAATTGAGACATCGTTGAATAAGCCAAAACACGTTTTATATCGGTTTGAGAAATCGCAATTACAGCGGCAATCAATGAAGAAAATGCACCTACATAAGCTACTATATTCAGGGCAAAACCGTCTTCAACAAAATAATACATAGGGAACAATCGAGCTACCAGATAAACACCTGCAACAACCATTGTTGCTGCGTGAATTAAAGCAGAAACCGGTGTTGGACCTTCCATAGCATCTGGTAACCAAATGTGTAATGGAAACATTGCTGATTTTCCGGCACCACCGATAAACATTAAAATAATACCCCAGGCGACAACAGACAATCCCATAAAAGAAGTCGAAGCCCAATTTAAAACCAGCTCTCCAGTTTCAGGATTTACAGCATTCAACGTTTCAAAATCATAGGTTCCGGTATAGTAGCCAATGATCAAAATTCCTATTAAAAATCCTAAATCTGCAAAGCGAGTTACAATAAATGCTTTTTTTGCTGCGGCTACTGCTGAAGGTTTTGTATAGTAATAACCAATTAATAAATAGGATGAAACACCTACCAATTCCCAGAAAATATAAATTTGGAATAGATTTGTTGCTAATACCAATCCAAACATTGAAAAAGAGAACAAGCCCAAAAACGCAAAGAATTTGGTATATCCTTCATCACCTTTCATATATCCTCTGCTATAGATATTAACCATTAATGATATCACAGAAACTACAATAAGCATCATAACTGAAATAGGATCGATTAAAACTCCCATATCAATATGCAAAGTATCGGTAAAGTTCATCCAAACGGTTTTTTCAACAAAAGTTTGGTAAACACCTGCTACTTTTTCACTTACAAAAAAGTATTGATAAGCAGTATAAAATGACAGTATCGTTGAAATTGATAATCCTGCCACGCCAATGTATCCGGAAACCGATGGTTTAATTTTTTGATTAAAAATTCCCAAAAGTAAAAATACTGCCAAAGGAATTAACGGAATTAATATGATATAAGTTAGGTTCATATTTTTAAATATTAATACTTCATAATTTCTGTGTCCTTAACTTCTATTGAAGTAATTTGTCTGTAAAGGTTAATTATAATTGCAACCGCGATAGCCGTTTCGGCAGCTGCTACAGCTATAATAAATATTGAAAAGAATACTCCTTGTAAAATATCAGGGTATAAATACTTGTTGATTATGACAAAATTTATAACAGAAGCGTTCAAGATCAATTCAACGGACATTAAAATTGAAATCAGGTTTTTTCTTGTAATAAAACCGTAGATCCCAATAAAAAACAGCAGAGTGGTTACAGTTAAAATTTCGTATATGCTAATTCCGGCTATCATAATGCAGTGTTATTTTTGTCGGTTAGTTTCTTTCCTTTTGCGATGACGATGGCTCCAATCATTGCGGCTAATAAAAGCACACTAATTACTTCAAATGGTAAAATGAATCCACCGGCTTCATAACTTAAAAGCCCTATTCCAATATCGGAAGTAGTGGTTGTAACAGTATTTTCAACAGCATTGAAATCATGTGTGTAAATAGTAGTTAGAAATACTCCCAGGCCTATTAAACACCCTAATCCAACAAGAATTTGCTTAGATCTTTTTGCAAGCTCCAGCTCCATTTCAATATGATGAACCAAAATCACAGAAAAGATAATTAATACAATAATTCCTCCTGCATACACGGTCAATTGAATTGCTGCCAAGAAATTATAATCAATTAAAAAGTAAATTCCAGCTATTCCACCAAGAACAAATAATAAATAGATTACTGATCTAAGCATTTTTTTGCTCGTAACAGACGCAATAGCAAAGACTACAATAATCAAAGCCAACACGTAAAATATAATTTTCTCCATAGGTTTATTCTTCTACACCAGGTTTTAATTTAGATCCCGATTTGTTTAAAACTCTAGTAAGTTGTGTTCTATCATAAACAGAGTTTTCAAAATTTTGTGCCCATACAATAGCATCTGTCGGACAAGCTTCAATACACAAACCACACATCGTACACATTCCCAAGCGGTAAATATGTTGGTCTATTATTTTTTTCTTTTTCCCAGTTTCAGGGTCGATTTGTCGATCCCAAATGATTTCAATAGTTCCATTTGGGCAAGCGATTTCACATTTTTGACAACCGGTACAACGATGTTCGTTATTCTCATCATGTGGCATTACCACTTCACCTCGGAATCGGTCAAACATTTTCAATGTATCTCTATTGTCAGGATATTGTTGCGTAATAGCTCCTTTTCTTGAAGTAACAAAGTACTTTCCGGTAACACTCATACCGGTAAGTAACGTCTTTATTCCTTTATATATATCTCCGAAATAACTCATAATTTCTAAAATTGAATTGTTAAGTTCAACCAAACAATTATTGCCATTAAAACAATGTTTAGTAAGTTTAATGGTAGTAAATATTTCCATTCTAAGGTCAGCAATTGGTCAACTCTTAATCTTGGAAAAGTCCATCTGAACCACATCATTAATAATACGATCACCAGGGTTTTTGCCTAAAAACCAAAAAACACCTAAAAAAGGAATAGATTCAGTAATTCCAAAAGGGGATAACCAACCACCGAAAAATATTGTTGTAGCAATTGACGCTATAATGAACATATTGATAAATTCAGCTAAAAAGAAGTATGCAAACTTCATTCCTGAATATTCAGTATGAAAACCAGCTCCTAATTCAGATTCTGCTTCAACCAGATCGAAGGGCGCTCTGTTTGTTTCAGCAGTTCCCGCAATCATAAAGATCATAAAAGCAAATATCGCAGGAATATGTCCTTGAACAATCAACCAACCACTTTTTTGAACTTCAATTATTTCTGAAAGTTGCAAGGTCCCTGTTAATAAAACCATGGTTAATAACGATAAACCAACAGATAGTTCGTAACTAATTGTTTGAATACCACTACGCATTGCTCCAATCAAGGCAAATTTATTATTGCTGGCATATCCACCTAATAAAATGCCGATTACCCCGATTGACGAGATGGCAATTAAAAAGAAGATTCCAATGTTGATGTCAAAGGCTTGAAAATCTTTTGTAAAAGGAAATACAGCCAAAGCCATGAGTGCAGAAACGATTACAAAGTAGGGAGCCAGATTGTATAAGAATTTATCGGCTTTTACAGTTCCCGTTAACTCTTTTGATACCAATTTTAAGGCATCTGCCATCGTTTGTAATAATCCTTGAAATCCAACTCTGTTTGGTCCAATTCTTAATTGAAACCATGCTGCAACTCTTCTTTCAAGTAAAACCAAGTATAAACCGGCAACAGCAAAAATAATTAAATAAATGGTTGCTATTAAGACCATTTCTACGATACTTGCAACACCTTCTGGCATGATACTAAAGAGCCAGTCGTGAATATATTTTGTAATACTTAATGTTATAATCATTACGTTCAATTTATCTGTCAATATCCGGGACTACAATATCTAAAGTTGCCATTGAAGCAACTAAATCACCAATTTTACCACCCACAGCAATATGGTTTAATAATGATATGTTTGAAAATCCCGGTGAACGAAATTTCAATCTATACGGATTTTTTGTTCCGGTACTTATTATATAAACTCCAAGTTCACCCCTGGCAGTTTCAACCTTTTGGTAAAACTCTCCTTTCGGTAATTTAATGACAGCTTTTGTGGTTACTTTATGATCTCCTTCCGGAATGTTATCGATCAATTGTTCTATAATTAACATGGATTCCCACATTTCTTCAATTCTTACCTGATATCGTGCGAACGTATCTCCTTCTGTTTTTAAAACTTCCCTGAATGTTACTTTATCCAAAGCACTGTATGGATGGTGTTTTCTGACATCACAAGAATACCCTGAAGCACGTCCCACCGGACCGGAAGCTCCAAATGAAATAGCATCTTCTTTGCTTAAAAGACCAACACCTTTCGTCCTTTTTTGAAATATTACGTTATCGGTTAACAAACGGTCGTATTCCGGTAGTTTTGTTCTGAAATGCGTGATAAAATCTTTCACTCTTTTAACAAAATTCGGATGAATATCAAACATCAGTCCTCCCGGAATGTTGTAGTTCATTGTTAATCGGGCTCCACAGGTTTCCTCAAAAATATCATTGATCATTTCACGATCTCTAAATCCGTAGAAATAAGTGGTCAATGCACCAACATCCATTCCCATAACTCCCCACCATAAATTGTGAGATGCAATTCTTGTCAATTCACCAATAATTGTTCTGATCACCTTAACACGATCAGGAATTTCAAGTTCCAGTGCATTTTCGACGATTAAACAAACAGCCTCATTATTTATATGTGATGATAAATAATCCATCCTGTCCGTTAAATGCACAATTTGCTGATAGCTGTCACGCTCACACATTTTTTCTATAGAGCGATGGATATATCCTAAATCCGGTTCTACTTTTTTAATAATTTCACCATCTATAGTCAACAATAAACGCAAAACACCGTGGGTTGCAGGGTGTTGAGGGCCCATATTAATGAAATACTCTTCAGATTTGATGTTATTTTTTTCAGAAGTTGTTTCCATTGTTACCTATTTAATAACCATATTAATTTCATCTACATAATCTTTTCTTAGTGGAAATCCATCCCAATCTTCCGTTAAAAAGAGTCTTTTTAAATTTGGGTGCTTAGTAAAAATTATCCCAAAGAAATCAAACACTTCACGTTCGTGAAAATCAGCTGTTTTCCAAATGTCACAGACAGTATCAAATGTCGGATTCTCTCTGTCTGCAGTTTGAACTTTTACAACAACAATATGTCTATGTACGATAGATTCCAAATGATAAACGACACCTAATTCTTCCCCCCAATCAACACCACTAAGGCAAAACAGGTAGTCAAATTGAGTATCTGAGTTACTTTTTAATTGAAACATTAATTGATATAGTTGTTTAGGTTGAACGGTAATATTTAAGAACTGGGAACCTTCTTCAGTGAATTCCAAATCCGGAATCCAGCTGCCTATTAAATTTTGTAGTGCTTCGTTGGTCATAAATTCAGTTTTATAGTCCTTCATCAAATCCATCAATAGGATTTATTTTATGTTTCATGTTTTCCGTTCTAATCTTGTCTTGAAGCATCAACATACCTTCTAACAAGGCCTCCGGACGCGGCGGACAACCAGGAACATAAACATCTACAGGAATTACATGGTCCGCTCCTTTTACCACTGAATAAGTATTGTAAAAGAAAGGGCCTCCTGAAATTGCACAGGCCCCCATGGCAATAACATATTTTGGCTCCGCCATCTGATCGTATAAACGACGCAATACCGGTGCCATTTTGTTGACTATTGTTCCTGCTATAATAATTAAATCGGCTTGTCTAGGGGAGGGTCGTGCAACCTCAAATCCAAACCTTGAATAATCGTGGCGAGAGGCTCCCGTCTGCATCATTTCGATGGCGCAGCAGCTCGTACCAAAATAAAGAGACCAAAGAGAATTTGATCGCCCCCAATTAATTATTTTATCTAATGAAGTAACAATTACGTTGGCTCCATTTCCTGCGGGAATTACTTTTCCCGGAAAATTTTCCGGAACCGATTGAACATTTTCATTTGATTCAATTTGACTTAAAAATCGTTTTTTTTCTACTCCCATTTTAATGCTCCTTTTTTCCAAGCGTATAATAAACCTAAACCTAATATTATAAGAAATATAAGAATTTCAACTAAGGCAATCGCTCCAATTTCTTTATAAGCAACAGCCCAAGGAAATAAAAATGCTACTTCTACATCAAATATTAAAAATAAGATTGCAAATAAATAGTAACCAACTTTAAATTGAACCCAGGTAGGTCCAATGGTCACCATACCGCTTTCATATGGTTCTCTTTTTTGTGGGTTGTCTGATTTATGTGAAATTAAATTTGACAAAAAATTTGCTCCGGCAACTAAAACAATACCAGCAAGAAGAAAAACAATAATGGCTTCTGATCCCATTTTTTTATACGTTTTTTTATTGTCTACAATAGTAGTAGATTAATTAGTTTCAAATGAATGATTTTCCATTTTTAAATAACTGCGCAAATGTAGGTCAATACAATTAATATAAAAATGATATTAATCACTTAATTACGCAATAATTATTGCTTTACTTCATACGTTTCACCTGAGAAAAACAAATCGTCAGTTTTTCTGAAATTTGAGTTCGCTTTAACTTGATCCGTTAACTCATTTTCTCTTTCTTCTAAAGTTACATCATCAAAACTTCTAATAACTCCCATTACCATTGGATAGTTTAATCTAACCAACATTTGGTGCAATGTAGGATCTTTCTCTTTGGCATTGTGAATCAACACATCTTCTTCCGTAATTCCGTTTTCACCAATGGTAATAACTTCCAATTTCAAACCGTTTAAAACCAATCCTTTATCACGTTCTTTACCAAAGATCATCGGTTTGCCATGTTCAACCATCAATTGTTTATCTTCTCTTATAGCTTTATCAGTGTATTGAGTGAAGCATCCATCATTAAAAATTACGCAGTTTTGTAAAATTTCAATCAATGAAGTGCCTTTAAATTTTTCCGCTTCAATGAAAATCCGGGTCATTTCTTTCGGGGTATTTCCACCAATTCTGGCAAAGAATCGAGCCTGAGCACCAATGGCTAATTCACCCGGAGAAAATGGTGGCTGTGTGTTTCCGTAAGGAGAGGACTTTGTTTTCTGACCTACCAAAGATGTAGGTGAGAATTGCCCTTTTGTAAGACCATATATTTCATTGTTAAACAGAATAATATTTAAATCGATATTTCTTCTGAGAAGGTGAATAAAGTGATTTCCACCAATAGCCATTGCATCACCATCTCCGGTAATGATCCAGACGCTTAGGTCCGGATTGGCTAATTTTACACCTGAAGCTATTCCAGGTGCTCTACCATGTATACTGTGAATTCCATAAGTATTCATATAGTACGGAAATCGTGAGGAGCATCCAATACCTGAAACAAATACAATATCTTCTTTTTTTAGATTCATTTCAGGAAGTGCTTTTTGCATAGATCGCAATACGACATAATCATCACATCCCGGACACCATCTTATTTCCTGATCACTTACGAAATCTTTAAATGTATAATTTTTAACAGCTGTTTCCATAATTATTTTATTAATTGTTTAAATTTTTCAGTCAGTTCAGTGTTTCCAAAAGGCAATCCTTGTATTTTATTGAATTGCAAAAAGTCAAAATTGTTAAAATTGATCTTCAATACTTTTGAAAACTGTCCATTGTTCAATTCACAAACAATTATTTTTTTAAATTTTGATAATAATTCTTCCGTATTTTTTGGTAATGGATTTAAATGATGAAAATGTGCAAAACCAATATTTTTATATCCTTCTTTATTTAGTTGTTTCACTGCGGTATGTAATGAACCGTATGTTCCTCCCCAACCGATGACCAATAAATCTCCTTCATCGGCAAATTCAGTTTTAATGTCAGGTATATAATTTTGAACTCGTTTAATTTTTTCAGCTCTGATTTTGGTCATGTATTCATGATTTTCAGGAATATAAGAGACGTTTCCAGAAACACGGTCTTTTTCCAAACCACCAACCCGATGTTCTAGATTTGGTGTTCCAGGTATAGCCCAATTTCTGGCTAATGTAAATTCATCTCTATCGTATGGATGCCAATTTTCATAAACCTCCTTAACAATATTGGTTTTTATATCAGGCATTTCCGAAGACGATTTTATTTTCCAGGGAGCCGAACCATTTGCAATATATCCATCAGTCAATAAAATAACTGGCGTCATGTGTTCAAGAGCTAATTTTGAAGCTTCGTAAGCATAATCAAAGCAATCTGCTGGAGTACTGGCCGCAATAACAATTACAGGACTTTCTCCATTTCTACCATATAATGCTTGAAGCAAGTCTGATTGTTCTGTTTTTGTTGGCAGACCAGTTGAAGGACCACCACGTTGCACATTTACAACAACAATCGGTAATTCGATCATCATGGCTAATCCCAATGCTTCTCCTTTTAAAGCTAATCCAGGTCCAGATGTAGTTGTAATGGCTAAATCTCCTGCATAGGATGCTCCAATTGTTGAAGTAATACCTGCGATTTCATCTTCGGCCTGAAAAGCTTTTACACCAAAATGTTTGTGTTTTACCAATTCGTGTAAAATATCGGTTGCAGGCGTAATAGGATAGGAACCTAAAAACAGTTCCAGTCCTGATTTTTCTGCAGCTGCTAAAAAGCCCCATGCCGTTGCTGTATTACCCATAATAATTCTATAGATTCCCGGTTTCATTTTTGCCGGTGCGATTGTATATGCATTTGGAATCAATTCCAATGTTTCAGCAAAATAATATCCGGCATTTAAGACTTTAGTATTTGCTTCAATAATTTGAGGTTTTGATTTGAATTTTTCTTTAAAAAAGTCAATGGTATAATCTTTTTTACGGTCGTACATCCAATAGACCATACCTAAAGCAAACATATTTTTACTTCGGGTAATGGACTTATTATCCAATCCTTCCACTTTTTTTAAAGATTCTTTTGTTAGTGAAGTCATTGTAACTTCAATAACCCGATAGTTATCAAGACTTCCATCTATTAACGGATTGGATTCATATTGTGCTTTTTCCAAATTCTTTTTGGTAAAAGCGTCTGAATCCACGATAACCGTATGACCTGGTTTTAAAGAATGTAAATTGGTTTTTAAGCCGGCAGGATTCATAGCTACCAGTAGATCTACATTATCACCCGGAGTGCTTATTTCAACACTTCCAATATGTACTTGAAACCCGGAAACCCCATATAAACTTCCTTTCGGAGCTCTAATTTCTGCGGGATAGTTAGGGAACGTGGCAATATCATTGCCAAACATTGCAGATGTATCAGAAAACTGCGTTCCTGTTAGCTGCATTCCATCACCTGAATCACCAACAAATCTGATAATTACTGCTTCCAGCACTTCAGGTTTTTCCTTTGTTATTGCTTTAATCATAATTTATGCAAATTAGAAAATTTTGTTTAAATTTATCGAAATTTTTTTATATTCAATTAAAAGTTCCAAAGATATATTTACTTTTTAAAATAGTAAATGACTTTTGTCACATAGACTTGTATAAAATTGTATATTTTTGTAAAATAATTAATTATTAAAAATTAGGAAGAATGGCTATTATTATAACAGACGAATGTATCAATTGTGATGCATGTGTTTCGGAGTGCCCGAACAACGCTATTTATGAACCAGATAGTGAATGGGCATTTTCAGATGAGACTTCATTGAGCGGAACTGTAACTTTACTGAATGGTGAAGAAGCAGATGCCGATGAAATGAACGAACCGGTATCTGATGAATTTTATTTTATTGTAACTGATAAGTGTACGGAATGTAAAGGTTTCCATGATGAGCCACAATGTGCGGCAGTTTGTCCTGTTGATTGTTGTGTTCCTGATGAGGATAAAGAAGAAACAGAAGAGCAATTATTGGCTAAAAAGGAATGGATGCACGGAGAATAATTTCTTACGATGAATCAAATTATAAAAAAAGCACCTGTTGAGGTGCTTTTTTTATGGAGTTAATTTAATAGTGAGTTGTTTTGTAGGTTTATTTACTATATCTATCGGCAACGATATTCATTGTGAATTTTTCTTAGGAAATGTACAATTAATGAAGAGATTGCAAATCCGATATACGGTATAAAACTTCTTGATTTAGTCAAGATTCAAATTTTTTTAAAAAATTATTTGAATAAGAGTTTTAGATTTCATAACAGTCGATTTTTTAA
>PVMS01031663.1_pt1 | contig 10715 bp, 9 predicted proteins | sample 1853461 | NCBI WGS metagenome assembly PVMS01 (sample SAMN08582032, study PRJNA380276) | Marine sediment metagenome, whole genome shotgun sequencing project. | isolation source: ocean sediment barecode stripped | collected 2017
AAAAAATTTATCCATGTCCGACAGGTCGAGTTCATCAGGTTCATCCGGTCCGACACCAAGGGATGTCTCTTGGATAGGCGTATCGGCTTCGGGCTCCAAATCCAGCTCTAAATCCAGGTCGAGGCCCTCAATCTCTGAATCTTTTTCTTCGGCAAACAACTTATCCATGTCTGATAAATCAAGTTCATCTGGACCCGGGACGTCCTTTGTCACTGGTACATCATCAATACCCGACAGTATTTCAGCAGGGGTTTCAGGTTCTTCAGGCGGCATTTGTGGATATGCCACAAATACTTTGTGACATTTTGAGCATCGAACCTTTGAACCTGTTGGTTTTAAAAGACTTTCATCCAAATTAAAACTTGAATTACATTCTTGACAGGTAATAATCATGATATACCCCGATGGTTATAATTGTAAGTGATATACTTCCGGTAAATATCTATAGTCTTCATCATAATCGAGTCCGTACCCGACAAGGAACCCTTCAGCCACGGAGTGGCAGATATAATCGATTTCAACATTGACTTCACGACGCTCGTGTTTGTCTATCAGGGTGCAAACCCTGATTGTTTTTGGATGATAAGTTTTCAAATAATCGATAAGATATTTTAAAGTCAGGCCTGTATCCACAATGTCTTCAATGATGAGCACATCTTTATTTTTTATATCGATCTCTATATCCTTGGTTAATTGAATGTTCCTTGAAGATGAAACGCCTGAACCGTAACTTAAGACGCGTATGAAATCAATTATGACTGGAATGCTGAGATGCCTTACAAGATCAGAAATAAAGACAAACGCACCTTTTAAAACACCGATGAGAACAAGATCATGATCCTGATAGTCCGAAGAGATTTTGCGTGCTATAGACGCGACCAAGGTGTCGATATCATTTTTGTTGAGGACGGGTATAAGTTCAGCCATTATTGGAAACGATTAAGTCGAGCCATGATATTTTTTAAAAAATAGGTTTGTCTGTTTGAAAATAAAGGTATATGGAACAAAATTTCTTGTCAATAAATTTAATGCGTTACAAGCCCGCATCTGCCAATTGTTCGATCAAATCTTTTTGTTTTTTGGACAGCTGCTTGGGCATATGGACATGAATACGGACATAAATATCGCCTTGACCTTTACCGTCCATATGGGGAAGACCATGTCCGGACAGTCGCATCTTCATTTTGTGTTTGGTTCCAGGGGGGATTTTCAAACTTAGTTTCTTGCCGTCTGGTGTTGGAACGGAAATATTCGAACCCAGAATGGCCTCGCTTAGCTTGATGTCTCTATTTATATAAAGGTCATGCCCTTGAACATCATAAACCGGGTCCCCGAGCACTTTGGCCTTGATGTAAAGGTTTCCTGAAGGGCCGCCGTAAGGGCTTGGCTCGCCCTTTCCGGCAATGCGGAGTTTCTTCCCGGATATCATTCCTTTTGGAATTTTTACTGTAATTTTTTCACTGCGGCCTTGATGTTGAAAAGATACGGTCTTTTTGGTTCCTGTCGCTACTTCCTGTAATGTTAAAGGGAGTTCATATACCAGATCAGATCCTTTTGGCGGTGCCTGCTGCTTCTGTTGATAACCACCAAACGGACTATCCCCGCCAAAGGAGAACCGCATTCCACTTCCACCACCACCAAAACGGCCTGATCCGCCGAATAAATCGTTTAATATGCTGTCAAAATCAAAACCTTTGAAAATATCTTCCTGGGAATAACGCTGCTGGAATCCTGCTGAACCGAACGTATCGTATTGTTTGCGTTTTTCCTCGTCACTTAAAACAGCATACGCTTCACTAATCTTTTTAAATTTTTCTTCAGCGCTTTTATCTCCCTTTGTATGATCAGGATGATACTTCATGGCGAGCTTTCGATAAGCTTTTTTGATATCATCTTTAGAAGTGTTTTTATTTACGCCGAGTATTTTATAATAATCTGTTTCCGCCATCTCCTCGTTACCTCATGGTTTTGCCCTAAATGATCGTTTTATCTGTAAATTTAACCCGCAGAAATCTACCTCAAAAGGTTTCGGGTAAATGGGAAAAATTCTAATGATGAAAATAAGTTAAAAGTTTTTACCTGTCAAGGATCATTCGATCGCTGATTCTTGGTTTTAGCCCCCTGTTTTTCAGCAGCTTTGATAGCGATCATAATCACGGAAAGTCCGGCGGGGGTGATGCCGTCTATTCGGGATGCCTGGCCCAGGGACGACGGCATTACAGTAGAAAGCTTTTCTTTGAGTTCATTGGAAAGGCCGTGAACCTGGGTAAAATCGAAATCTTCGGGTATTTTCATCTTCTCCTGGTTCTTGAACTTGTCGATTTCCTTTAACTGCCGTTTAATATAACCTTCGTATTTAATTTCTATTTCCACCTGCTTGGCGACTTTTCTGCTGATGTTGTTTGAGCTCTTGGCCAATGCTTTGACCGCCGTGTAGTCGAGTTCGGTTCTTTTCAGAAGCTGGTCGAGGAAAATGCCGTTGTTTATTGGGTTTGTTCCTTTGCGGAGCAAATAATCATTGGTTATTTTGTCCGGTTTTATGACGGTGGATTTAATTCTTTTAACCTCATGGGCGATCTGTTTTTTTCGCTCTTTCACATCTTTTAAGGTGTCATCGTCGATAAGGCCGAATTCATGCCCAATTTCCATCAATCTCAGATCCGCATTATCCTCCCGCAACATAAGCCTGTATTCCGCCCGAGATGTAAACATGCGGTAAGGCTCCTTTGTGCCTCGTGTAACAAGATCATCAACCATTACAGCTATATACGCCTGGGACCGGTCGAGAATAAACGGCGGCCTTTTCTGAATTTTGCAGGCTGCATTGATCCCGGACCATATCCCCTGGGCGGCAGCTTCTTCATATCCCGATGTCCCGTTAATCTGGCCGGCCAAAAAAAGGCCTGCAACCCGTTTTGTTTCCAGCGTTGGTTTAAGATTGTCAGGATTGACATAATCGTACTCTATGGCATACGCCGGCCGCATGATTTCGGCTGATTCCAGACCCTTGACGGATCTGACAAACTGAATCTGTATTTCCATCGGCAGGCTGTTTCCAAGGCCGCTGGCATAAATTTCATCGGTATCGAGACCTTCGGGTTCCAGGATTATCTGGTGTCTTTCCTTATCGGGAAATCTGACGACCTTGTCTTCAAATGAAGGACAGTATCGGGCCGAGATCCCTTTTATAATACCGCCATACAGAGCAGAGCGTTCAAGATTTTTTTTCACAATCTGATGGCTTCTTTTGCTGGTATGTCCGATAAAGCTGGGAATTTGCTGCATGACAATTTTTTCGGTAAAAAACGAAAACGGTACCGGATCTTCCTCGGCGCCATGCTTGACAAACGCGTTAAAATCGATACTCGATTTTTTCAGTCTGGGCGGTGTGCCGGTCTTCATTCTTCCAAGCTCAAACCCAAGCGCTTTCAGATGGGCCGGGAGACCATACGATGCGAATTCGCCGGCTCTCCCGGCTTTGAAAGAATTAAACCCGATATGAACCAGGCCGCTTAAAAATGTTCCTGTGGCCAGAACAACAGCATTCGCCGGGTATCCGAAACCGGTTTGATCCTCCACACCGACAACGCGACCGTTTTCCACCACAAGCCGATCCACCATGGCCTGTTTAAGATCGAGGTTCGGCTGTTTTTCAATGACAGCCTTCATGGCCATATGATAACGGATCTTGTCGTTTTGCGTTCTGGAAGAATGGACCGCAGGACCCTTTTTGGTGTTTAGGGTTCGATACTGTATGGCGGTTTTATCCGTGATCTTTGCCATTTCACCGCCCAGGGCATCGATCTCCTTAACAAGCTGTCCTTTTGCCATGCCTCCGATGGAGGGACTACATGGCATTGCAGCCACCTTGTCCAGATCGATGGCCATAAGCAGTACGCTGCAACCCATTCTGGCGGCTGCCAGTGCAGCCTCACACCCTGCATGTCCTGCACCCACGACAATGATATCGTACTTTTTCCGATAGAAGGTCATAAACAATTATTTTTCAATTATTTGCCATTAACAGTTTTACAAATTTTATGTGAAAATGTATATAATTACAAACAAAAATAATCATTAATGCAGGCGAAACAATCTTTTCCCTAAATTAAGCGTTTCAAATTGCGCCAGTGTATTATAAGATATAGTGTTTTTAGTAGGTTATATGTTTATAAAGCATCAAACACCCTTTCGATGGTCATTGGGTTTGCACTTCATTTGAGTTTTGATATTTTCCCTCGGTTATGACGAAAAATATTCGTAAAAGATATAATGATTTTAACAGTTATCTGAGAAGTATCTTCGGATGCAGGGTTCAGAAAATAACCATTGATGCCGGTCTTTCCTGCCCGAACCGGGACGGATCGATTTCAAGGGGCGGATGTATATACTGCAATTTAAAGGGGTCTGGAACCGGTGCCTATGAAAAAGGGCTTTCGGTGACCGAGCAGATCATGCAGGGCAAGATAGCCCTTGCAAAGCGCTACAAAGCGAAAAAATTTTTAGCCTATTTTCAATCGTTTTCAAACACCTATGCACCGATTGACACGCTTAAGAATCTTTATGAGCAAGCGCTTGCCATAGAAGATGTGGTGGGTCTTTCCATCGGTACCCGGCCGGATTGTGTGGATAATCCGATTTTGGAGCTCTTGCAGGGCTATGCGGAAAATCATCTTATTTGGATCGAATACGGATTGCAATCAGCCAATGATTCTACCCTTTCGTTTATAAACCGCGGACACGATTTTGAATGTTTTAAACAGGCTGTCGATGCGACAAAGAACAGGGGAATTAAAATATGCGCCCATGTTATTCTCGGTCTTCCCAATGAAAAAAAAGCCCATATGCTCGAAACAGCCGATGCGATTGCCGGCCTTGGAATAGACGGTATCAAAATTCACCTTCTCTATGTTGTAAAAGGAACAAAGCTGGATTGGCTTTACAATAGGAAAAAATACAAGTGCCTGGAACAGGAGGAATATGTAGATATTGTCTGTGATTTCATTGAACGGATTCCAAAAAATATGGTGATTCAACGTTTGACTGGCGATCCTCATCCTGAAGAACTTGTGGCACCCGACTGGTCGATTAAAAAAGCCGAAACCCTTGCGCTGATCAACGAAACTCTTGAGAAAAGGGATTCGTGGCAGGGGAAATGGGCCGTTCGCTGACCCGGGTTCAGGGCTACGACGATTTTTTTGTGTACCGTTGGGCCAGCGGGAATCTTCTGCCATAACCGAAAGCCTTTGATGTCACCTTAAGACCGGGTGCCGCCTGATGACGCTTGTATTCATTCCTGTCAACCCTGCAAATGACATCTTCCACAATCATTTTGTCAAATCCCGCTTGCACCAGATCATCGGCACCTTTGAAATTTTCAATGTATCCCTTTAGGATAGAATCCAGCAGTTCATAAGGCGGCAGGTCATCCTGATCGGTTTGGTCGGGCTTGAGTTCGGCGGAAGGCGCTTTGGTAATGATGCGCGGCGGAATTAACGCTTTGTCCCGATTTATGAAACGAGCAAGATCATAGACCATTGTTTTTGGAATATCTGAAATTACGGCCAGTCCTCCGGTCATATCTCCATATAGCGTACAGTAGCCAACGGCGAGTTCGGACTTGTTGCCCGTGGAGAGTACTAAAGCGCCATGTTTGTTGGACAGGGCCATGAGGATGGTGCCTCTGATTCTGGCTTGAATGTTCTGTTCCGTAATCCCGGGTTCGGTATCCTTGAAAGCAGGTGAAAGTAACTTTAAAAATTCTTTAAATAAGCTGTCTATGGGAATCCGGGTCTGCTCGATGCCCAGATTTTCGGAAAGTTTTTCCGTATCTTCAAAGTTTTCTTTAGACGTGTATTGAGACGGCATAAAGACGGCCGAAACATTTTCCCGTCCTAAGGCCGATACTGCAATACACGCTGTCAGGGCTGAATCTATACCGCCGCTTAAGCCCAGAACAACCTTTGAAAAACCGCACTTTGTAACGTAGTCACGGGTTCCCATGACAAGCCCTTTGAAAATGGCTTCCGTATCCGATTTTGATGTTTCATGGATGTTGATTGGCTGAGCTTTTAACGTTTTTGAATCAAAAACCACAAGGTCTTCTTCAAAATCGGCGCTTCTTGCCACGGCCTTTCCGTTTTTATCATACGCTGTGCTCGATCCATCAAAGAGAATGCTGTCATTGCCGCCGACCTGGTTGGCAAACATAAATGGGACGTTATATTTACGGGACATAAACTTGAACATATTCCATCTGAATTTTTTGCGCCCCAGATAATACGGAGATGCGGATATGTTAATAACCAGATCGGCGCCTGCCTGGATGAATTGAGCGACAGGGTCCGTGTCATAAATCCTTCTTTGGAAAATATCTTCGTCGTTCCAGGCGTCTTCACAAACGGTAATTCCTAGCCTGTGGCCTTTGTACGGATACGGCGAGTTTTCCCCGCCGGGCTCAAAGTACCGCCTTTCATCGAATATGTCATATGTCGGCAGCAACTGTTTATGAACCTTATGAAGGATGTTGCTGTCTTCAAAAAGAATGGCAGAATTATAAAGAGGTTTTCCTTTGTCAGTGGCGTTTCTGTCCACAAATCCACATATAACACCGATACCCCGGATTGACCTGATGAGTCTGTCCAAACAGGCAAGGTTGGCATCGACGAAATCCTTTCTTTCAAGAAGATCCCGCGGCGGGTATCCTGTAATAACAAGCTCTGAAAAGACCACCAGATCGCATCGAAGCTGGATGGCTTGATCTGAAAAATTCTTTATCCGGTTAAAATTGTAGTCAAAATCACCGATGATCGGATTAATCTGTGCGATGGCTATTCTCATGATAGTTTACCTATTGATATGTTTTTGTTTAATCTTGAAAAACCTGGTTCTCTGGGCCATGTTAGAAACAATTGGCTATACCCGTAAATTATTGCGACGGGAATAATGGAATGGTGGAGTGATGGAATGATGGGTTACGGACTGCCGCCAACTTCATAAAATACCTGGGCATTTTGATATTATCAAATTGGACAACATTCTGATTTTCAACCCAATATTCCAATATTCCAACCTTCCAACCACGTGCAATGAGATGTTAATCACACTCCTATGGGGTGAAAACAACGCCGGGTCCTTCTCCGCATGGCGGGATCTAAGATGGGCCCTGCCTGCCCCGCTTAGCGGGGGATTCTTTACTTTGCGTTCAAAAATTTTTCTATCCGGCTCCGGATTTCCGATAACTGTCTCGGTTCAGTCCATATAATGTCGGAATCAGCTTTGAACCATGTCAGTTGACGTTTTGCATATCTTCTAGTATCCCGTTTTAAGGTTCGTACGGTTTCATTCCACTCGTAACGACCTTGAATAAAATCGACCATGTGACGGTAACCGATGGACTGCATCGATTTAAGGTGGGACGCGTATCCCATTTCCAGCAGTCCTGTAACTTCGCCAACAAAGCCGGTGTCGATCATCGCATCTACCCGCCGGTTGATGCGATCGTAAAGTATATCTCGATTTATATGAAGGCCGATTTTCAAAAAATCAAACGGATTATCTTTAAAACTGTGTTCACGATGCAATTGGGCCATGGTTTTTCCTGTGGACTCGTGTACTTCAAGAGCTCTTATTATCCTGTAGGCATCATTCGGGTGTATTTTTTTTGCAGTATCATGATCTTTCCGACTTAATCGTTTGTACAAGAACGCCGAGCCGTAAATTTTAACCTCTTCTTTTAAACGGCTCCGTATTAGGGGATCTGATTCTCCGGCTTCAAACAGACCGTGCAGGAGTGCTTTGATATAAAGTCCTGTCCCGCCGACAATAAAAGGGGTAATACCCCGGGAGTTGAGTTTCGTGACCTTTTCACGGGCCAGCCTCGCATACGCCTTGGTGTCGAAATGTTCGTCCGGAACAACTATATCTATCATGTGGTGGGTAACACGCGACTGTTCATCATGCGTCGGCTTTGCCGTGCCGATATCCATATATTTATACACCTGCATTGAATCGGCGCCGACAATCTCGCCGTTGAAAGTTTCTGCAAGGCTGATGGCGATGGCGGTCTTTCCCAAAGCTGTTGGACCGCAGATGATGATGATTTTCGGTTTAATAATCTTAGCCCCCATCGATTACTTCTTTAATATGTTGTCAACGCGTTCACCTTTAGCCTATGTACAGGATTTCCGCATGGCTCTCAAGGGAAATTGGTATGGTAATTAAACAGAACGAGACTTCCCAATGGTAATTTGGGTTGTAGCAAGTCCGATGCAACGAGTGACAGGATCGGTTTGCCGATTTTTCAGGCATGCATATGGGCCTGTTTTTTTTCGCAATTAAGGAATAATATTTATAATATCAGATAAATATGGACAACTAAGAGGCAAACTATCTGCTGATTTAAAATCTTTTCTAGTTCAAGGCGTTGGATAAATAAAAAGTATTTATATTTTTCGTATTGACATTAATAGATCAATCATATAATTATTTTTATCGTTTTTAATGAAAGGTATAGGCCGAAGGCCATGAGGATTAATAAAATATAAAGGAGGTTTTTAATGGCAACAGTTGAGTATATGGGAAAGACATTTACCGTAGATGAAGACGGCTTTATCGACAACTACGAAAACTTTTGTGATGAGTGGGTGATGTGGGTAAAAAATCAAGAAGGCATTGAAGAATTGAATGATGAGCATCGCAAGGTTGTCAAGGTTCTTCAGGAATACTATGAGAAGAACGGCATAGCGCCCATGGTTCGTATCCTTTCAAAAGTTACCGGTTTCAAGTTGAAACATATTTATGAACTGTTCCCTTCAGGCCCTGGCAAGGGAGCATGTAAGATGGCCGGTCTTCCGAAGCCGACCGGATGCGTCTAATAAAAAAGCCGTGATCCGTTAACCCCGGTTTAGCAAAAAAGCTCTGCATTCAAAGCAGAGCTTTTTTCGTATGGAGAAAGGAACAAATGATTCTTACAGTTAAATCCATAAACCAAACGGAATTGATTGATATTACCACCGAAATTCAGGATGCGGTTCTTTCTGCGGGTATTGGTCAGGGCCTCTGTATGCTTTACGTGCCACATACAACGGCTGCGATTACAATCAATGAAAGTGCCGATCCAAGCGTAAAAGATGATATTCTGATGATCATCGACAAGATCATCCCATGGAAGGCCGGATATCGTCATCTGGAAGGGAATTCACCGGCCCATATAAAATCGACACTTGTCGGATCTTCAGAGCTGATTGCAATAGAAAATGGTAGACTGGTACTGGGTACTTGGCAGGGAATATTTTTCTGTGAATTTGACGGTCCCCGAACCCGAAAGGTCCATGTGCGTTTAATAGCGGAAAAATTTCAGGAGTAACCCATGACGCCGATAGATGATGTTGACCGGGCGATTCTTAACAGAATTCAATCGGATTTTCCCATGACGAAAAGGCCCTACCTTTCCATTGCTGAAAATCTTAATCTCTCTGAAAATGAAGTTATAAAACGGCTTGGACAGCTTAAGAAAAAAGGTATCATTCGCCGGATCGGCGGCAATTTCGTTCCTGAAAAATTAGGGTTTGTCAGCACGCTCTGTGCGGCGAAGGTTCCGGAAGACAAAATCGAGCGTTTTGCCAGGACGGTCAACCGTTATCCCGGAGTTACCCATAATTATCAGAGGGACAATAAATATAACATCTGGTTTACCTTTATCGCTCAATCTATGGATGAAATTAAGGAAAATCTTGAAGATATCTCCCGGGAGACGGGGGTAAAGGAAATTTTGAACCTGCCTGCGACAAAGATGTATAAAATTAGAGCCCATTTTGACCTTTAGTTTCAGTGTGTAATTTAGGCCCTAAATGCACGCAAACAAAATACCCGGCAACCACCATCAATCATCCCGTGATATCATCGCTTGTACGATGCTATATAAAGCGGCTTTGCCGTTTTAAAAAAGAAAACTTCTATACCATAAAGTCATGCAAGATATCCGTATTGCAGTCGTGATCTTTCGTTCAGTGGCAGGGGACGTCCGCTGTAATCTTGATGCCATGCAACCGTGGATAAAGGCGTCTGGAGAAGCGGGCGCTGCTGTTGTGTGTTTCCCTGAAATGAATATTACGGGGTACAGTAATCTAAGAGAAATTAAAGATTTGGCAGAACCTGTTCCCGGTCCGATATCCCGGCATCTGTCAAATTTATCTAAAAACCATGAGATTACCATTTTGGCAGGAATCCTTGAAAGGGATGAAACGGGCCGTATTTTTCCAAGCCACCTGGTCATAAGGCCTGACGGGTTTGTGGGGGTCTATCGGAAGTTACATATCGCTCCGCCGGAACAGGAAAATTTTACACCGGGTGACAAAATACCCGTGTTTGGCGTAAATGGTCTTCGGTTCGGAATCCAGCTTTGTTATGATGTCCACTTTCCTGAGCTTTCCACTCAAATGGCAATTAAAGGCGCTGAACTGATTTTTATTCCCCATGCATCTCCAAGAGGAACACCCAAAGACAAATACCGGTCATGGATGCGTCATCTTACCGCAAGAGCTTTTGATAACAGCCTTTTCATTGTTGCCTGCAACCAAGCCGGGGACAATGGAAAAGGGCTCGATTTCCCGGGGATCGCTGTGATTATCGGACCCTCCGGAGAAGTAATCGAGAAGAATTTAAGCGGTGAAGAAAGCATGGTTGTCTTGGATCTGAAGGCCCAGGACCTGAAC
>PVMS01118947.1_pt1 | contig 10715 bp, 10 predicted proteins | sample 1853461 | NCBI WGS metagenome assembly PVMS01 (sample SAMN08582032, study PRJNA380276) | Marine sediment metagenome, whole genome shotgun sequencing project. | isolation source: ocean sediment barecode stripped | collected 2017
AGCATGACTATTGAGCTTCGACAAAGGGCTTAGCGCTCCCCCTTTGCAGTTTGTCGACGAGTACAAAGGCTGGATCGAGATGTGGAACATAGACTACCGGATGGGAGTGGACGGGATCAGTCTGCCGTTTATCTTCCTCGCCGCAGTTTTGACCGTCCTGTGCGTGAGCGTCTCGTGGACCGAGGTCCGTACGCGAGTACCGGAGTTCTACGCCGCGCTGCTGGTTGCCGAGACCGCGATGATTGGACTCTTTGCCGCCGCAAACCTTTTTCTCTTCTTCATTTTCTGGGAGTTAATGGTCGTGCCCCTCTTCTTGCTCATCGGTGTCTGGGGCGGCCCGAGGCGTGTCTACGCCGCAGTCAAATTTTTACTGTTCACGCTCTCTGGAAGCGTCTTCATGCTGGTGGGAATGATCGCCCTCTACAGCGCCTATCCTGACGCTGGTTTAGACTTCAAGGAACTCGCGGGAAAAACGATTGAGCCCACCTTCCAGATCTGGCTTTTCCTGGCCTTCCTGGCCGCCTTCGCGGTCAAGGTGCCGATGTTTCCAGTGCATACTTGGCTCCCCGATGCCCACACCGAGGCGCCCACTGCGGGAAGCGTGATCCTAGCCGGGATTCTACTCAAGATGGGCGCCTACGGATTCCTACGGATTTCGCTACCGATTCTTCCCGATGCTGTCCAGGTCTTCCGCATGCCCATGCTCGTCGTCTCCGCAGTGGCCATCGTCTACGGCGCCTACGTGACCCTGGCCCAGACGGACGTCAAGCGCCTCATCGCTTATTCGAGCGTGAGCCACATGGGATTCGTCACTCTAGGTATCTTCACGCTCAACAGGAGTGGCGTCGAGGGCGCGGTCTTGCAAATGATCAACCATGGGATTATCAGCGCGGCCCTGTTCTTGTGCGTCGGCATGATCTACGAGCGTACCCACACGCGGGAGATCAAGGACTACGGTGGAGTTGCCAAAACCGCGCCGGCGTATGCAACATTCCTGGCGCTCTTTTGCCTTGCCGCCGCGGGCTTCCCGGGTTTGAATTCTTTCGTAGGCGAGTTCCTCATCATCGCTGGCGCGTTCAATACTCAGGCCTACTGGCTCGGAGGCATGGCGATCTGGGGTGTGGCCTTGGGAACGACGTACCTCGTTTGGCTCTACTACCGGGTCGTTATGGGCGAGCTGAACCCAGGGCTTGCGGGGCTCAAGCTCGAGCTCAACGCCCGTGAGGTGGCCACTTTGGCACCCCTTGCCCTCCTCGCCGTCTGTCTCGGGCTCCATCCTGAGTTTGTCCTTTCCTATCTCGATGTTCCCGTGAAGGCACTCTTGTTGACTTTTGGAGCCACTCCATGAACGGCGCGAGCATGACTGACGTCGCCCTCCTCTTGCCGGAGCTGATTCTGGTAGGCACGGCATTGGCGCTGATCCTCGTGGCGCGCAGGATCCAGCGAGCTCGTGTGGCTACGGCCGGGACGGTTCTCGCTGCGCTGGCCGCTGCTTTGGCATCGGTCTGGCTCTTGTCCGGGGCTCCCAAGACCGGGTTCGGGGACGTCCCCATGATTATCGTGGACGGCTACTCCCAATTCTTCAAGGTTTTGATCGCCTCCGCCCTGGCTCTGACCGCACTCCTTTCCGAGAGGCGCATCGACGCGGAGCAGATTCGGCCCGGCGAGTACCATGCGCTGCTCCTGTTGGCCTCGACGGGCATGATGTTCGCGGCCAGCGCCCTCGATCTCATGACGCTCTACCTGGGTCTGGAACTCACAACACTCTGCTCATACATCCTGGTCGGGATCACGGTTCAGAAGCAAACGTCCAACGAGGCTGCGATTAAGTACTTCCTTCTGGGTTCCTTTGCATCGGCCATACTCCTCTACGGGATAGCTCTAACCTACGGCGTTACAGGCACTACGAACTATTCAGCCATTGGCTCCGCTATCTCCGAGAACGAATTTGGGAGTAACAATATCCTGTTGGCGGCGATAGCTCTGTTGGCTGCAGGGCTGGCCTTTAAGATTGCGGCGTTTCCGTTTCACGCCTGGGCACCGGACGCTTACCAAGGTGCGAGCGTCCCGGTCGCGGCCTTTTTGGCTACCGCCTCCAAGGTCGCCGGTTTAGCCGCGCTGGGACGCATTTGCCTGGTCGCGTTCGCCGCCGAAGCCCGCGTCTTGACCGCGGTCCTGGCGGGGCTCGCCGCGCTCTCGATCATCGCGGGGAGTGTCATCGCCATGTCCCAAACGGACATGAAACGGCTCCTGGCGTATTCCTCGATTGCGCATGCGGGATACGCCCTGTTGGGCTTTATTTCCGCGACGCCCGAAGGGGCCTCGGCCACAATGATCTATGCGTTCCTCTATGTCTTTATGACACTGGGAGCTTTTGGGGTGATCATCGCGCTGGGCGAGCGGGGCGAGAGCCTAGAGGGTTACCAAGGCCTGGCCTCCCAGCGGCCCGGAACCGCCGCGCTGATGTTACTCTTCCTCTTGTCGTTAACCGGCATCCCCCCCACGGCGGGATTCGTGGCCAAGTTCGTGGTTATCCAAAGCGTCGTCAGCACAGGCCATTGGGCGCTGGCAATCCTGGCCGTGCTTTGCACCGTGATCTCTGCCTTCGTCTACCTCCGCGTGGCGGTCCTGATGTACATGAAGGAGCCGCAAGAATCGGTGCCTGCGAGCTGCCCGTGGACGGTGTCCGCGGCGCTGGCGGTGGCCGCGCTGGTCACGTTGATCGGAGGAATTTTCCCTGGCAGCCTCACGTTCTGGGCCACGGCACCGTAATGACAATAATTAGCAACCTTAGTTGCGGCGATGCCGCATCCTGTATAATCGGAACGAGGTGATCCAACTATGAACGAGTACATCAACGAGTACATCGGTATCGCGGTCGGTTTTGTCCTGGCCGGAGTGATCACCGGAGTGATGGTGTTGTTAGCCTCCACGCTGGGCAAAAAAAAGCCCTCGGCGGTGAAGTCCGAACCGTTCGAGTGCGGAAAGAATCCCTTCTCCCTGCCCGGCGGGAAGTTGGCGATTAAGTTCTATCTGACCGCGATTTTGTTTATTCTGTTCGACGTCGAACTCGTCTTCCTCTACCCCTGGGCGGTGATCTACCGTAAGCTCGGGGTGGTGGGCCTGGTGGAGATGGGTGTCTTTCTAGGGATTCTGATGGTGGGTTACCTCTACGCTTGGGACAACGGCGCCCTGAAATGGCAGTGACATGCTGAACGATTCATTCTTGACCAGTCGCCTCGATGCGGCCCTGGGCTGGGCCCGGAAGTACTCGATCTTTCAGTATCCCTTCGTGACCGCGTGCTGCGGGATGGAGTACATGGCCACGGCCTGTTCTCACTACGACGTCGACCGCTTCGGAGCGGGCCTTCCCAGGTTTTCTCCGCGCCAGGCGGACGTGCTCTTCGTCGTGGGTACGATCAGCCACAAGATGGCGCCGGTCTTGAAACGTATCCACGACCAGATGGCCGAGCCCAAGTGGGTTGTCGCCTTTGGAGTCTGCACCTGCACGGGCGGATTTTATGACAACTACGCGACCGTAATGGGTATCGACACGATCATGCCGGTGGATGTCTACATCCCGGGCTGCCCTCCGCGGCCGGCGCTGGTCCTGGACGGCCTGATGAAGCTCCAGGACAAAATCCAGGACCAACACACTACCGGCCAACGCGCCGTTTCCGAATCTCGCCCGGACATCTTCGAAGTATGAATACATCCTCGTTGATTGAGCTTGTTACGGGGCGATTCCCCAAGGCTGTGTCGGCTTCTCATGCCTACCGTGGCGACGAAACCGTGGTTTTGCGCCGGGAGTTTCTGTTCGAGGTCGCGCGGTTTCTCAAAGAGGACCCGGCCATGAAGATGAATTTCCTCATGGACTTGACCGCCGTAGACTACTCGACTTTTGGCAAAAGTCCTGCGCCGGCTTTCTTTGCTTCCTCGGGCGTTGCGGTGAGCCCCACATCCCAAATCCCGGATGAGGACCCGTGGCCCGGTCCTCCGGGGAAGGCGCGCTTTGCGGTCACGTACCACTTCTTCTCTCTGATGCATAAGCACCGGCTGCGGCTAGTGGTTCCGCTGGAGGAGGCCGATGCCGAGCTGGATTCGGTGACTTCACTGTGGGCCGGAGCAGACTGGCTGGAACGCGAGGTTTGGGACATGTTTGGGATCCGCTTTGAGGGCCATCCGAACCTGAAGCGGATCCTCATGTACGAAGAGTTTGAAGGCCATCCGCTGCGCAAGGACTACCCTGTCAACAAACGCCAGCCCTTGATCGGGCCGGTCAACTGATTACACACCCGTGGCAGAACGATGACCGTTGACTTGGAAGCAAAGGCCCAGGAGCCAGCCCAGAACGCCCCCGCGGATCTCGAGACGCGGGATATGATGCTCAACATTGGCCCCGCACACCCAGCCATGCACGGGATCGTTCGGCTCGTGGCCAAGCTCGACGGCGAACAAATCCAGGATGTCGAAGTGGAGATCGGCTACCTCCACCGCGGCTTTGAGAAGATGGCGGAAGTGGTCGACTACAACGGCGTCATCCCCTACGCCGACCGGCTCAACTACGTCTCCCCGCTCATCAACAACATGGGCTACTGCATGACTGTGGAGAAGCTCCTGGGGATCGAAGTCCCGGAGCGCTGTCACTATGTCCGGGTCATTCTCTCGGAGATTTCCCGGATCACCGACCACCTCACCTGCATCGGTGCGAGCGCCATGGAACTGGGGGCGTTCACCGTCTTTCTCTACATGATCAAAGCACGCGAGTATCTTTGGGAACTTGTCGAAAAGGTAACCGGGGCACGCCTCACGGTCACCTACTGCCGTGTTGGCGGAGTGAAAGCCGACCTCCCCGAGGATTTCGTCGAGCCTTGCTGCGAGGCCTTTAAGGAAACCCGCAAGGTCATCGACGAGTCGCATGGGCTGCTGACGCGAAACCGCATCTTCGTGGACCGCATGTCTGGAACAGGCGTGATTTCCTCGGAAGACGCCATCTCCTACGGGATCACAGGTCCCTTTCTACGTGCAACCGGCGCGGACTACGACGTGCGTAAGGACTGTCCTTACGCGGTCTACGACCAACTGCCGTTCGATGTGCCGGTGGGGACCCAAGGGGACAACATGGATCGTTATCTCGTTCGCATGGAAGAGATGGAACAGTCCATGCGAATCGTGGAGGCGGCACTGAAAGAAATCCCAGGCGGCCCGGTTCTGGTTAATCCTGAGACTGGTCGCCCCATTCCTGCCGCGGAGATGGTAGACCTTGCCAAGGTGGGAGACATCTATTCCATCTCAGACGGTCGTGCTGTGACAGGGCCAACGCTGGAAGGTTCGGGACGACGAGAGCATGCGTCCATTGCCGCAGATGAGAAGCGGGTCTTCCTGCCTGCCAAGGAGGACACCTACGGCAACATTGAAGGCCTCATGCAACAGTTCAAATTGGTCATGTTCGGCCACGGCGTACGACCGCCGCAGGGCGAGGTCTACTTTCCGGTGGAAGGGGCTAACGGGGAGCTAGGATTCTACGTCGTCAGCGACGGAGCCGGGTGCGCTTACCGAGTGCGGGTCCGCCCACCCTGCTTCGCCATCATGTCGGCCCTGCCCAAGCTCCTCACTGGGGATATGATCGCCGATATGGTTCCCACCTTCGGGTCGGTCAACATGATCGGGGGGGAACTCGACCGGTGAACTTTTTTGACCTTGAACCCAGGGCCGAGGCGATAGTGCAGCTCTACGAGCAGCCCAAGGCGGCGATGCTGCCTCTGTTGTGGCTCGTCCAGGAGAATCAGGGTTACGTTTCCGAGGAGGCCGAGGCCTGGGTGGGACGCATCTTGGGTGTGGCCCGGTCCCACGTGCGCGAAGCGGTCTCCTTCTACAACATGTTCCACACCCAACCCGTGGGCCGGCGCGAGCTTCGGGTTTGCACGAGTTTGCCATGCCTGCTGCGCGGAGCCGGCGATGTGCTGGACCAAATCAAGGAGAGCCTGAAGGTCAGCCCCGGCAAGACCACCCCGGGTGGAGAGGTCACGCTCACAGAAGTCGAATGTCTGTGCGCTTGCGAAATATCGCCCATGGCCCAACTCGACGAACGGTTCGTCGGACCGCTGGACGGTGGGATCGTAGACACAGTGGTCCAGGACGCGCTCGCGGAGCCCGGCACCACAGAACAAACCCCTGAGCCTGAACCTCACATCTGCGTCGACGGGCCGGTGCTCTCCACGCGCTTCAAGGATCCAGGGGGAACTTGGTTAAAAGATTACGTCGCTGACGACGGATATGTCGCGGCCAGTAAGGCTCTCACCTCCATGACCCCGAGACAAGTGATCGATGAGGTTTCCGAGGCTAACCTGCGCGGCCTGGGCGGTGCGGGGTTTCCGGCCGGAAAGAAGTGGTCCTTTGTGCCTCAGGAAACGACCAAGCCCAAGTACCTCATTGTTAACGCGGACGAGGGCGAGCCCGGTACCTTCAAGGACCGATACATCATGGAGCGGGATCCGCATGCCCTCCTTGAAGGCATGATCATCGCGGCCTACGCCATCGGCAGCCATAAGGCCTATGTCTATATTCGGGGCGAATACTTCCGGTCGGCCAAGCGCCTTCAACGTGCCGTGGATGAGGCCTATAACCAGGGATGGCTTGGCAGGAATATTCAGGGGACCGGTTTTGACCTGGACGTAGTCATCCACCGTGGGGCCGGGGCGTATATCTGCGGTGAGGAGACCGCGCTGCTAACCTCGCTTGAAGGCGGAAAGGGCTTTCCCAGGCTTAAGCCTCCTTTCCCCGCCATCTCGGGCCTTTTCTCGTGCCCCACCATCGTCAACAACGTGGAGACCTTGGCCTGTGTCCCATTCATTCTTCGCAATGGAGCCGAACACTTCGCACGGATCGGCACGGAGACTCAGGGCGGCACGCGGCTCTTCTGCGTGTGCGGACACGTGGTCCGGCCCGGCGTCTACGAGGAGTCGGTCGGCACAACCTTGCGGGAGCTGATCGAGAAGGCCGGTGGTGTACGCGGTGGCAACCAACTCAAGGCCGTCATCCCCGGCGGCATCTCAGCCAAGATTTTGACCGCCGATGAGATCGACGTCGCCATGGACTTCGACTCACTCAGAAACGCGGGCAGCATGGCTGGGTCAGGGGGCGTGATCGTGATGGATGAGACCACCTGCATGATTGAGGCGCTCGATTCCGCGGCGAGGTTCTTCGCCGACGAATCCTGCGGTCAGTGCTCGCCGTGCCGTGAAGGGACCGGCTGGGTGCATCGTATCCTGCGCCGTATCGTCGACGGGCAGGGGACGATTCAAGACTTGGACGATCTGCTCGCCATCGCTGGTGACATGGAAGGAAATACCATCTGTGTCTTCGCGGACGCGGCTGCCTGGCCGGTTCAGTCCTACATCACGAAGTTTCGCAGCGAGTTCGAGGCGTACATCCGCACCGGTCGGGGCTCCGACAAAGAGGAGGCCGTTGCATGCCCAGCCTGAGCATCGATGGGCGGAAGGTGAGCGTTCCCGACGGCACCATGGTCATCCAGGCCGCGGAGGAGCTGGGGATCTTTATCCCGCGCTACTGTTACCACCCCGGGCTCTCGATCGCAGGCAACTGCCGCATCTGCCTCGTCGAGGTGGAAACGATTCCCAAGCTTCAAATCGCCTGTAATATGCCCGTGAGCGATGGGATGGTCGTGCACACCAAGAGCGAAATGGCCGAGGAGGGCCGGCGCGCGGTGCTGGAATTCCTGCTGGCCAATCACCCACTCGACTGCCCGGTCTGTGACCAATCGGGTGAATGCGACCTGCAAAACTTTTATATGAACTTCGGACTCTATAACCCTCGCTTCAAGGAACACAAGGTCAAGAAGCGAAAGGCAGTCCAGCTCGGCCCGCATGTGATGCTGGACCAGGAGCGCTGTATCCTCTGCTCCCGCTGCGTGCGCTTCACGGACGAGATCACCAAGACCGGCGAGTTCGGCATCTTCAATCGCGGAGACCGGGCCGAGCTGGGGCTCTACCCTGGCGATGTACTCGACAATCCCTACTCGGGGAACGTTGTGGATATCTGTCCGGTGGGCGCCCTGACCGAGAGTGACTTCCGATTCAAAGCCAGGGCCTGGTACCTCTCCAGCGCCCCCACGGTCTGCAACGGCTGCAGCCAGGGATGTAACGTCGATCTACACTACGTGCTCGACAGGCCACATTTGAACGACGGGGCTCGAGTCGCTCGTATCAAACCCCGCTTCAACGAGGATGTCAACCAATGGTGGATGTGCGACGAGGGTCGCTACGGCTTTGGATGGCTGGATGAAGAACGACTCACGAAGGTGCGCGGGCCGACAGAGGCTGCTGCTTCCTGGGAGCAAGCCCTCACAACGATCTCAGCGGACCTGGCCGAGTTGGGCAAAGAACAGGGAGGCACACGGATCGGCGTGATCGCCTCGGCCCAGCTCACCAACGAAGAACTCTTTCTGATTCAGCAGATTTTTCGTCGCGCTCTGGGCGCACAAGTCACCGCCTCGGTCTCGGAGGACCCCGGGTCCAGCGATGACTTTCTTATTAAGGCGGACAAGAACCCAAATACACTGGGAGCAACCCTGCTGGGTTTGGCCGGCACAGATGCGCCAGACGCCGCGCAGATTCTAGACGAGGGGCTCAACGGGAACCTTGAGGTCCTGTGGGTCTTTGGGCACGATCTGGTGAAACTCTTCGGAGAAGAGACAGTCCGGAAGATCTCAGAGAATGTGCCTCTGTTTATCTACTCTGGCACGAACGAGAATTCGACCGTGCCTTTGGCTCATTGGATCCTGCCCAGTGCGGCTTATGTCGAAAAGGACGGGACCTTCGTGAACTGCCATGGCCGAGTCCAACGAATCGGTCGCGCCTTTCCGCCGCTCGAGGACTCCCGCGAGGACTGGCGGATTCTTCTGGAACTGGCCGACAAGCTGGGTCTGCAGTTCGACTGGCGGGGACCGGAGGAAATCTTTCAGGGACTTGCCGAGACCGTGAGGCCTTTCAAGGGAATAAGCTACGAAACAATAGGGACGCAAGGAGTTGATGTGGTGACGGCTACGCCGGGAGCGGCCGCACCATGATGGAAATCCTGCTCATCAAGTTCGTGCTGGCGGGGATCGTGTTTTTCGGGGTCCTGAACTTCGCTGGGTTTCATACCTGGGTGGAGCGGAAGCAGTCAGCCCTTATCCAGGACCGGATCGGAGCCAACCGCGCCGACATTTTTGGATTCCGGTTGTTGGGCCTGTTCCACGGCATCGCCGACGCGATCAAGATGTTTACCAAGGAGGACATCGTCCCGGAGGGCGCGAACAAGACCCTTCACATACTGGCTCCTTTGTTTTCGGTTTTCTTCGCCCTGGTGGCGTTCGCCGCGATCCCCTTTGGCCCGCCTCTCAACCTGTGGGGAGTGGAAGAGCCGATCAAACTCCAGGTCGCCAGTATTGACGTGGGACTACTCTATATTTTTGCCATGCTGTCCCTGGGCGTGTATGGCGTGATCCTCGGCGGCTTTGCCTCGCGCAACAACTACGCAATCATGGGAGGCTTGAGGGCGATGGCGCAGATGATCTCCTATGAGATCGCCCTGGGCATCGCCGTCATCGGTGTGATCATGGTTTACGGAACCATGAACCTCTCTCTGCTGGTGGAACGCCAAGGGGAGATGCTCTTCGGCTGGATCCCGCTCTGGGGCATCGTCACTCAGCCCGTAGCGTTCGTAATCTTCCTGACTGCGGCCCTGGCGGAAACCAAGCGGGCTCCGTTCGATCTGCCGGAAGCCGAGTCGGAAATCATCGGGTACTTCGTCGAGTACAGCGGCATGAAATTCGGGATGTTCTTTCTCACGGACTTCCTGGAGACCATCATGGTGGCCTGCCTGGCGACCACGCTCTTTTTCGGCGGGTGGCAGGTACCGTGGCTCGAGGCGGACGGCTTTCACTTTCCATGGGGAGGTTACCCTGTTGCCAACTGGGTCTACGTCCTGCTGGGCGTGATGAGCTTTTCGATCAAGGTCGTGGTCTTCTGCTTTGTCTTCATGCAGATCCGCTGGACGCTGCCGCGCTTCCGTTACGATCAGCTCATGACGCTGGGTTGGAAGGGGCTCTTCCCGATCGCGGTGGTCAACGTCGTGGTGACGGCCGTGGTACTGGTCGTCTTTTTCCCAAAGGTATCCTGATGGCTGCAAAAGTAAAGGTTGTCCGCAGGCCCGAGCTAACTTTCTGGGAGAAGCTCTACATCCCCCAGATCCTCTGCGGCCTGAAGATCACCTTCCGTCACTTCTTCCGCAACCTCTATCTCCACATTGCCCACCGTCTGGGCCGTCTCAAACACCTTCGTGCCTCTGTCACCATCCAGTATCCCGAGGAACTCAGGCCACTCATGTCGCGGTTCCGCAGCCGTCACCGCCTCACCCTCCGCGACGATGGCGCCCCGCGCTGCGTGGGCTGCATGCTCTGCGAGACGGTCTGCCCGGCCAAGTGCATCACGATCGTGCCCGGTGAACACCCCGACCCCCATGTCGAGAAGTACCCGATCCGCTTCGACATCGACCTGGGGGTCTGTGTCTACTGCGGGTACTGCGTCGAGGTATGCCCCGAGGACGCGATCCGCATGGACACAGACCCCCCAGGTCGATGTCGAAGCGGATCGGGTACTTCTCGACGTGGGGGTCGGGGTGTTCACCGGGCACGCTCGTGATGCACTTGGCCG
>PVMS01158127.1_pt1 | contig 10712 bp, 12 predicted proteins | sample 1853461 | NCBI WGS metagenome assembly PVMS01 (sample SAMN08582032, study PRJNA380276) | Marine sediment metagenome, whole genome shotgun sequencing project. | isolation source: ocean sediment barecode stripped | collected 2017
ACACCCCGCCAGTAGCCTCGCGCCGAAGGTATGGGATTGAAGGCGATCGAGGGTCGGTTGGAGCGTATGGTCGAGGGCGTGTTCTCCCGTCGTACACGCGGATCGATCCGCCCCATCGAACTCGGCCGCCGCCTCGTGCGCGACATGGACGATAACCGGTCGGTCGACGTCAAGGGCCGCCGCATCGTGCCCAACGACTTCACGATCCTGCTCAGCCCCGGCGACCACACCGGGTTCAGCGACATCGAGGACGCCCTCACTACCGAACTCACCGAGGCCGCCCGCGAGTACGCCCGCGAGGAGGGATACCACTTCATGGGCCCGGTCACCGTCTCGCTCGTCGTCGACAACGACTTGAAGCAGGGTCGGTTCGGCATCGTCTCACAGCTCAAGCAGGCACCCAGCGGCCTCGGTGCGGGCTCGCTGGTGCTCGCATCCGGTGCCCGGGTCGAACTCGGCGTGGCACCCACCACCGTCGGGCGGCTGCCGGAATGCACGATCACCATCGAGGACAGCAACGTCAGCCGCAACCACGCCGAGATCCGAGCGGGCCGCGGCGCGTACGTCGTCAACGACCTCGGATCGACCAACGGCACGATGCTCAACGGCGTCAAGATCTCCGGCGAGCACCGCCTCAGCGATGGCGACATCATCAGCTTCGGTTCCACGCACGTGCGCTTCGAGGCCTCCTGACCGGATGACCGACCAAGTCCTCAACATCCTCAAGTTCATCCTCCTCGGACTGCTGTACCTGTTCTTCGCGCGCGTCCTGTGGGCGGTGTGGAGCGAGGTTCGACCGCCAAAGCAGCGCCCCGTCGGTCCCCAGATCAACCAGAGGAAGCAGGCGGTCCGGGCCATCCAGGCGGCCGGCACGCCGGCGCTCGGCACCCAGAAGCCAAAGAAGGGACGACGCTCCTCGAAGGTCGAGCGACGCCGCGCCACCAGGCTCGTCGTCCTCGAACCCAAGCAGCGAAAGGGGCTCACGATCCCGCTCGAGGGCGAGATCACACTCGGTCGCGACACGAACTGCACGATCTCGATCGTCGACGACACCTACGTTTCCCAACTGCACATGCGCTTCTACGACTACGAGGGTCAGCCGATGGTCGAGGACCTCGGGTCGACCAACGGCACCTTCCACAACGGCAACAAGCTGACCGGGTCGAAGCTCGTCCATCCGGGCGACCGCATCCAGGTCGGCACCACCGTCATCGAGGCCCAGTGACGACGCGCACATGCCGCGGCCAAGCGCCCTCGCGCACGGTGGGCACCCCGTCGGGGGTCGCCGGTGGCTGAGCTCGGTTGGGGCTCCGCCTCCCACGCCGGACAACTCCGTCCGGACAACGAGGACAACGTCCTCGCCCGCGACGGCATCTTCGTCGTCGCCGACGGCATGGGCGGCCACGAGGCAGGCGAGGTCGCCAGCGAACTCGCCATCGAGCGGATCTCCGCCAGCCTGGCCGAACACGATCTCCCGACGTCCACCAACGTGATCGACGCTATCACCGCCGCCAACGGCGACATCTTCCGGGCGTCGATCGCCAACCCGGCCCAGCGCGGCATGGGCACGACGATCACCGCGATCGCGGTCATAGCCGACCCGCTCGCCGGCCGCGGTGAGCCCAACATCGACGAGAACGACCCGGCGACCGAACCGATCATCGTGCCCGTACACCCCTCCGAGGCGCTGGTGCTCGCCAACGTCGGCGACTCGCGCACCTACCTGCTGCGCCACGACCGGCTCCGCAGGGTCACCGTCGATCACAGCTACGTGCAGGAACTCGTCGCCACCGGTCACATCACCGAGGACGAGGCGCGCACCCACCCGCGGCGGAACATCGTCACGCGGGCGCTCGGCATCGATCCCGACGTCAAGGTCGACTGGTGGACCCTCCCGCTCATCCGCGGCGACCGCTTCCTGCTGTGCAGCGACGGATTGGTCGACGAGATCACCGACGCCGAGATCGCGGCCACGCTGCTCGGCACCCCCGACCCGCAGGAGGCCGCCGACCGACTCGTCGCACAGGCCAACGATGCGGGTGGACGCGACAACGTGACCGTCGTCATCGTCGACGTGCTCGGGGGCGACGATCCGCCGCACCCGACGCTCGAGATCGACATCATCCCCACGTGGGCCGACGACGGGGCCGCCCCGACACCAGCGGGTCTCCTCGAGGTCGACGCCGACCCAGACGGAGAGGAGACCGGCGAGCGGAAGCCGCGCAAGAAACGCCGGCGGTGGCTGCGGGTTCTCGTCACGATCCTGATCGCGGCGATGCTGATCGTCGGGTTCGCCATCTTCGCCGCGTGGGCGAGGGGTGGCTACTTCATCGCCTTCGACGACGACGGTGAGGCGATCATCTACAGCGGTCGCAGCGGAGGCGTCCTCTGGTTCGACCCGACCGCCGAGACCGAAGGCGGACCCACCGCCGACGAACTCACCGACGAGGCGGTCATCGAGATCGAGGGCGAACCGCGCTTCGACACGGCCACCGAGGCGGCGGCATTCCTGCGGGGTTCGGCGGCTACGACGTCTACGACCACTACCACGACCTCGACCGGCGCGACGACGACATCCGCGCCGCCGCCGACCCAGCCGACCTCGTCGGGTCCATGACCGTCACGGAGGCGCCCGGCGACTTCGACTTCGAGGCCGATCGTCGGCTGGCCTCCCCGGTGGCACGGTGGCGCCGCAACGCCGAACTCCAACTGATCATCATGGTCGGGCTCATCATCGGTGCGGCGTACACGATCGCGGCACTCGGGACCGACGCCGAGATCCCACCCGGGATCATCGCCTTCGTCCTCGTCATCCTCGGACTCCTGCTCATCGCACACATAGCCGTGCGGCTGCTCGCGGCCGGCGCCGACCCGACGCTCCTCCCCCTCGCGGCACTCCTCCACGGCCTCGGGTTCGTGATGATCACCCGGCTCGACGACGATCTCGCGGGGCTCCAGGCGACCTGGAGTCTCGTCGCGATCGGGGTGTTCGTCGCGACGTTGCTCGTCGTGCAGCGCGCCAACGACCTCGCGAGCTACATGTGGCTGATGTTCCTCGCCGGCGCGGTGCTACTGCTGCTGCCGATGCTCCCAGGGCTCGGCCGCAACATCAACGGCGCCCGCATCTGGGTCAGCGTCGGAGCGCTCAACTTCCAACCGGGTGAATTCGCCAAGATCGCGCTCGCCATCTTCTTCGCCGCCTACCTCGCCGACCGGCGCGAACTCATCGCCGCCTCGACGTGGAGGGTCGGGCCGTTCCACCTGCCCGAACCCCGGTACATCGCACCGATCCTGCTGGCCTGGGGATTCGCGGTATTCGTGATGGTCGGCGAACGCGACCTCGGGTCGTCGCTGCTGTTCTTCACACTCTTCGTCGTGATGATGTGGGTGGCGACCGAACGGGTCATCTACCTCATCCTCGGCACCCTCCTGTTCGCCGCCGCCGCGTACTTCGCGTGGAGCCGCTTCGGACACGTCCAGACCCGCGTCGACATCTGGATCGACCCCTGGTCGAGATCGCTCGACCGCGGGTACCAGATCGTCCAGTCGCTCTACGGTTTGTCCGATGGCGGACTCACGGGAACAGGCCTCGGCCAGGGCAGCCCGAATCAGGTGCCCGAGGCGCAGAACGACTTCATCTTCGCCTCGATCGGCGAGGAGATGGGCCTGGTCGGAGCATCGACGATCCTGATGTCGTACCTCCTCATCGTCGGGGCGGGTCTGCGCACCGCGCTCCGCACCGACCGCACATTCGAGAAGTTGCTCGCCGTCGGTCTCACCACCATCGTCGGCATGCAGGCGTTCATCATCGTCGGAGGGGTCATCAAGGTGCTCCCCCTGACCGGTATCACGTTGCCGTTCGTGAGCTACGGCGGGTCGTCGCTGATCGCCAACTACATCCTCCTCGCACTGCTCCTTCGCGTGTCGGACTCCGCCGCCCGCCGACTCGGCGAACTCCCCGACGACCCGACGCCCGGCGAGCGCTGGCAGGCGTGGCGGCTCTCGCGACGGCTGCGGCGGAGCGCCCCGTGAACCGTCAGATCCGCCAGCTCGCCGTCGGCCTGATGGCCTGCTACGTCGTACTGTTCGCCGCGCTCAACTACTGGCAGGTCGGACGCAAGGACGAACTCGACGCACGGTTCGACAACACGCGCGAGATCCTCAAGGAGTTCAACAAGGCGCGCGGCCCGATCGTGACCGCCGACGGCGTGGTCGCTGCGCGCTCGGTCCGGACCGACCCCGACGACCGCTACAAGTTCGACCGGGAGTACCCCACCGACGCCCTGCTCTCGCACACGACCGGCTACTTCACCTTCGCCTTCGGTGCCACACAGGTCGAGCGCGAGTACGGCGACGTGCTCACCGGCTCGACCGCCACCCAACAGGTGCGGGGCCTCGTGGATCTGCTCAGCGGTGAGGTCGACAACTCGGGCTCGGTGCAGCTGAGCATCCGCCACGACGCGCAGCTCGCGGCGAGGTTCCACCTCGGCGACAACGAGGGTTCGGTCGTCGTGATCGAACCGAAGACCGGCGCGATCCGGGCGATGTGGAGCAACCCGAGCTACGACCCGAACACCTTCGTCAACCAGGAGTTCGAGGAGGCTCAGCAGACGATCATCGATCTACAGGAGGATCCGGGAAATCCGCTCCTCGCTGCCGCCTATCAGGAGCGCTACATGCCGGGCTCGACGTTCAAGGTCGTCACGACCGGCATCGGGCTCGAGGACGGTCTGCTCACGCCCGAGACCTTCTTCGCACCGACCGACTCGTGGACACCGCCGCAGACGACCGATCCGATCCACAACTACAACAACACGACCTGCGGCGGCGACATGCCGACCGTGTTCGCGAGGAGCTGCAACATCCCGTTCGCCCAGACCGCGGTTGCGCTCGGTCCCGAGAAGATGATCGATGGCACGATGGCGTGGGGACTCGACCAGGAGATCCCCATCGACCTCCCGCGCCCCGCCGAGAGCACGTTCGGCAACACGGACAACCTCGACGAGGAGTTGCCGCTCCTGGCGATCCGCGGGTTCGGCCAGAGCGAGGTGCAGATGGTGCCGCTGCACATGGCGATGGTCGCGGCGACCGTCGGCAACGGGGGCGAGATGATGGCGCCCTACGTCGTGGAGACCACCTTCGATCACGAGGGCCGGGTGCTCGACAGGACCGAGCCGCGGGTCTGGAAGCGGCCGCTCTCGCCCGAGAACGCGGCGATCGAGACCGGATTCATGATCGGCGTGGTCGACCACGGCACGGCGAGTTGCTGTCTGAACCTGCAGGGTGGGATCCAGGCCGCGGCGAAGACGGGAACCGCACAGCTCGACGATCCGTCAAACCCTGATCTGTCACACGCCTGGATCGTCGCGTTCGCACCTGCGGACGACCCGCAGTACGCGGTCGCGGTCGTGCTGACCAACGTGGAGTCGACGGCGAACGTGGCGGCGACCGGTGGACGTCTCGCCGGCCCGGTCGCCGAAGCGATGTTGAACTTCCTGCTCACCGGGCCTGGGGCCACGGACACGACGTCTGGCACGACGTCCGGCACGACCGATGACACGTCCGGCGACGGGCAACGAGCCGGCGACCGTCGGTATCGTGGAGCGCTGCTGTGAAGGCGGAACGCGGCAGAGGACAATGGTAGTGAGCAACCCCGAAGCAACGATTCTCAACGATCGGTACGAGATCCACAAACGTATCGGTCGGGGCGGAATGGCCGACGTGTTCTCGGCGCGCGACCTGCTGCTCGACCGCCAGGTGGCGATCAAGGTGTTGTTCCCCGAGTTCGCCATCGACGAGAACTTCGTCGAGCGGTTCCGGCGCGAGGCCCAGGCGGCCGCCAACCTCTCGCATCCCAACGTCGTCAGCGTCTACGACTGGGGCAAGTACGAGGGCACCTACTTCATCGCGATGGAGGAGGTCCAGGGCCGGACCCTCTCGGACATCTTGAAGGTCAACGGCGCGCTCACGTCCAAGCAGGCCGCCGAGGTGGCGAGCGAGGTTGCCGCCGCACTCGAGGTCGCACACGCTGCCGGACTCGCCCACCGCGACATCAAGCCCGGCAACATCCTGATCGGCACGAACGGCCAGGTGAAGGTCGCCGACTTCGGAATCGCCCGCGCGATGAACGCCCGCGCCGAGGACAACCTCACCCAGGCCGGTGCCGTGATGGGTACGGCCACGTACTTCTCGCCCGAGCAGGCCCAGGGAGCCCAACCCGACCCGCGCAGCGACCTCTACTCGCTGGGAATCGTGATGTACGAGATGGTCGCGGGCCGGCCACCGTTCACCGGCGAGAACCCGGTCTCGATCGCCTACAAGCAGGTGCATGACGCACCGCAGCCGCTCGTGCAGATCGTCGCCGACGTCCCCCGCCCGTTCGAGGCGATCATCGCCAAGCTGCTCGCCAAGGACCCGAAGTACCGGTACCAGACCGCCGAAGCGCTGCGCGACGATCTGCGGCGGTTCCGCGGCGGCGAGCCGGTCGGAGCGCTGAGCGCAGCGGCGTCGGCGCAGGGCGTGCAGATGTCTACCGAGACCGGCACGACCGGCGTGGTCGGCGCAGCCGCGGTAGCGTGAGCTGCCGCCGCCGCGGCCACCACCACGGTCGGCGCAGCCGTCGGCGACGGGGTCACACCCATCGATCCGCAGGCGGCCGGGGTGCCCTCGGGCGGCATGATGGAGGCCGGCTACCCGACCGGCGCATCGGCGGAGGCCGCGTACTACGACGCAGGCTCGCGTCGGACGGGTTGGTACGCGATCGCCGCATTCCTCGCACTGATCGGTCTGGTCGTCGGCGGCGTGCTCTTGTTCCGGCGCTGAGCGACAGCTCCGAGAACGGCGAGCCGGTGCAGTTCACGCTCCCCGACTACACGAACATGCCGCTCGACGAGGTCACCGCGGCACTCGACGAGCAGGGTCTGCGCTTCGAGACGATCGCCGAGGAGAACGCGCTCGTCCCGACCGATTTCGTGCACCGCACCGATCCGGTCGCCGGCACGCTGATGCTCGAGGACCAGCTCGTGCGCGTCTACTTCAACCCCGATCAGCAGCTGGTGCCCGTGCCGCAGGTGGTCGGACAATCGGTCGACAACGCGATCAGGCTGCTCGAAGCCGAGGGATTCGAGGTCGGTGACATCACGACACGGGTCAGCGACACCGTCGAGGACGGCACGGTGCTCGAGAGCGACCCGGCCGCCGACACGCCGGTGCGCCAGGGCACGACGGTGGACCTCATCGTCGCCGGCGCACCCGACGGCATCCCGGTGCCCGACTCGGTGGTCGGGCTCGACGAACAGTCGGCCCGCCAGCAGCTCGAGGCACCGCCGTACGAGTTCGTCGTCACGACGGCGCTGCGAGCGAGTGAGACCGTCGCATCCGGCATCGTTCTCGAGATCTCGCCGGCCGCCGGCACGCTCGTCCCGGTCGGCGGTGATGTGACGATCGTGGTATCGAGCGGTGCCGCACCGATCACGGTGCCGACGGTCATCGGCCAGACCGAGGGTTCTGCGATCAACACCCTCACCGCCGAGGGTCTCGTCCCGTCGGTCGTCTATCGGGAGGTGTCACCCGGAAGCCCCGACGACGGGCGTGTCGTCGAACAGAGCATCGCGTCCGGCACGCCGGTCGCACCGGGTACCCCGATCACGATCACGGTCGGACGTTCCCAGCAGGCGGTGACCACCGCCGCACCCGCCACCACCGCCGCACCCACCACCACCGCCGCACCCACCACCACCGCCGCACCCACGACGACCGCCGCACCGACCACCACGATCCCGTAGCACCCGGTCCCGTCCCAGGCGCCCCAGCGCTGTGACTCGGTGAGGATGTTGCGCTCCATGGCGCAACATCCTCACGAGAACATCAGGGGATCAGCAGCGGGTGAGGAAGTTGCGCAGGAGGTCGTGACCGTGGCCGGTGAGGATGCTCTCGGGGTGGAACTGCACGCCTTCCACGTCGTGGACGCGGTGGCGGATACCCATCACGACGCCGTCGGCACTCGTCGCGGTGACCTCGAGATCGTCGGGGATCGACTCGGGATCGAGGGTCAGCGAGTGGTACCGGGTGGCGGTGAGCGGCGAGGGAAGGCCGGCGAACAGACCGACACCGGAGTGCTCGATCGGTGAGGTCTTGCCGTGCATCAGCTCCGGCGCGGCGACCACCTCCGCGCCGTAGGCGTAGCCGATCGCCTGGTGGCCCAGGCAGACACCCATCAGCGGAGTGCCCCGCGCGGCGAACGCGGTCACCGCTTCGCAGATGATGCCGCTGCCCTCGGGACGCCCCGGTCCGGGCGACAGCAGGACACCGTCCGGGTCGATCGCCTCGGCCTCGGCGACGGTGACCTCATCGTTGCGGACCACGATCGGCTCGGCACCGAGCTCTCCGAGATACTGCACGAGGTTGTAGACGAAGCTGTCGTAGCTGTCGATGACGAGCACGCGGGGCACGGTGGTGAGTATGGCCGCGGCGGCCGCCGGCCCCTCCACCGATTCGGAAGCTCGATCGATTCGGAGGCTCCGATCGAGCGGCACCCACCGTCGATCCGACCGGGTCGGCCGATTCGCCGGCGAGTGAGGTGGACGCTCATGGCGCCATCCGTCGCGCGATCACCTATGCTCTTTCCCCGATGGCACCGCCGAAACGCAAGACGGGTGGTGGGCGGGTCACGCCCAAAGGTGTTCGCCCCGAGGACCGACAAGGCGCGAGCGCCCACGCGCATGCAGCCGACGTGGCCGCGTCGAAGCGCTACACGCCCAAACAGGAGCGCCGCCCGCTGATTCCCCCGGCGTGGGTCCCGGTGATAATGCTCGTGTTGCTGATCGGCGGTGGCCTCCTGATCATGAGCCGCTACCTCGTCTTCACCGACACCAACCTGCCGACGATGATCGGTCTGGCGATGATCCTCGGTGGTCTCTACGCGGCCACCAAGTGGCAGTAGCGCACCAAACCCGCGCCACCCGATCCGAAATCGCCGAACTTACATCGACGTGGTTTCACCCGAGTTCTCCCCAAGCCTGTGGACAACTCGGAAATCCGGCGCCCGAGCGGCATCAGTCGTAGAGCGGAGCCACCTCGGTCATGTCCTCGAGACAGTGCTTGGGCGGCGGCGGATCGTCGTCGGGCGCCATCGTCAGGCGTAGTTCGACACCGCACACGTCACAGCGATAGCGCCGGTTCACCTTGCGCATCTCACCCGACGGGAGCGGCTCGGGAGGCAATCTGGTCATGCTCCGGAGCATGGCGATGCCACTTTTCCACAGGACGACGCCGAAGAACACGCCGAACAGCACCCACACGATGGTCGACATGGCCGGCACGACGACCACGCTACCGACGCGCCGGCGACGACCGATCAGAGGTGCTCGATCGTCGACATGACCGACGCACCGGCAACGACCGATCAGAGGCGTTCGACGATCATCGCGTTCGCCATGCCTCCGCCCTCGCACATCGTCTGCAGCCCGTAGCGACCCCCTCGGCGCTCGAGTGCGTGCAGCAGCGTGGTCGTCAGGCGTGCACCTCCGCAGCCCAGCGGATGGCCGAGCGCGATCGCCCCGCCGTTCACATTGACCCGATCGTGATCGGGACGGACCTCGCGCTCCCATGCCAGCACGACCGACGCGAACGCCTCGTTGATCTCGACGAGATCCATGTCGTCGATCGACAACCCCGCGCGGGCGAGCACCTTCTCGGTGGCCGGGATCGTCGCCGTGAGCATCAGTCGCGGATCGTTCGCGGCGAGCGCGAACTCGACCAGCCGCGCCCTGGGCCGGACGCCTAGTTCGCGTGCACGAGCCTCACTCATCACGATCACCGCGGCCGCGCCGTCGGCGATCTGCGATGAGTTGCCCGCCGTGACGCGACCGCCGTCCTCCTCGCTCCGGAACGCCGGTGGCAGCGCCGTCAGCGCTTCGGATGTCGTCGAGCGGATGCCCTCGTCGCGCGAGACGCGCCCTCCCGTTCCATCATGGACCGGAACGATCTCGGTCTCGAATCTGCCTTCGCTCGTGGCGCGGACCGCGCGTCCGTGGCTCTCGAGGCTGAGTTCGTCCATCTCCCCGCGGGTGATCGCCCACTCGTCGGCGATCAGCTCGGCTGCCTCACCCTGTGCGACCAGGCCGCCCCGGCCCGCGTATCGAGCGCTGACCGACGGGCCGAACGGGAATCCGTACTGTCCATCGATCATCGACGCCCCCATCGGAACCCGCGTCATCAGCTCGACGCCGGCCGCGATCGCGACGTCGTAGGCGCCTGCGATCACCCCCTGCGCGGCGAAGTGGATCGCCTGCTGGCTCGACCCGCACTGGCGGTCGATCGTCGTGCCGGGGATCTCCTCCGGCCATCCGGCGGCGAGCACGGCGTTACGCCCGATGTTGATGCCCTGCTCGCCGACCTGCATCACGCACCCCATGATGACGTCGTCGACGTCGGCCGGATCGATTCCGACCCGATCGACGACCGCGTCGAGCGCCGCAGCGGCCAGGTCGACCGGGTGATGGTGCGCGAGCACGCCATTGCGCTTTCCGAGCGGCGTCCTCACGGCGCCGACGATGACGGCGCTCGAACGCTCCCTACCAGCCATGATCCCTGCGAAGTGCCGGGCGCGATGCTCGGCGCGGCCAGTCTGACCACTCGGCGGTCCGGCGCGGAAATCGGGCGGACGAACGATCAACGCCCGTCGATCTACCCGTCGATCGGCCCATCGATCG
>PVMS01056829.1_pt1 | contig 10710 bp, 8 predicted proteins | sample 1853461 | NCBI WGS metagenome assembly PVMS01 (sample SAMN08582032, study PRJNA380276) | Marine sediment metagenome, whole genome shotgun sequencing project. | isolation source: ocean sediment barecode stripped | collected 2017
CACGGGAGGCATCAATGAATATAGCTCAACAAATATAGCTCAACAAATAAAAAAATAAAATAGTTAACTAGTTTTGAGGAAGTTAACTTTCTTCGCTGTAGAGTAGCTCGAAATACCTCTTCACGGCGTTCTTGATATCGTCCTCGTTGATATCGCCTCTCGCGCTGGGAGTCTCGTAGATCCTGGAGGGGATGCGTAGCTTCAATGGGTTAAACCCCTCACGCACCTTGAACTTGTTCTTCAGGATAAGTATCTCGCGCCCGATCCGGTCCAAGTCAGCAGTCGTGACATCAAACCCGGATACCTTGAGGGTCTTGACAACGGTCTCGGGATCGTAGATACCCCTAGCGAAGAAGCAGACCACGAGGCTGCTCAGTATCTGCCTCCATGACTCCTCGTTCATCAGCTTGCGGACGGCGTCCTCCATTGAAAGGTCGTCGCCTTTCAGCACTGATTGGTCTAGGCTGTAGCCTCCTCCGTCGAGGTGACTATGCCTTGAACCCACCATGAAGCTCACGTAGCCCACCGGGCCCGTGTGGTACCCGGGCATCTCGTTGCCGCCGAAGGCTAACGCGTACTCGGAGCCGCCGTAACGCTTTGATGCGACATCCACGCCCATGGCGAGGTGCTTGTAGAACTCGTTCGACTGCATCACGATCTTCTTGATCGCCTCGATGTAGGTCTCATAATCGCCCCACTTGAACTTCAAGCCAAGCAAATCAGCGTCGGTTACTAGTTTATTTTCGTAAGCCTCAGTTGCCCAGGCGAGGACGACCCCTGTGCTCATGGCGTCAAGCCCGAATATCTCCACCTCGTCTATCAGCTTCAACATGCCGTCCACCTCAAAGACCCCCAGCATGGAGCCGAGGGCGTAGATGAGCTCATAATCGTACGGGATCATGAGGGTCTTGTAGAAGAAACGCTCCTTCTCGTATGGCACCCTTACAGTCGCTATGTGGATGCACGCGACCGGGCAGTGGGCGCACGCGACCCTGCGCCCGAGGTGGTTTTCAGCCAGCTCCTCGCCTGATATCTTCACGGCGGCGGGAGATGAGTTCTCAAGCAGGTTCCTCGTGGGAAGCCCTTTCAGCATGTTAAGCGGCATGATGTTTGCGGCCGTGCCGTAATCGTGATACTTTTTCATCAAGGGAGAGGCAATCGCCTTCTGGTTGATATCATCGTAGGTGCGCCTGTACTCAACAGAGTCAGTGACTGCCACGCTTCTATTCCCAGTAATGCAGATAGCCTTCATCTTCTTGCTGCCGAAGACAGCGCCAAGCCCAAGGCGGCCAAAGTGGCGGTATGTCTCGGTCGTGACGCACGCGTATTTCACCAGTTTCTCGCCAGCGCCGCCTATCCTCATGATGGTCCTGATGCCTGACCCTGTCTCCTGATCCCTGATTATCCTGCCCACCGTGGTGCTGTTCATTATGCCCCACAGAGCGGAGGCGTCCTTGAACCGAACACCCTCGTCGGAGATCGAGAGGTAAATGGGGGTGCTGCTTGCACCTTTTATCACCATAGCGCCCAGGCCGGCTGACCTAATAGCGATGGCGCTCCTGCCACCCGCGTGGCTCTCACCCAGGTTCCCCGTGAGGGGTGACTTGAACATTGAAACAGTCTTAGATGCTAGGGGGTAAAGCCCAACCAGTGGACCCACGCCGAACACTATAGGGTTGTCAGGTCCCAACGGGTCCGCACCCTTGGGACAGTTCTCCTCAAGCAGCTTGATGGCCACGCCCGCGCCACCCAGGTATTTATCGAACAAGTCGCTCCTGTCATCTATACTGAAACTTCTCTTGGAGAGGTCTACGGTCAAGACATCGTGTATCCGCTTCATGCCTGAACCTCCGTTAGGGCCAGCACCTCGTGCGGGCAGTACGGGACACAGTACCCGCAGTGGACACAGATGTCCGGCTTGTTTGACTCGCTGTCCCAGAACACGGCTCCAATCGGGCAAGCGTCAGCGCATCGCCCGCAGCCTATACACATGGTGGAATCCAGTATCACGCCGCCTCCATTCCTCTTCCTCAGGGCATCCACTGGGCACACCCTTGCGCAAGGCGGGTCGGGGCAAGCCCTGCACACGATAACAGCCAGGCCACGTTCAAAACCACCCGTTGAACGTATGCGTATGGCGGATTTAGCCAGTCCCCCTGAACCAAACCGTCGGTTGCAAGCGAACATGCATAGCTGGCACCCTACGCAACGCTCTGAATCAACAACCTCTAGGCGCTTATATTTCGGCATTATTTAATCTAGTATATATCATCAAAATTTCCGAATTTAAGATTTTTCACTGTTTTTAGAGCATAATGGCATATTATTTGTCACATTTTTTCGATTTCATCGACTAAGAAGCCCGAGAATTTAATCATCAGTCAAATATGCAACAAATTTCGGGATAATTTCACATATTTATCACTCGCGAGCATATACAATAACCATATTGTTTGAAATTATATCAGTAAAAAATGAGCCCATCATCTTGAAAAAGAAATAGGTGGGCCTTGGATGAACGGCTACTCCTCGATGAGTTCGACGTTCGCCCTTGGCACCAGGACCTTTCGATCGTCCTCAAGCTCGACCTCCAGGACTCTGACCTTTGACTCGGTCTCGACGGTCTGGAGCTCAACGGGGAGGTCCGTTACATGTCCGATCTCGCCGAAGTAGGGAGGCCCGATGATTCTCACGGGCAGGCCGGATTTCAGCCCCTCCAGTACCACCTCGGAGTCATCGACAGGACTCAAGGACAGCTCTTCGAGGGGGATGATTATCTCGGGTCGGATCACGCCCGCCCTGATCTGGGTCGCGCCGTTGATGCAGGCCAGCCTACCCTCGAATTTTTTCAAGAAACTGAAGGTCTTTGATGCCATCTTCATCTTCCCGAAGCCCTCTGTGAGGATCAGTGTGAGCCCCATGCGCTCCTCCCCGGTGATCGCGACGCCGATGTTGTAGCCGAGGAAGCTGGAGAGCTCCGCGTCCCGTATGCCTCCCACTATCACGCCCTTCACACCTAGCTCAACGGCCTTCTTCAGGGTCGGGCTGTCCACGAGGGAGCCACCCACTATGATCTTGCCCCTGCACTCCTCAGTTATCTGGTCCTCGGTCAGGGCTTCGCCCTCGGACTTGCTCAGCACCATCAAGTCGCCGTGGGTTTCCTCACCGATCCCGAAGATGCCCTGGATCAAGGCCGCCGGGGTCTCGATCTCGACGCCCTCGTTGGGGATCACCTTCGTCACTGTGCCGGAGATGTACGCGTTGAGGGACAACGGGATCGGGGGTTCCCTCAGGAGGCACTGTCCAGTAATCTCTGAGATGGACTCGATGCTTCCCTTGACGGGGATGACGCACTCTTTCTGGAATAGGCCGAAAAAGCTCTTTCTCCTAGCGATGACCTCGCCGGGAACGCACTCATCGCCTACGTTCTTCAACAGGTATTTTGAGAGGCCCAGGGTTCCCCTCTCTTCCTCGTACTCTCCCCTGCTTGATTCAAGCTCAAGTGTCGAGGCCAGGTTCAGGACTATGACCTTCCCAGGTAGGTTTGTCACAGCCACCACGGTATCGTATGTGACACGATCCCCTTCCTTCACTAAGACCTCCCCGGTCAGGGGAAGTTTCCTTGCCTTTGTAACGATGATAGCCTCTTTTCTCTTAAGTCCGGGTGTATATGCTATTGCCATACATTTTACCTCCTACGAGTCCTCCTCCAGGATATGCGGTGGGTAAGCGTTCAGCGCACTGTACCATTCACGCAGCTTCTTTCGCCGGGCATCAGCGTCCTGGGGCAGATCCACTGACCTGCCTCGTGCATCAATTACTAGGCCGACAACCCCGCCCTCGACCTTCTCGGAGAACCTACGACCGCTGCCTGTCTGTGTTGTGAGGCTGAACGGTGACGAGACGTTGCCCTCTATCTCGGCGGTCTCGCCTTCCCCCAGCTCAATCCTCTGGATGGTGCCATACTTGATCTCCTTTTCCAGTACCTCGCCGCCGGGCAGCTTGATGGTCATACTAGCGACCTTCTTGCCGTAGTCCTTCTCGGAGAGCTTTCCGCTGAAGGCCACGCACGTGCCCAGCCTGACGAGGCAGTCATTCTCGAATATCTCAAGGGCCGCTTCCGGGTAAACTGTTGATAGAACGCCGAGATGCGGGATCATGAAGACGCTGTCCTGGAACAGTTTCGTTATGCCCTCAACGCCGAAGCCATCGATTAGGCATAGCATGGACTGGACCCTCCGTGGGGCATGGGATAGGAGCCCCCCTGTCCCGCCGACCCACTCGATATTGGTCATCTTGATATAGCTGGCGGTTCTTGACTGAGAGCCCATCCTGTCCTCCATGGACTGGTTCCTCCTAGCCCCGAGGAGCGGCCTTGCTATCAGTTTGTGATGCCCGAGGCCCAGCCTGAGGGCTTCCCTCGCCACGGCGTGCTCGATGAGGAGCTGCTTCATGGTATGGGGTATGGTGGTGGGTCTGATCATCTTGTTCCTGAGCCTGTCACGTACCTCGGCCTCACTTATCTTGAAAGGTATCCACCTCAGGATGTTGTCCAGCCCCGATTCCTTCATGACGTTGCAGATGCTGTAACTCATGCCGAGGTTTGCACTCACGCTCCTGACGAATTTCTCGTCGTACTGGGAGTACACGTTCGTGGTGGCCCCTCCGAGCCCTACGCCCAGCAGGTTTGTCCCCTGGGAGTGCGCGAAGCTCCTGAACATGGCCCCCTCCCCAGCAGGGGTGGGCATGATGGGCACAGGCGTCCATTTCATCAAATTCGTGTACCCCGGCGCATGGGACATGACATGCTCCATGAATAGCTGATGTACAGCGTTCCTCGCCGGCTCTGGGTTCTCGACCTCAAGGGTCGGCCTAATATTGTCAACCATCTGGAGTGCGAAATTCTCTGTGAGCAGGTTCTCGACGTGCCCCTGTGCGTTCTTGTTGCCGGCGTAGACCAGTGGCACCTCGAACCCGGCACCTAGGCGGTGCTGAGGGCTCGCCGCCCTGATGAACTCGGCCAACTCGACGATGTGGGACACGGAACCCCCGTCAACACCACCTGCCAACAGGATCATGTCAGGCCTGAGGAAACGTATCCTCTCTATCTTCTCCCATGCCTCGCGACCGTCGTCGATGGCCAGGACATCCATAACGATGGCCCCCGCGCCCAGGGCTGCCCTTTCAGCGCTCTCGGCGGTCATTGTCCTGATGATGCCGGCTACCTGCATCTGAAGCCCACCGCCGGCGCTGCTGGTTGTGATGTAGAGGTCAACCCCCTCGTTTTCACTGACGGAGGGAGAGATTACCCCCTCGGGTGACAGGAGTTTGTGGCCCGTGAGCTCCTCGATCTCCCTGACCGCGTTACGGACACCGAGAGTCACATCCTCGTATGGGGCCTCGACAGTGGTCGGGGCCTCACCGCTTGTAACATACCGATATTCGTCACCGATTTTTTTGAAGAATCGAGCCTTGCTTGTGGTGCTCCCACAATCCGTTGCTAATATCGTTTTGATCTTGGTGACATCAATATTCATACCAAAGTTTGTGATGCTCCTTTGATTTAAATTTATTCTCATTAAGCAATAACGCCCTATTTTCGGGGCAGAAATTCAAAGCCAGCTTCGATAAGAAGTTACAAAATGGACGGATAATACGTTATTGTGGTATATTCACATCTATTTATCACTTAAATTCACAGAGATTTATAACAAAATAATCGAAAAATGTTTTTTTTATGAAAAATATGATTATTTTGATGTGAGAAGGCGTTAAAATATAGCTAATATTCACATGGTATTCAAATAAAATTAAAATTAATAGAGGGGGAGGGTTAGAAGTCGATGACGACCTTCATGGACTTGTACTTGGTCTTGTCCGCCGCTGCCTCGAAAGCCTCGTTGATCTCCTCTAACGGGAACCTGTGGGTAACCTGCTCCGTCGCGTGGAGCTTGCCATCTATGAGCAGATCGGTCACGATCCTGAACTCAGGGTCGTTGCCCCAGTGGTAGAACCCGGACACGGGGACGATATCGATCTCGCCCCAGTGAAGCTTCTGCCAGTTGACGGTCAGTGCGGCCCCGGGCCTCAGCGCCCCGATGAGGGCGATCTGTCCCTTCCTGCGCACCATCTCGACTGCCTGTGGGATCAGGAACGGCCCCGCCCCACCTCCTACGCACTCGAATATGATGTCAGCACCTCGTCCACCGGTGAGCTCCAGCACTTTCTTGACTGGGTCCTCCTTCTTGGAGTTGATGGTTGCGTAGGCGCCGATAACATCCCTCGCGAACTCAAGAGGCCCGTCGATGATGTCCGTGATGATTGTCTTTACGCCTACCACGTTCAACAGGTCAAGGAGGCTCACACCCACTGGTCCAGCGCCGAAGATGACGGCGGTCTGGCCAACGTGTGCGTTTGTCCTGGCTATGGCGTGGATACCTGTACCGTAGACATCCATGATGGCCGCCTCGGCGTACCCTACGTGGTCAGGCAATACGTAGCACTTGTCGGCTGGCCCGACGACATACTCACCGAAGGCTCGTGCGAATAACGCGCCCCTGATGGAGAAACAGTCTGGGCAAAGGTGGTCCTGTCCAACCTTGCACCAGTAACATTTCCCACAAGAGAGAACGGAGTCAACGCCGACCCTGTCACCTACTTTCAGATTTGTGACTTCATCACCGATGGCTATCACGTCGCCGGCGAGCTCGTGGCCTGATGCCTTACCGACGGCCTCGGGTCGTGGTACCTTCCAGGAGTGGAGATCACTCCCACACACCCCGGCGCTGCGTACTTTGATTAGAACATGGTCAGGACGCGTAATTTCTGGTATCGGGACTGTTTTGATTTCAAAGTCCCCTTTTGCGGTTTTAACCGCGATTTTCATACTTTTTGACATATAAATTCGCTAGAAAGTATCTTTTTGAAGGTATTTAGCTTTATAGATGAAGAATAGTATTTTAAGAATATATAATGCTTAGAAGAATAGTTTACCCAAATATGGCGATTTTTCACCATAACTGAATAAAAAACGAGTCAATATCGGGTATTTCATTCACAGGAAAATGAATCAGACCCGGAGGTCCTGAATCAAGCCCTCTAACGGCGCCTCCGTGCTGAGACTCGTCAGAGGCCCCAGTGTGTACACCAGCTCCGAGACCCCCCGCCGCGTCAGCCGCTGCGTCAGCCTCTTGTTCGGTTTTATCAGCTTGAACACGGCGTTACCGCTCAGGATCATCCTCGTGCCCAGTGTCTCGTTCTCCATGACGTAAGCCTTCGAGTAGCATGGCCGTGAGCAGCTGTCCAGGTCAGGCTCGCCCAGGAAACGCGCTGTATGGCATTTGCGCGTTATGGCCACTGGGATCGAGTGGAGATGGACCGAGAGCTCAAGCCCGTTCTTGATTAGGAAATCAAAGGCAGGGAACAGGTCGGGTATCCAGTCAACGTCGGCCCCTACCGCCCCGAGCCCCTTGTAGAACTCTATCGTCGGCTGATAGTTCAGCGCTGTCTGGTAGAAGATCTGTTTCACTTTCCTCTTTGTGAATATGCTGACGGTGTGCTCAGTTATCTCCTTCCATGGGCACCGCGATGGTGTGTACACCAGCTGCCTGCCGAGGTGCAGTTTCAGGTTGGGTAACTCTTGCAATGTATGTATCGTCCCTAGGTCGTTCGAGACAACAGTTGCCTCACCGAGCTCGTTGAGTCGTTGCAGGTGGCCACGAACCGTGTCCATGGTGCCAGGTGAGAGCCTTGGCGTGACGTAGACGAACCCTTTCCCTGCATCCACTGTCTGGTGGTACGCGGTCTCCATGGCGTCGATGGTTGGCAGGGCGTACAAGCAGAACTCCGCGCCGAAGCGAACCCTCGGACTGTCACCGGCCAGGGCTTCCTTGAACAATCCAAGGTGCCCGGCCTGTATCGTGATGTTCATCATGTCTGCACCCAGCTAAAGTGTTGCTTCGTCCATGTCTGCCAGCTCAGCGGTGTCTTGTACGGTGCCTGTTCCAGGGGGCTGTAGTAGCACCTGTTCTGCCAGCACCAGATATCCTTGAGCTTGTAGAAATCCGACGGTACAGGGAGGAAGTAGACGCCGTTCTTCAACTCCTCAAGGCGGTCATTGTATTTCTCCATCTTCTCGGCCAGGACTAGGTCAAGGAGCTCACGGTAGACCGTTGTTGTAGCCTCCTGATAGAATACGCTGCCTGTCCTGCCCTCTATCTTCAGGGCATCAACGCCGGTGGCCACAAGTTCGGGTATCTTGCATATTGCACAGTACTCGAAGGCGTCCATGACGTTAACGTCCAAGTGTACCTCGTCAGGGTCATTGAAGTTCTCAAGGCGGAAAGGCAGTGAACACGGGGTCGATGTGTTTGACTCGCGTTGGGCGTTCAGCAGCTCGGGGAACTGGTGGTGGTACATGTAGCAGCTCGCGTTGATATTGGAGCAGCCCCCGCCGTGCATCAGCACCTCGATGCCTATGTTTGATTTTTCCACGATCTTGGATATCTCCTCGACGGTGACATGACGCTCAAGGACTGCCCTGCTGAACCCCTGTCCTTCAAGGAATGAGACGGCGGAGCTGTTCATGGATGCCAGGTACGTGCTGGCGATGAGGTCCACCTCGACGCCCAGCTTTTTCACTATTGAGAGGACGCCGAAATCGCCGATGATAAGGGAGTCAACGCCCTGGTCAACGCAGTTGATGATGTGTTTCCTGATGCTCTTCTCGATCTTTGTCACAAGGTAGGGCTGGTTGATGACCAGGTCAACCTTCGCGTTATGGTCATGGGCGTACTTCACCACCTGACCCAGGTGGTCATAGTTCGGCAGCTCCGATGAGGGCCCACGGTACAGGACAAAGTCCTTGATATCAGGTATCTGGACGGCGCAGTATATCTCATCGGCCCCCGCGTCCACTACCTTGACTCCGCCCTCGATGGAGTTGATGGGGGCCATGATCGTTGGGAAGCCTCCCGCTTCAGCGTCGGGTTTAGGAGATTGCATTTGAAATTCCGTAGATGACTCATCAAAGAAGGATTTAAGGATATTTAAGCCAAAAAAAGGTGCGAAAACGTGTGTCCATAACCTTAAATCTCGTTAAAATCCCTCAGAAATAATTATGGCCACCACTACCACCCCAAGGGCAGTCATACCCAAGATTCTCGCCCCTATCAAGGCTTACTCAGGTGCGGTCAAGGTGATCCAGGCAGGGGCGGACGAGATTTACTGTGGCATCAGGACACCCGGCCTTGAGGAGTTCGAGCTATACAGGGGGGCATCCACCGATATCCCCACCTACGACGAGTTCAGGAAGATCACGGAGTACGCCCACGGCCACGGCGTCGAGGTCTTCGTGACCATCAACCAGCCGTTCATCATTGACTCCATGGAGAGTACCATGGCCAAACACATACGGGCCGTCGTTGACGCGGGCGCGGACAGCCTGATAGTGGGCGATCTTGGCATGCTCCAGCTGGTGAAGGAGGTAGCGGGAGGGGTGAAGCTCTGCGCAAGCACTTACCTGTCAGCCATGAATAGGGAGTCAGTGGATTTCCTGCATAAGGCCGGGTTTTCACGGGTAGTCCTTGAGAGGCACGTTCCATTTGATCAGATAGCCGAGATAACCAGGGACAGCGATGTGGAGGTGGAGATATTCCTCCACGGCTCGGGCTGCTCAAACATCAACGTGAACTGCTATTTCTACCACTTCAAGTTCCCGGCAATGGACAAGGGCTACCTCACCATCGACGGCATAAAGTTCCCATGCTCACTCCCCTACGAGGTCAGTGACAGGGACGGCGAACAGGCCAAACTGGGTACTTTCCCAATCCTTGACGCGTACACATTCTGCTCAATCTGCAAGCTCCCTGAACTTGTCGAGGCTGGGGTGTACGGTCTGAAGATCGAGGGGAGAGGAATAAACGAGGAGTACCAGGCGTCCACCACGAGGCTGTACAGGGAATGCCTTGATATGCTGCTGCGAGGTGAGGAGGACCAGTTCCATGAAAAGCTCAGGGGTATCAAGGACTCTTTCGTGCCCCTTCCTCACTCGCTTCCTTTGACCAACCTCCAGGAGCTCTGCTGCGAGCAGGAGCGATGTTACTACTCCCCCACGTTCCACGCCCCTTACAAGCGGAAGCTGACATGGCAGACGTGGACGAAGCTACAATGCAAACTCATAGTGGTCCAGCCATGAAGTTCACTGTACACACGGAGTCCCTGGGCCACCTGAAAGAGGCAGCGGAATCAAAGTGCGACGGCATCAGATTCGGCGCCGAGTTCTGTGAATGGAAGATACCGAGCCTGAAGACACTGGAGGAGGCTCACGGGGCAGTAAAGGAGTCAGGGAAAACATTCACGTACATCATCCCCATCCTCACGAACGCGGGAGTCGATAAGGTCCGTGACCAGCTCGCGTATCTCAGGGCACAGGATGACCTTGAGGTAGTAATCGGGGACATCGGGGCGCTGAACATGCTCCAAGGTTACGGTCTTCGGTTGAGACTTGGCAGGCCCAGGGTCTATATCCCCGCTAGGAGCCCGTGGGACCAGATAACCCGGCTTCCCAACCCCTCGTTCTTCACGCGGCGTAAGGTCGAGAAGATATTCTACCAGACCAGCCTCAACTACGGCAGGGCACTGGGTTACTACAGGAGCCTGGGCGTAGGGGGCGCTGATGTTGACTGGATCCCCAAGAGTTTTCCACATTTC
>PVMS01012143.1_pt1 | contig 10709 bp, 11 predicted proteins | sample 1853461 | NCBI WGS metagenome assembly PVMS01 (sample SAMN08582032, study PRJNA380276) | Marine sediment metagenome, whole genome shotgun sequencing project. | isolation source: ocean sediment barecode stripped | collected 2017
CTTATCAGCAGGGAACTCGACAAGAAATCTCCTGACAGCAGCGCTGAATATCAGGCGTTGGTCAGAAAATTGATTATTTCTGCCTATGGAAAGATTGCGGATGATTTCCCGCTGACGAAATATGAACAAACCCAGATCCTGGCAGAAATTGAAAACGAAATCATTGGGTTTGGTCCAATCCAGCCACTTCTGAATGACCCTGATATCAGTGAGATCATGATCTACGGACCAGAACAGGTCTATATTGAGCGCAATGGAAAACTGGAAGATACCGCAGTGAAGTTTTCTGATAATGATCATTTGATGAGCATTATCAATCGCATCCTTTCTCCCCTGGGACGCAGAGTTGATCAAGAAAATATGATGGCTGATGCCCGCTTGCCTGATGGGTCCAGGGTAAATATAGCTATACCGCCTGTATCTGTTGATGGGGCGTCAATTACAATCCGGAAATTTTTAGAGAGCAAATTAACCATGGGTCAGATCGTTAAACTTGATACGCTAACGGAGCACATGGCAGAATTTTTGCAGGCTTGTATTGCGGCCCGGTTGAATATTCTGATAACGGGCAATACCAGTTCCGGAAAAACAACTTTGTTGAATATTCTTGCGGGATCGATTCCAGACGAAGAACGGATTATCACTATTGAGGATGCTGCCGAACTCAAATTGAATCAAAAATATGTGGTCAGGATGGAAACACGGATGCCAAATATTGACGGAAAAGGCGCTGTGACTACCAGGGATCTGGTCAGGAACGCTTTGCGAATGCGGCCTGATCGGATAGTGGTCGGCGAGGTTAGGACAGGTGAAGCATTGGATATGCTTCAGGCAATGAACACAGGACACGATGGTTCGATAACGACGTTACATGCGAATTCACCGCGGGATGCTATCTCCCGGCTGGAGACAATGGCAATGATGGCAGGATTAGAAATACCGATGATGGCGTTGAGAACCCAGATCGCTGCCGCAATCGATTTGATCGTTCATATGGAAAGGTTATCAGACGGAACCAGAAAGATCACCAAAATTACCGAGGTGCCCCGAATGGAAGGTGATATTGTGACCCTGTCAGATATATTTAAATTCGATCAAACCGGAGTTGCCTCAAACGGAAAGGTTCTTGGCGAGATGGAAGCGACCGGTCTTCGTCCGTTATTCACACCCAGACTGAAAGCCACCGGAATAAAATTAAGAAGTGAGATCTTTGGTGCCTGAGGATTACAAAAATCATATTTTGCAACTAATGTGATAGATGACCGTATATAATTGCAGCAATAAGGGGCCTGGCTTACAGTCAGGCTCTTTACCATGATGTCGATATTATCTAGAAACCTGGATGGTGAAAAATGAAAAAGGATCAAAGTAGGTTGGTCTGGGGGGCTTTATTAATCCTGGCTGGTGTGATGTTTATGCTTCAGGAATTGAATATCCTTGGCAATGCAGCTCAATATTTATGGCTGCTGATGATGGGTGCAGGGGCAGGTGTGTTTATATGGATTTATTTCACCAAGCCTGGACAATGGTGGGCAATAATCCCGGGTTTGACCTTGTTCGGGTTGGTATTTGTTGCCCTGGAAGATATTCTTGATATTTTTCCTGGCGCTGATTTGGCAGGTGGAGTATTTCTGGGCTGTATAGGTCTGGCTTTTTGGTTGATTTACTTCCGAAAAAGGGAACAGTGGTGGGCGATCATACCAGGTGGAGTCTTGATTACCCTGGCACTGGTTGCCGGCCTGGATTTTCTGGTCGAATGGACTGAAGTATTATTTTTCCTGGGACTTGCAGCTACCTTTGCATTGGTTGGTGTATTGCCAAATCAGTCCCATGATACGAGATGGGCATTCATCCCGGCCGGAGTCCTGTTTATCTTGGGATTTGCTCTGTTTGCTCCCCTGCAATCAATAATGCAGATTCTCTGGCCTTTGGCATTGGTGGGGTTGGGAGTCTATTTAATGATCAGGGCCTGGAAATAGAAGGAGATATCTAATGGAAAATATCAAACTATATCGCAGTAACTCAGACCGAATGGTTGGTGGTGTTTGCGGTGGATTGGGAACTTTTCTGAATATTGACCCAATCTTTGTCCGGCTGTTGTTTGTCCTGCTTCTTTTCGGAAGCGAATTCGGTTTCATCCTTTATCTACTGCTCTGGATCATCATCCCGGAAGAGGGTAAAGCATACGGTTTTAAAGATGATTCTCTGGGAGAAAAGGTTAAATCCATGGGTGATGATATTCAACAGGCAGTTACCCAGCCACATCCCCAGGCGGGAATTATTATGGGCTTAGGTCTAATTGTGGTCGGTGGCTTTTTATTCCTGGATCGTTTAAACCTGAGCTGGATGAACTGGATTGACCTGGATATTCTCTGGCCAATTCTGCTGATCGTTGGCGGGGTTATCTTATTATTTCGGAAAAAAGCTGAGTGAGGGAAAAATGGAACAGGATACAAAACCTAAAAAACGATACCAACGGAGTTATTTTGGTCCGATTTTATTGATTACGGTAGGCATTTTATTCTTGGGAAATAACCTGGGAGTGATCCCCGGAGGAGGTTGGGGGGTTCTCTGGAAGTTATGGCCGGTTTTGTTAATAATAGCCGGATTGGATGACCTGATCAGAAGGCAAGGCGTTGCCTGGCCAATTCTATTGATCGGCGCAGGTGCATTTATCCTGTTTAATAATTTTGGCCCTCAATCCTGGATCAGTTGGACTCAAATATTCCAGTTGTGGCCGATACTTTTAATCGCAGTTGGCATTGATATCATGTTTAAGGGTCAATCCGGATGGATGGCTGTCGCTGGAGTTGTCCTGGCAATTGCTTTGATCAGTGGTGCTGCTTGGTTGATATCTAGCGGAATTGAAGTATCTGCTGAATACTCCGAAATTAATAAGACCTACTCAGCCGATATCAAAGCTTCTGAAATTGACGTGTCGTTGGGTTTGGGAGAACTGATAATCAGTGATCTGGATACACCCCGGGTCTTGGTCTCGGGCACTATTACTCCGGATAACAAAGACGAGCAGCTATCTGTTTTTGGGGATGTGATCTCTTATCAATTGGAAAACGACCAACCAAATTTTTACCCGCACACTGCCCGGTGGGAATTGGGTTTGACCGATCAATTGGATCTTGATTTATCTGTGAACAATGGGGTAGGGGAAATGTTCCTCGCTCTCGAAAATCTTGATCTTGTAACACTAGATGTCAACCAGGGAGTGGGCAGGTTGATCATTCGAATGCCTGGGTCAAGTGATGATGAAATCCTGGTCAAACAAGCGATTGGAACGATCCTGATCCAGATCCCTTTGGATGCCAGGGTGGTTGTAGATGCTCAGAATGGTTTGTCAAAGGTAAATTTCCCCCCGAAATTTGAGCTTGAGAATGGATATTATGCCAGCCCTGGGGCAACAAAAAATAATGCAGATTTGTTGATCATTGTTGAACAGGCAATCGGTTTGGTGACATTCCAGTATGCCAGGTGAATCGTAAATAAACCAGAATGATAAAAATAAAGAAGGCGCTTATATCAGCGCCTTCTTTTTGATCAAACAGGGCGATTGATGCTGTTTTCTTCACTGAAGCCATCCGGATATCTTTTGATTAACTTTTCAACGTTTTGGGTGGCAATGGTTTCAAGGGATAATCCTGAGGCAGTGGCTGCTTCCGCCAGGTACCAGAGCACATCGCCTAATTCATCCATCAAGGCCTCGGGATCAAACTCATGTCCATGGGCAGTCATTTTTTTTACAAGGTTCGCAAACTCCCCTGCCTCACCGGCCAGGCCAAGTGCAGATACGACCAACCTTTTTTCACCATCACCACCTGCGCCAGAAGATCGATTTGCAAAGGATTGATATTTTTCCAAAGTTAGATGGTCAGGCATAATCAGTGAACTCCATGATCTAGGCTCTTTTTATGATCTCGTCAACCAGCTGGTGAAGCTCATTTTTCAGGATTGTGTAAGAAGTTTTATCGAATATTTCTACCAGGGATTGATAATACCCGATAGTTTCTTTCTTGTCAGGTTTGAATTTATCCCAGACAGAAGGGCCTATGCTTTTAAGGTCATTTAAAATCGATCTGGCATTATGTACTTTATCCGCCAGGGAAACCAATAGGATCGAATCGTCCGCGCTTTTCAATTTGGCGAGATAAGCGGTTTTCCTGCCCTTCCAGGGCCCTTTGGGTTGCGCATAGGAATCAGTGCAGCCATCAACAATATCCGCCACTTTATCCCCAAATTCCTTCCTAATAGATTCCAGAATAGGAAGACCCCCTCGATCTTCTACTGCATCATGAAGCAAAGCTGCAATGGCTTGATCTTCATCGCCCTTGTTTTCCATTACCAGGGCGGAAACTGTTAATAGATGAGTCAAATATGGAGTCCTCGAGCCTTTACGGTAATGTCCTTGATGAAGTTCGAACGCGCGGGCAAGCGCTGCTTGATAACGGTCAGATAGGATGTTGGTCATAAGGAACCCACTTTTTATTTTAGATCTGTAAGATTACGGGAGATTGCTATTATCCAAATGAATTTGGATGCAGATATTATACACAATGATTTTCTGGCAGCCATATAAGTTAACGTCCAGGATTATTTTGATACTTTGCCCCAGGCATAAAATGTTGGCACGTATATAATCCTTGAGCCTTTTTGCCGAGAGGTTAGATCGTGTTTCTTCATCTCTGCCAGCTCTTCGCTGGATACTATTCCCAGAAGATCATTTTCAAGCATTTGCCATTCTGACTCAATTTCAACAGGGGAGGGGTCAATACTCCAGCGGCCTTCATAAACCCCGTATTGAATATCCTTTAATCTACTCGTATGGAAAAGACTTTTAAGTTTCCTTCCCATCATGGGATCTGCCCCAGCATTTATTAATCCCTTAATTTGATAATCCTTGAGTGAATTAAATTCAGGTGGAAAATCTAATCTGCCGCCATAATCAGGTTCTGCGAAACATATCAGGTAACCTCCACCTTTTATCACTCTGGTCATCTCTTTCAGGGCATATAATGGGTCTCCGATCCACATCAGGAAATAATGGGTCAGGATAATATCAAAGGTGTTAGCAGGAAAAGGAAGTTGGTGGACATTTGCCCCGACTAATCTGCTCTCTGGTGATTCTGCCTGGGCCAGCTGCAAATGATCCAGAGAAATGTCTGCGCCGTAGATCTCAGCAGGAGAAAGGGATTGAAGGTCTTGCAGCAGTGCTCCGGTTCCACAACCCATATCAAGGATCTTGTCCGAAGATTGGGTTTTTAACATATCAAAAAAATACAGGCGCAGTGCTTTGGTCCACTGAGCCTGTATTAAGAATCGATCGTGCCAGTCCTGTAATGTGGGGGGCATATTTATATTTCCCTCACATTACTTCCAGGTGTTCATCCAATTATCATTGAGCAGATTGCCAAGCACTTCATTGGCTCCCTGTTCTGGCAACACATCTCCATCAGGTTCAACATAAAACCAGGCTTTACCCGACCCGCTGGATGGTTCCTGGTTGCGATCCAACTCCAGGCTGATGGGATTGTGTTGTGAGTATGGGACTGGAAGATCCCATTTTAAAGGCAAATTTGCTTCAGCGACCAGGGTCTGGGCAGTTATAAGAGCTCCTTTGAGTCCGCGATCACTTGGATCACTGATGGATAGGGACATAGCATTAGCGCCCAATTCCTGGCACTTGCCAATGATCCTGGCTAGACCGGGTACCAAATCCTGGGTGATGGTGATGTGAACAGTTGTATATATATCTTCACCGAGGATAGCTTTGAGAGCAATCCAGGACTCCTCGTCAAGAGGTGAAAGCGCAAAAAGTAAATGATCCAATCCGCTTTCAAGAAGTGATTGTCTGAAGTCTGGCAGCTTTAACTTATAACCATCAGTTAGCAGCCCCGTGACCTGCCCATTGCCCTCGGCAATTTTTATTAGCTCAATTAAATCTTCCCGCAGAGTCGGTTCTCCTCCTGTAAAGATCAGATGGGGAACTCCTGCCTGCCAGGCGCGATTGATAATTATTTGCCATTCCTCGGTAGATAATTCTCTATCCACTCTGCGGATCGGAGCCAACTCAGGATTGGTTTTTTTGGGAAGCTGGTAAGTTAAGGCACAGTCCAGACGATAAGGAGCACCCAGGGTGCCGCTATAGGGATCATCCCTGGAAATATCCAGAAAACTGACCGGGTCTAGATCGGGAACTTCTAGAATGGTATGGATTTTATCCTTCAGGTCAATAAAATCCTGACGGGCATCATTCTGGTTGATCTGGTAACGGTCCGCAATGGCTTTCGCAGCCTGTTCAGTTGTTTTGTTATTGATCAATTGATAAGCATACTCTGTTGCTGTTTGATTCAGATGAAGAATAGTTGAGGCGTTGATGATCAATAGTCCATCACCTTGATCATTTATCCTCAAATGCAGCCGGTATTGAATTTCAGCTGAGGCAGGAGTCTGGAAATGATATACACCTGCAGGGATAAGTTCAACTGGTTTGAACAAACTGGTTATCCTGCTGATCAGATTACTCATGGCCTGCTCCATTCAGGGAAGTGTTATCCCCGTTAACATCTATTCTTAATATTAGTTATATCACCATGTATTATGGTGGATTAGATCTTCCAGTTTTTTCCGGATTTTTACCCTGGGTTCATCCAGGGGATAACCAAGGGGAGTAAAGGCAATTGGTTCAACGAATTCCGGTAAATTTAAATACTCCCGGGCGGCTTGAGGGTCAAAGTCTCCAATCCAGCAGGTCCCCAGACCAATATCAGCTGCCTGCAAAGTGATATGGTCAACCACGATTGCAGCATCAACTGCAGAGTAGTTCTGACCGTCAAAATTTTTTCTGCTCCATGCTTGGTCGGGCAGGCTGCAAACACACAGAATGTAGGGAGGTTGAATGAACCAATCTTTGGGATAAATTCTTTGCAGATCATCAGCGTTATGCTTCTCGGTATGAATGACGATTATTTGGAATGGCTGCCTATTTGATGCGGTTGGCGCCAACCGGGCAGCTTCCAGAACCATCTGGATCTTGTCTTCCTCGATTGGTTCTGGAGAATAATGTCGGCAGCTATACCGTTTGTGGATCAATTTAGAAAAATCCATTTTATCTCCCAATTCCATCTAATAAAACCTATAACAAATTGAATAAGTGCCAGAGCCAAATGGTTGTGCCGGCTCCGATAATTCCCAAACCAGCCCCTGTCAGGATGTCAGTCAAGTAATGGACGCCCATGGCAATCCTGCCTAAAGATACAAGAAGAGCGATCATTATCATTGCCAGCAACATATAGATGCTGTTTCCGGCAGCAATGGGCAGGATCATCGCCAGAAACCAGATTCTAAGGGTATCACCACTGGGGAAGGATGCATCAGTTGGTCTTTGCGGCTGAAGCATTAGTATAGATTGATGTACCTCAAATGGGCGTTTGCGGTTAACGGCCTGTTTTACAAGCTGTTCTATACCTACAATAACCAGAAAGATAGCGGCAGCAACTAGACCAAGTTTCATATTGAAGGAAATCATCAGGAACAAGATAATAACCGCAAAAGTGGTCCTGCCCAGAAACCAGATCTCTTTAAAAATTGCTAGAAGAATTTTATTATTGGTATATTCCTGAAGTGTTTGCACCAACTTAAACTCCGCTGCGTCAGTCCGTTTTAGTAAATGGGCGCAGCCAATCAGGAAGAGTCCCAAACCAATTAACTGATAGATCATAGACCCTCTTTTAGTATATCTGGCCAAACCGGATAATACATTAACCACTGCTCAGGGGCAAGTTTGATGAATTCCTCTACTTTCCTAAGAACTCGTTCACCATTAAGTCTGATACCGTCAATTTTATTCCGATAAAATTTAAGTTCGATGGGCTCTGACCATCTGAATCCATAAGTTCCATCAGGCTCCATGATTGTAGAAACGACAATTATTGGCACTTCAGCTGCCAGGGCAGTTGTGATGTAACCTAATGGCATTGGGCTTGGTCTGTCAAAGAATTTAACATAATGCCGTTTCTTTCTGCCCGGAACAGGGCGATCAATACCTGTTGCAGCAATGCCGCCATTCTTTAGACGCTCTACTATTTTTGCTTCTAAACTTGAATCTCCCAATGGAAGAATGTCCAGTCCAATTGACTTCCGGATCTTATTCTGGAGCTGGTAACCCGATCCGGGATTTGAATAGGATAAAATTTTGCAGATAAAGCCATATTTTACGAGTGAAGCCATTATCAGGTCAAAATTACTGAGATGAGGTGCAACAACCATATATCCCTGTTTTTGATTGCAAGTATCGATAAAGTCTCTCATTGATCGTGTTGGGGGTACAAGAATATCTAATAGTTCGGGTTTGTCATAAACCTGGTATAGATCTACATAACACTTCCCGGCATGGGTTAGAACCTGTTTCGATTTCTCAACCAGCTCTTCAGAAGAGTTACGCAAGCCATTAACAATATATTGATTTGCCCTGATCGCCCTACTTATATCTAAATTTTTTAACGATGCTATTAATGATCCAATATTTCGGCCGACGCCATAACCAATCTTTTTTGGCAGGTATTTTCCGATCAGGATTGAGATCTGTACTGATAATTTACTGTTTAAGAAGTCGCTCCGGGCCATAGGTATATTTTCGAAAAGTGTGTTTTGGTTTGGTTATTGATTGTTTTGACTATCTCTGGAAAATGATTGGAAGCCCTCAATTATTACGGGTACTCCCCTTAACAAGCAGGTGATAACACTGATCCAGGTAAAAACAAGCGCCCCTGCCCAAATGGGTTCACTCCAGCTGGAATTCAACGAATCCAACAATATTTTCAGGGTGAGAAATGCAGCAGCAGCAGCTTTCACAGTGCCGTAAAAAGCCCGCATAAAACGGGAACCTACCAGGAACCTGCTCAGGGGGGACTTGACCTGCTCAAAGGCGCTTGAACCGCTTTTCATCCCCACAGCACGTACAGCATCGACTGTGACACCCCGTGTAACAACGATTAATGGAACCGCTACCGGTATCAATCCCAGGTGGGCATAGACAATCCATAATATATACTCCAGGGTTCGGTCCGTGGCAATATCAAGCACACTGCCCAACATGGATGCTTCTCCTCTTTTCCTGGCAACCCAGCCATCGATTACATCCAGGATGAATATCAACAAAACTAGAGGAACATTCCAGGCTAATACTGCAGAATTTGATCGCCAAAAATAGAGGATGATAAGGTAGATCAGGATGAGCGGGAATCGGATTATTGTTATTATATTTGCCATGTTATATATCTGGGTCGCTAATTATGAATGTGGAGGAATATACGGTTCAACCATTCTGGGCTGGTCGATGTATGATAAGGGGCATCCTGCTCCGCACTCTTCCATTAAACTGCAGGTCTGGCATTCTCTTGGAATGTTTGATCGGGTCCGCAGTTGCAGAGCAAGGTCATGCTCCCAGATGGATTTCCAGGAGTTCTTAAGAATGTTTCCCAATTGGTGATAATAAGACTGACAGGGAATAACGCCTCCATCAGGCTCGATGCACATATTATAGAGCGCGGCAGTGCAGCCCTTGATTCCCAAATCCATTTCCAGTGGATTGAAATGGCAGTAAAGCGTTGGAGTATACCAGATCAATTTCTGTCCAGATTGCCCGGTTTTTCTCTGGGCGATTTTTAATAATGGTGTCAAGTCTTCCTCTGGTAATCCCGTGCCAACATTTTTGCCCCTGCCTGAATATATCAAGGCATTTAAGCCAATAGTTGGCACGCCAAGATCACTTAGGAAGTCGAGGGTATCGCTCAAGCTATCTTGATTGTTCTTCAGCATGGTTGTGTTGGTCATCACATACAATGGGCTTTCCAGGGCGTTCTTCACTCCTGCAATGGTTTGTTTCCAGGCGCCAGAGCTGTTTACCATTTCGTCATGGATTTCTGGATCATGGGATTCGACTGTGATTTGAACATGATCCAATCCAGCTTTCACCAGGCTTTCGACATAAGTTGGATCTGATAGTCTCCGGCCATTTGTATTTAAACCGGTGATTTGTCCTTTAAACTCCCCATAGGAGATCAAATCAACCAAATCTTCCCGAAGAGTAGGTTCTCCTCCAGTAAAGATCAAGTGAGGAATATTAAGATCCCAGAGGCGGTCGATGATTTTTTTCCAGTCGCCAGTTGATAATTCGGGATAAGATCGTGACCTGGCGTTATAACAATGAGGGCAATCGTTATTACACCGGTAGGTGATGGCCAGATCCATCCGATAAGGAGCTGTGGGATGCCGGCTGAATGGTGTATTAATTTCCACTCCAGATCGGGTTAATACCGGTTTACCATTGGCGTTTATGAAGCCATCCAGATCCGAAGTTATTAATTGAATGTCCCTCTCAATTTCGTCATCAACCAGGTCAAATACCTGGTCAATTTTATTTTTGATCTGGGGGTGCGGATATCCTTCCAGGTGGTAATAAGCGATCAGGGCTGCTGTTGGATTCAAATGGAGGATTGAACTGGCATTGATCACCAGAGTTCCGCTGCCATCCGGGTCTATTCGCAGATGTAATCTGGAGTCATTATCCTGGTCTTTTATTCGGAAATGGTAAAGACCAGGACCCAGTATTCCACCCTTGTCTGCCAATTTGGACCCCGGGTTGAGCCCGGGAATTCCCTTCTTATTGATTATCATGGTGGTTAGCGGCCGCCACCAGC